>Ga0255049_10000125_pt1 | contig 42752 bp, 43 predicted proteins | sample JV7_2_3_MG_FD_183615 | JGI IMG/M metagenome (GOLD analysis project Ga0255049, IMG submission 183615) | Seawater microbial communities from Jervis Inlet, British Columbia, Canada - JV7_2_3 | ecosystem: Environmental > Aquatic > Marine > Inlet | place: Canada: British Columbia | collected 2016-10-06 | reverse complement strand
GATGTCGGACTCGTGGCTGGACAGAGGCGCTTGGAACTGATTCACCTATCGGCTGGCATCATTTGACTGTTGGCGGACAGGGCGGTCCTCACACGATGAAGTGCAAAGTCCCGTTCATCCACGACATACTGGCCGAGCTGGAGCAGGAGGGCGCGGGGGCGGAAGTAGGGCTCGTGTGACCCGGGAGATCCGCACTAAGCTATCCTTCGAACCGCGCACCTGGCAGCGCCGGTTCTTCGTCAACGCGAAGCGCTTCAACGTCCTGGTCGTCCACCGGCGTGGCGGCAAGACGGTTTCTGCGATCATGTGGCTGATCGACGGTGCGTGCCGCTGCGAACTCGCTCTGGGCCGCTTCGGCTACATCGCGCCCGAGCTCAAGCAGGCCCGCGAGATCGCCTGGGACTACCTGAAGTTCTATACCAAGGATATTCCCCACTCCGTGGCAAACGAGACCAACCTCACGGTCACGTTTGGGAACGGGGCAAAGATCAGCCTGTACGGTGCGGACAAACCAGATCGGATCCGCGGGAGCTATTTCGACCGGGTGGTCCTCGACGAGGTCGCCCAGATGAAGACAACGCTCTGGGGCCAGGTCATCCGCCCGATGCTCGCCGACCGGGAGGGCGAGGCGCTGTTTATCGGCACGCCGAAGGGCATCAACCTGTTCTCCGAGCGGTACAACTTCGCTCGAGCCCACCCCGACACCTGGTACTCCGAGCTGCTGACCTACCACGACAGCGGCGCGCTGAGCGAGTCCGAGGTGGCGGCGATGCGCGAGGACATGACCGACAACGAGTTCGCCCAGGAGATGCTGTGCGACTTCTCGGCCTCGACGAGCAACGCCCTGATCAGCATGGCCGAGGTCGAGGAGTCATTCGACAGGGGCCTCGCCGACCACGACTTCAATTGGTCGCCGCGGGTCATGGGGGTAGATACAGCCTGGATGGGGAACGACCGCTCGGCGATCGCCCGCCGTCAGGGCCAGGCCCTGCTCGCTCTGCGCTCCTACCGCCAACTCGGTCCCATGGAGCTCGTTACGACGGTGTGTGGCCAGGCCGCAACCTGGCAACCCGACTGCATCTTCGTCGACGCCGGCTTCCTCCCGGGCATCTACCAGGGCGTGACCAACCTGGGATACAAGGCCTTGCCGGTGATGTTCGGCGACCCGCCAGACGAGCCCCGGTTCGCCAATAAGCGGGCCGAGATGTGGTTTGGGATCCGCGACTGGGTCCGCGGCGGCGGGGCGATGCCCAGATCGACCGAGCTCGCTCAGGATCTCTGTGCCCCGACGTACAAGGTGAACGCAAACGGGAAGATCCTCCTCGAGTCGAAGGAGGACATGCGGTCTCGGGGGCTCCCCTCGCCCGACCTGGGCGACGCCCTGGCGGTCACGTTCGCCTACCCGGTAGCCGCTCGAGACCCCAGGACGGGCCGGCCACGGGACACCCGCCAGGCAAAGACCGTCTATCCGCCCAGTTGACCTGGGTTCGCCGCCGGTCGTATCCTTGGTTGCGACGGGGTGGAGCAGTCGGTAGCTCGCCAGGCTCATAACCTGGAGGTCGCGGGTTCGAGTCCCGCCCCCGACACCACAGGAGGTGCGAAATGGGAGGCGGGAGCGTACCGGGGCCCACGCAGATTGTCTCAGGACCCCCGCAGCCGGCGGCGCTCGACCCGCAGATGCTCGAGGCGCACCGGCGCCGGCGGAGTCGACGCACCGGCCTGCGGGCGCGGACCGTCCTCGGTCCCGGAGCTGCGCGGCCCAGCGGGACGCTGAGCGCCCCCGGGCTGATCGGCGGCAGCGGCAGCGGCGGCAGCGGCGGCGGGACGATAGGGAACGCCGTGGCGGCGGCCCTGCGGCAGCGACGTGCAAATGGCGTCCGCTAGCACGCTGTCCACCATGGCCCGGATCTACGCCGACATGGGCAGGCAAGGCGCCGAGCAGGCGATCCGGATCTCCGACATCCGCAAACGCCGGGACCTCGACCCCAACACGGCCCAGCGCTACCGCCGGCGCAACGAGTACCTCCGGAACCAGCGGAACAGCTCGTGGATCGCTCACTGGAGAGAGCTGAGCGAGGTGCTCCTGCCGCGGCACGCCCGGTTCGACCCGTCTGATCGCTGGCGGGCTGGCTCCAAGAAGAACCAGAAGATAATCAACAACACGGGGACTCGAGCGCTCCGCATCCTGGCCGCCGGCCTGATGGAGTTGACGAACCCTGCCCGGCCCTGGCTCCGACTCCTGACCCACCACCCGCACCTCAACCGGAACCGGCGCGTACGCGCCTGGCTCGAGGAGGTCACACGGGTTCATCTCGACACGTACGCGATGTCGAACACCTACCACGCGCTGTCCTGGGTCGCGCTCAACCTGGGCTGCTACGGCACGGCGTGCGCCTTCATCGAGGAGCACCCGACCGACACCCTGCGGATCCACCCCATGGCGATCGGGTCCTACTGTCTGGCCACCGACGAGAACCACGTCGTCAATTCGGTGTACCGCGAAACGACGATGACCGTCGAGCAGCTCGTCCGCCGGTTCGGCCTGGAGAATTGCTCGTCGCACATCCAGACGATGTGGTCTCGCGGACACTATGACGGCTGGGTCCACGTCCTGCACGTCATCGAGCCCAACGACTGGGTCGTCCACGGGAACATGGACCATACCGGCAAGCCGTTCCGCTCCGTCTGGCTCGAGTACGGCGGGACGACCGACTACACCACCGGCTCGGTCGACACCAGCGAGTCCGCGTTCGACCGCCTGCTCGGGGTCAAGGGGTTCGACGAGTTCCCCTGTCTCGCGCCCCGCTGGGAGCTCGGCGAGGTCGACGACGTCTACGGCACTGCGCCGGCAATGGACGCTCTCGGCGACGCGAACAGCCTGCAGAATCTCGAGAAGCGGCGAGCGCTGGCCCTCGAGAAGATCGTCGATCCCGCGATGAACGCGCCGGCATCGCTCCGCGCCGATGGCGTCGGCCTGGTCCCCGGCTACGCCAACTACATCCCCGATGGGAGCCGGCAGAAGCTCGAGCCGGCGCACCTGATCGACTCCCGGGCCCTACTGCTCAAGGACGAGCTCGAGCGGTTCGAGACCCGCATTAACGCGGCGATGTTCAGCGACCTATTCCTCGCCCTGACGATGCACACAGGCGCGGTCAAGACGGCGCGGGAGATCCAGGAGCGGCACTCCGAGAAGGTCGTCCAGCTCGTGACGATCATCGAGCGGATGCACGACGAGCTCCACGACCCACTGGTCGATCGGACGTTCAGCATCCTATTCCGCCAGGGCAAGATCCCCCCGCCCCCGCCGGAGCTGGAGGGCCTCGACCTGCGACCGGAGTACGTGTCCATGCTGGGCGCCGAGCTCAAGCTGCTGCAGACCGGGTCGATCGAGCGTCTGGTCGGCATGGTCGGGGGTATGACCGAGGTCTGGCCCGATGCGGGGGACAAGATCAACGTCGACAAGGTCATCGACAACTACAGCGAGCTCCTGATGGTCGAGCCGACCCTACTGCGAGACGACACCGAGGTCGGGCAGCTCCGGGCCCAGCGCAAGCAGGAGCAGATGATGAGCGCCGAGGGCGCCGGGATGGCCCGCGACGCCGCTGCTGCAGCGCAGAGCCTGGCCGGGGCCCAGCCCGCACCGGACAACATGCTTGGTCAGCTTGGCTCCGCGCTACGTGGCGAGGGTGAGGAGGAGGTCGCTTGAGCGCTCCGGTCGACCCGCGTATCGCCGACCAGCAGGAGCGTCTGAAGCTCGAGCAAGCCAAGGCCCGGGAGGATCTCAAGGTCCTTCTGGCGTCTACGGAGGGCCGACGCTCCCTACGTCGCCTGCTCCAGACCGCCGGCGTCAGTTTCTTCCCGTCCAACCCGATTGTGTATACCCGGTCCGGCGAACTGGTCGACGTCCAATCGACCATGGTGGCGCTCGGAGCGCAGCAGGTCGCCCGCAACATCCAGCAACAGCTCTACGAGATCGACCCCGCCGGCTGGCTGACCCTCGTGGCTGACTGGGCCCACGACCTCGCGATGGAGCGGGAGCGGTTCAACGCCCGGAAGCGGAAGGAGGCCGAGAATTCGTGAACAGCGCCGTGCTGCCGAGTAACCTACCCTCTGTCGCCAGAGCCAAGCTGCCCGAGGTCTACGAGTCCGCCAGGACCGCGCTCCAGCACTGTTCCAAGGTCGACCAGTGCAAGGAGTGGGCGGACCAGGCCGAGGCGTTGGCCAGCTACGCCAAGCAGGCCGGCGACGACTCCATGCGGAAGATGTGCGACCGGATCCAGGCCCGGGCGATCCGGCGGTGCGGGGAACTGCTTGAAAAGCTACAGCCGAAGGACTCTCCCGGCAGGCCGAAAAAAGGTAACGGTGCCGTTACCATTTCCAGGAAGAAGGCTGCCGAAGACGCCGGACTCTCTACTCGTCAAAAGCGCACAGCTCTGCGCGTCTCCAAACTACCCGCCGACGAGTTCGAGGAAGCCGTAGAATCCGCCGACCCGCCGACCGTAACGGACCTCGCCGAACGGGGCACCAAGAAGAAGCCGAAACCACTGATGGACCTGGAGGGCCGCGATCCCAAGGAGTTCGCACTCGCGACCACGGCGCAGGGCGAGGTGATGTCATTTGGCGCCATGGCCGCCTCCTCGGATGCCGGCGCCGTTGCCCGGGGCCTTTTCGACAGGGAACGCAGGGCCGTGCTGAAGGAAGTACCTGCGATCAAGGCCTGGCTAGACCGGCTTGTAAAGGCCATCGAGAAGGAGATCCGGTGAACGAAAGCCAGCTATTCGCGGAGGTCTCAGAGATCGTCAAGAGTAAGATCGAGGCGGGGCAGGTCGTTGTCCAGCCCTGGCTGGTCCAGCACGTCATCCAGTCGCATTCCGAAATTCAAGGCGGCGACTCCGACTTCTATCTACTGTGCGCCCACGGGTACTTGCCGCATGTCGTCAAGAATGTCCTGCGGCACTGGAAAGACGACCCTGCCAAGCAGCGCGAGCGGGACGCGCAGATGGTCCTCGACGGGTTCGAGAGGTTGCAGCGAGCCTACCTCGTGCGCCGGGACGACGACAGCGTCCTGGTTCCGATCAACCAATTAACCTACGACGAGGGCATGGCGAAGGTCCGGGAGTATGAGCGCATGGCTGCGGGCTGCAAACTCCACAGCGAGGAACTCCGCCGGTACTTCGCTGGTCGGCAGTCTACGGTAATGGTTCAGTTTGACTGACCGCCCGCTTGGCTGTCAGCAACGAGCGCCCGTGCCCATCGGGGTGCCTCCTGGTATACTCTGACTTGCAAGGGAAAACGTAAGGGGCGGGTTTCCCCGCCCCCTCGCCCTTTCTAGGGGCGTGCTCCTATGGCATAGGGGCCACCTCCTTGCGGGCGGCAGCTCCGGTATCCGCAGGCAACGGTTTCAGCCGGGGCAGCCGCTCTCTGTTTCCATTTCAAACTGAACCATTACCCTACCCGGAGTTCAATTTGACTCCGATTCGATCCCGGGGGTACTCTAGCAGCGCTACGACAGGCCGAGGGATCGGCTTATGTGGCCTGTCGTAGCATTCAGTTCCAGAGCCGCTTCCCCCGGCCTGTCGGGCTCCACCACCAAAACGGACGCCGCCCCTGGAGAGGGGTTAGTGCGTCCGCCAGGAGGCTGAATGGGTGAGCCCGCCACCCCGGCCGAAGCGCCGTCCCCCGGAGAGGGGGCGCCGCCGCCCGCCGGCACTCCAACCCCAGCGACCCCCACCCCCACGCCGGCCGCGGATGCGGGCGGGGTTCCGACGCCTGGCCCGGCTGTGGGCCCTGGCGAGAAGACGCCGGAGCCGAAGCCCAGCGGCGAGACGCCGCCGGGCGCCCCGGAGAAGTACGAGGCTTTCACGACCCCCGAGGGGGTCGACCTGGACCCGAAGCTGATCGAGACGGCTACGGAGGCGTTCCGCGAAGCGGGATTGCCCCAGGGGCAGGCGCAGAAGTTCGTCGACCTACACTCGAAGGTGCTGGGCGACTACCAGCAGGCGCAGGCCCAGACCGTCGAGGCCTGGTCCAAGGAGCTCCGCGACGATGCGGGGTTCGGCCAAAAGTTCGACGAGAACCTGACTGCGGTGCGGGGCCTCGTAGAGAAGGTGGCGGGGGCCGACGCCCAGGAGATCCTGGCGATTGGTCACTTCCCGCCGCTGATGAAGATGCTCCTCACGATCGCAAACGCGACCAGCGAGGACACCTGGGGCGGCTCGAGGATGCCGGGCGGACAGCCCGGCCCTGGCGCAAGCCCGGCCGAGAAGATGGCCGGGATCTACACCGACATGACGAAGAAGTAAAACAGGAGGCATCCCATGGGTGTCATCGGAGCCGGATATCCAACGCTCCTCGACATGGCCAAGCGGACCGACCCCAACGGGTCGATCGCCGGCATCGTCGAGGCGCTCACGCAGCGCAACCCCATCCTGATGGACGCGATGGCCATGGAGGGCAACTTGCCCACCGGCCACCGTTGCACCATCCGCGCAGGACTGCCGACCGTCGGCTGGCGACGGTTCAACCAGGGCGTCGCTCGCTCGAAGTCCACCACGATCCAGATCGACGAGAATATCGGGATGCTCAACGGCCAGTCCTTCGTCGACTGCGACCTGGCCGAGCTCAACGGCAACGAAGCCGCGTTCCGCGCCAGCGAGGACATCTCGTTCCTGCAGGCGATGAACAATGAGGTGGCCGCGACGCTGTTCTACGGCAACAGCGACCTCGACCCCGAGGAGTTCATGGGGCTCACCCCGCGGTACAACAACATCAGCGGGAACGACAACAGCGGCCACGTCTTGGACTCCGGAGTCGGCACAGGCACCGGCTCCGACCAGGCGTCGATCTGGTTTGTCACCTGGGGCCCCGACACCGCGTACCTCGTCTACCCGAAGGGGTCGACCGCGGGCCTCACTCCGACCCCCATGGGCAAGCAGCTCGTCGAGGACGGCGCCGATAGCGACCGCTACTTCCTGGCGTGGGTCACCGACTGGAAGTGGAAAGTCGGGCTGGTGGTCAAGGACTGGCGCTACCACGTCCGCATCGGCGACATCGACACGGGCGACTGGGCCACGACCGAGATCGAGCTGATCGACCAGATGATCGAGGCCTACAACCGGGTCTACGACCTCAACGTCGGCCGGACGGTGATCTACATGAACCGCACGGTGAAAAGCCACCTGGACAAGACCATCTACAACAAGGACGAGATGCACTTCACCCCCGCCGAGTGGCACGGCCGCCAGGTCGACAGTTTCCGCGGAATCCCGATCCTGACCTGCGACGCCCTGAGTATCGTCGAGTCGGCGATGACCGCGTAAGTCGCGCCCCACTGCCCCGCCGGGTGTGAGCTCGGCGGGGCGAATGACTGAAAGGAGAGTTCCATGCTTCTCGACCTACAAGCGACGTTCGGCGAATGCGATGCGCTCGGGGCCGCAGCGACCGACAACACCTACATCCTCGGCAACGGGGGCGCGGCGGACGAGATCGCCTACGACCTCACCGCAAACAACAACAACTTTGCCTCCGGCTGCCCGCTGTACTTCATCTCGAGGGTAACGACAGCGCTTGCCGGAACCACGACCACCGCGACGGTCCAGGTCATCCAGTCGGCCAGTGCCAACCTGACGACCCCGACGGTGATCGCGCAGAACGTCGCCATCGATACCGGCACCGCCAACATCGCGGTGGGTACTCAACTCGCCGAGATCGTCGTACCGCAGGAGAACCTGACCCAGCGGTACGTCGGGATGCGGGTCATCACCACCGGCACCCACACGGGTGGCATCATCGAGGGCGAGCTCACACTCGACCGTCCGTCTCCGCAGAACATCGGAGGCTTCCCGGCTGAGGACGGGTTCTAATGGCGACCCCGACGAAACAAGCCGACAACCTCGATGGTCTCGCGGCGGCGCTCCGGGGAATGTCCCCGGGCGACCGTACGAAGCTCGCGAAGATGGTTGCGGGGCCAGCTCCGAAGTCCGACGAGGAGCTGGCCAAGGAGGCCGCGGCCCGCGAGAAGGTCCCAAACGACACGATCGTCTGCCGCGTCCAGCGGACCTGGTTCCGGTCCTTCGAGGCTCGCCGCTACAAGCGCGGGCAGCTCGTTGAAGTTCCGCAACCGGGGTCCAAGGCGCACTTTGCGGAGTTCCGCAACGACGAACTACCCGCGTACCTCGAGTTGCTCGACAAGGACGCCCTGCTCGTTGAGAAGGCTCGCGGGACTCAGCCGCCGCGGAGGGCCAAGGGCTACGTCCGCACGAACCAGGTCCCCGAAGAAGTCGAGACCGCAAAGGACCTGATGAAGAAACAGGGCAGCGTCCGGACGATGTCCGACCGGGCGGGCTAGAAAGAGTTCCCTCCTCGGGAAGTTGGGCCCTCCGGTGGCGTCCGTCCAGACCGCGCCTCCCGGAGGGCCCTTTTTAGTGAGGGAGCAAATTGGAGCAGGCACTCACCAACCCGTCGCTCGAGCTGGCGACACCGCCTCCGGTGCTCACAGGCGGTGCGGGCCGAGTCGCTCACCCTCGTACCGGCTCGTGGGGCCTGGAGCTCGTCAGCACCTGGATCAGCGTCCACTCGTCGGCCACCTGGTCGGAGACCGTCACCCCGGGCAAGCGCTACGAGCTGCTCTCGTTCGTCAAGATGCCCGCCACCGCGCCTCCCGGTGGGGCGAAACTCTGGCTCCGGGCCATCATCCGCACGGGAGGCCAGCAGGTCATGTTCGCCCAGCGGGAGTGGTCCGACCTCCCCCCCGGCGCCTTCGAGCTGGTCGTCTGGGGCACCGCCGTCGCGACCGCCTCCGACCTCGAGTTCGAGCTCGACACCGTCCGGACCGAGCCGTCAGGGATCACCGGCTCGCGTACCATCTACGTTGACGACGTCGCCCTGATCGACGCGGAGTACGAAATGCCCCTGAACTCAGTTGAGATCGCCAACATGGCTTTGGGCCACATCGGGGTCAAGCGCACGATCGCCGCCCTGACCGACGACGAGGTCGACGCCCAGGTGCTGAACTCCCACTACAGCAGCGCGCTCGAGACCGCGCTCGCGAAGGTCGACTGGCCGTTCGCTCGCCGGCGGGTCGACCTGGTCGCCCGGGTCGGCACCGCGCCGCTCCCCTGGGCGTACCAGTTCGAGTACCCGGACCAGACCGTCAGCGTCCGCGCGGTCCGGATCGACGACCAGGCCCAGCAGCGACCGCGGGAGGACTTCATCCCGTTCGTGATCGAGGACACAGACACCGGACAGATCATCCTGTGTGACGTCGAGGAGCCGACGCTCATCTACACGGGCAACCTCACCGACACGACCAAGTACCCGCCAGACTTCTCGTTCTATCTGTCCTGGGTCCTTGCGGCGCGCATCGCCCGGCCGCTCGCCGGCGGTGACAAGCAGATGGAGGCCCAGGCGGAGCAGATGGCCGACCGGCTCCTGCGGGAGGCGATCGCGAACCAGTTCAAGGCCGAGGTGCAGCCCGACCCCCGAGCGATAGACGCCTCGTGGCTGCGGGGCCGATGACATGCCGCGCCGGGTTCCCAGCGTCAAGCAGGCCACCTTCGTCGGCGGCGAGGTGTCCCCGGACCTCTACGGCCGCGAGGATCTCGCTCGATACGGCCAGTCGGCGGCCCGGATGCAGAATTGGTTCGTGGCTCCGACGGGTGCGCTCAAGAACCGGCCGGGAACGGCGTTCGTGCGCGAGGTGAAGGACAGCACCGACCGCTGCCGGCTGATCCCGTTCATTGTGTCGAAGACCGCCTCGTACGTGCTCGAGCTCGGCGACCTCTACATCAGGTTCCACAAGGACGGTGCAACCATCCTCGACGGCACTCCGTACGAGGTCGTGACGCCCTGGCCCGCGGCGGACCTGCCCGACATCAAGTTCGCCCAGCGGTCGGACGTGATGATCCTGGTTCACCCGCTGCACCCGCCCCAGGAGTTGCGGCGATTCGCCGACGCCAACTGGGAGTTGGTCGAGTACTCCACCAATAAGACGGTCGAGCCCCCGATCGATGTCATCCTCGACCCGGCCTACACCTGGACAGTCGAAGCCGCCCCGACACACACGTTCTCGCTGTGGGAGTGGGTCGTGACCGCAGTGTCGCTCACCGGCGAGGAGTCCATCGCTTCCGAGGCCCTGACCGAGTCCCAGGCCCTGCTCTACAGCGATAGGCCGAAGCCTACCATCCAGTGGACAGCCGCGGCGACAGGATCCACGCCCGTTCGTTACAACATCTACCGCGGCCGCCACGGTGTCTTCGGCTACGTCGGGTCGAGCACTACCACGAGCTTTATCGACGAGGCCGCGCTCCCCGACTACGCCCTCGTCCCGCCGGAAGCCAACAGCCCGTTCGAATTCACGCCGGTTGACGGGACGGAGTTCGCCTACCCGCACCAGCTCTACGTCGGGCTGCACACCACGGGTGCCGCATCGGCGACCCTGCAGGACACTGGTCGGACGTGGACCGTCAACGAGCTTGTCGATGCGTTCGTGCGGAACCTCACAGACGCCTCGAACGGTGTCTGCACCGCAAACACCGCGACGGTCGTCACGGCGCCGCTTGCCGGCGGGACCGACAACCTCTGGGACGTCAACGACCAGTACGGGATCGTTGGTATGCGCGCGATCAAAGCGCAGGCCGCGGAGGCGTTCGACGACACATATAACTTATTCTCCGTCATTCACATCGCGGTCGGGGGTACAGCCGATATCGCCTACGAGAGCAGGCTTTCGGGCGGTGGTTGGACGACTCACGCCACAATCACCTACGGCCCAGGTGTAAACGCTGACGTCCAGTCGTTCGTTCGCGACGGCCTCGTCGCCCTCGCCGAGTTCCGCGTTCGGATCGTCTCGGAGACGGGCCTGGACAATATTCAGCTTGGGCATGTTCAGTGGTACACGTCACCCGCCCCGACGGTCACGACCAACTTCCCTTCTTCCGTGACGTTCTTTGAGCAACGCCTAGTCTTCGGTGGCATGTTCCAGGAGCCGCAGCGGATCACCGGCTCTGCTGCGGGGACGCTCCGCGACTTCGACAAGCGGGACGTACCGACCGAGGCCGACTCGTGGGACTTCACGCTCGACGCCAACACACTGGACGAAGTGCGGGCGCTGATCTCTCACAAGGCCCTGCTCATCCTGACGGCCTCGTCGGAGTGGGTCGGACGGGGTGTCGAAGGCGGGCCGCTGACCAATACGAGCTTCGACCTGAAGCCGCGGACGCGCACGGGTACCTCCGGCGTCCAGCCTGTCGCGATCGACAGCGGCGTGCTGTTCACCGGCGAGCGTGGCCGCTCGGTCCACGAGATGACGTGGGCGGTATGGGATGAAGCCGGCGGGACCAGCTCGTCGGCCCCCGAGCTGTCCCTGATCGCCGAGCACCTGTTCCGCGAGTACGGCATCGAGGAGTGGGCCTGGCAGCCGCAGCCCGGGCGGATCCTCTGGTCCGTGCGCGCGGACGGCGTGCTCGTTGGGATGACACTGAACCGCGAGCAGGAGATCCTCGCCTGGCACCGGCACACAACGGGGCTGAGCTCGGCGGATGACTTCGAGTCGGTCGCGGTGGTGCCCGAGGGGGGCGAGTGGGTGCCGTACGTGATCGTCGAGCGGACGATCAACGCGGCGACAGTGCGGTACGTCGAGCGCATGGCCAGCCGGACGTGCCCGATCGACGCGGACGTCCCTACTGCCGACAGTCTCCTATTCCTTGACTCCGCGCTGATGTTCGACGGGCGGAACACCGGCTCGAACACGCTTCGCGTAACCGGCGGGACGACCTGGCTAGCCGGCGAGGCGATGCAGCTCCAATCGCTAATCTCGCAGTTCGCGGCTGGAGATGTCGGGGACGACTACGAGCTGACGATTGGATCGGACACCGTGCGCTTTAGGGTGACCGGCTTTACCTCGGTCCAAGAGGTGGACGTCGAGCCGGCGACAAACGTACCGATTGGGATGCAGGGATCTCCTGGACCATTCACGGTGACGTGGGGCCACGGCTTCCCTGACTTCTCCGGCCTGACCCACCTCGAGGGGGCGACGGTCGGTCTCCTGGTCGACGGGAACGACGGTGGGGTCGCGGTCGTCGCGAGCGGCGCGATCACTCTGCCGAGCTCGCTCCGCGGGATCCTCGTCCAGGTGGGCCTCCCGATCCCGACCGCGGTGGTCGAGTCGCTTCCTCTGTCCGCCGGCCAGGACCCGTCGATGCGGACGGCGCAGAAGATGGTCGAGACGATCGGTCTCGAGCTCGCCGACTGGCGCGGGATGGAGGTCGGGCCGGACGTCGACCACCTGTACGACGTGCAGGAGCGCGAGGTCGAGCTCTCGTTCTCGACGATCCAGCCGGACCACGGCATTGTCGTGGTCCCTTCGGCGTCCACCTGGCAGCGCCAGGCCCGGTTCGCCGTGCGCCAGAGCGCCCCCCTGCCGGCGACCCTGCTCTCGGTGATCGTCGGCCTGCGGGCTGGGGGGAACCTCTAATGTACGGCTTAACGCCTGGCGGTAATTCGGGAAGTGCATTGCACGATGCTGCGCACCCGAAAGTCCCCATAAAAGTGGACGTGACCCCCGTCGATGCCCAGATTGTCGAGGATCTCGTGCGCTGGATGCGCCCCGCCGACATGGAGGAGATCGGCCGATACACCGAGGATTCCCCGGTGGCCCACCTGATGGAGCAGGTTGAACGGTCCATCGTCTGCCGAGCGGGATTCGTCAACGGAGAGCTCCTGGCCTGCTGGGGCCTCTGGCCGATCAACCTGCTCCAGGGGGTGGGGCACGGCTGGTGCTACTCCGCCAAGGCCGTCGAGCGGTACCCGAAGACTTTCTTCGCCCGCTGTAAGGTGGAGCTCGCGGAGCTGCAGCGTGTCTGCCCCCTGGTGGTGGCATGCGTCGACCTCGAGTACACCAGGGCCCGGGCCTGGCTCGAGCGCCTTGGCTTCGTGGAGCGGACCCAGCGCCGGTCGCCCCGCGGCCACCCGTTCGTCCTGATGGAGGCTCGACGCCATGAGACTTGACGACGACCTGATCCCCCCGCTGTATCACGGCCCCGCGGTGCTCGGCGCCCAACTGTTCGCTGCGGGCGCCCAGGTGTACTCGGCCCGTGCGGCGGCCAGGCTGCAGAAGCGTGCAGCTCGTCACAACGCGAACGTCGCCCAACAGCAGGCCGACGACGCCCGCCGGCGCGGCGAGTCCCGGGTGAATCGCTACCGCCAGCGGTTGAGGGCCCTGCTCGGGCGGCAGAGGGCCGTCATGAGTTCGTCGGGGGCCGACCTGGGCTCGGGCTCGCCGCAGCAGATCCAACTCGGCCAGGAGCTCCTCGGCGCGCTCGATGTGAAGATGATCCAGGCCAACGCCGAGCGGGAGGCGTGGGGTCACGAGGCGATGATCCCGCAGTTCGCGTTCCAGGAGGAAGCGGCCAGGATCGAGGCGTTCGGCGGAACGATCGGCGGGATTGCCCAGGGCGTCGGCGCCGTCGCCGCGACGAGGTAGCAACTTACCAGTAACTTACCAGTAATTTACCAGTAAGAATCGGCGCAATTCCCTGACGATGATGAGGTAAGCGATGCCCAGGGTTCCTTTCGAGCCAGTGCAACAGGTCGAAGCCGAGCCGATCCGCTCGCCGTTCATTCAAGACGCCCGGGCGGGAGCGATCCGCAGGACGGGCGAGATCATCGGGCGCAGTGTGGCTGGCGCCGGCGAGGCGATCGCCGCGGCCAAGGAGCGGGCGGACGCGATGCGCCGCCTGGGCAAGACCCGGGAGGCGCAGTCGACCGCGTCGGGCCTACTGTCCGAGTTCCAGACGCTCCGCGGCATGGACCCCATGGAGCAGTGGGGCGAGTTCCAGCAGCGGTTCGAGGGCAAGGTCAGCGATCTCGACTCCGACTTCAGCTCCGAGCGGGAGCGCAAGGCGTGGCAGCTCGAGGTGGTCGACCCCATCCGGATGAACCTGAGCAGTCGAGCGGCCGGGCACATCAACTCGGAGAGCCAGGCCCACGCGAAGGAGCTCCTCGAGGCCTACCGCGTCGAGGGCGGGCGCGAGTTGGTGTCGTCTGCCGCGGCGCAGCCGGTCACCGGCAACGTCGAGGAGGACGCCGAGCGGGTCTCCGACCAGTTCGGGTTCGAGATGTCGGCCTACCTGGATGAGATCGAGAAGCTGGCCCTGAAGATCACCCGCTCGCCGCAGGCCGCCGAAGCGATGGTCAGCCAGTCCCGGTCCGACGCCATCGTGCTCCTGGTCGAGAGCCTCGCGCGGCAGCAGGACGACACCCCGGGGCGCCTCGAGGCGGCCAAGGCGATCTTCGAGGAGTCGTCCGAGTTCATTGCCGCCGAGCAGCGCGAGGTGCTGGGGGACATGCTCCAGACCGCTGACCGTCGTGAGACGGCACTCAAGGCGATGGCGACCGCCGCCGAGAAGGCCGGCTTCGACGACCCATTCTGGATCTACGAGAACCCGGACGCCCTGCGGGAGATGCAGCTCGTCGTGGACGATGAGACCGACCCCGAGCTCCGCGCGACGATGGCCGCCGACCTGAACCGCCGCGAACGCGACCTGGCCGGTGCCCGGCAGGCCCAGCAGACCCAGAGCGTCAGGGTGCTTAACGAGGCACTCACGGCGTCGGGGGGCGACATCACGGCGATCAAGCGGGATTTGCCCCAGTGGCGACGCCTCGACCACCGCGACCAGATATGGCTCGAGACCAGGGCGGCCCAGATCACCGCCCGGCAGGAGCCGGTCACCGATCACGTAGCGATCCTCGAGAACTACTGGTCGAAGCCGAACCCTGACGGCAGCCGTAGCGCAACAACGAAGGCCGAGCGGGCCGCCGACTGGCCGGGACGTTACCGGGCGATTGCGAACGATGCGGACTTCAACGCCATCCGTAGGGACTGGCAGTCCGTCAATGACGAGATCGCTGCCGGCAAGGTCGAGGTCGACACGATGTCCGGCACGATGCGCCAGCGGGTCACCGACCAACTCAAGGCAGACGGTTTTGCCCTGACGCCGGAGATCCAGTCCTGGGTCAACCGCCAGTCGATCGCCGAGCAGGAGGCCGCGGAGCGAGGCGGTCAGGAGGTCACGCCGGAGAAGGCCGACGAAATCGCCGACCGGATCCGCTCAGGGGCGGTGCAGGAGATCGAGTTCTTTACCGGGCCGGCGACCGGGATGTTGGGCCGCAACGCCTCCTTCCCCGTCCGCGACGTCCAGGCGTGGACCGAGCACCTGCGCGAGTCGGGCATCGAGCCGCCCCAGGTTCCACGGGGAACATGGATCGACTACGAGCAGCTCGACGAGGTCGAGCGCGCCGTCGCCGAGATATACATCCAGTCGAACCAGCGCGCCCAGGGCCTCGACGAGCTCCCCGAGGACTCCAGCCGGCTCCGCACCGCGGCCGGCGAGTACAGCGCTGCGGCGGCGATGACCGAAGCCTGGCGCCGGCTGGGGATGAACGTCGCCGAGACGGCCGGCCAGCAGTTCCTAGGCGATTCCCGGCTGATGCGTCAAAGGGCTCGGGTCTATCTCGAGTCGCTCGGCACGCCGATCACCGACGAGAGCATGGCGCACGCGATCCGCGAGCTCATCCCTTTCGACCAGGATCGCGCCGGCCAGGTCGACGACACCGAAGTGGTCCGATACCTGCGCAAGCTCGGCCGCCTCTACCACGCCGACCTCTACGAATCGTTCCGATTCCAGGGGATCGAAGCGGAGGAGGCGGCACGCAGAATCGGGATCAACCCCGAGTCCCTGCCGGCCGAGCCCGCGCCGTCTACTTTGCCGCCGGCGCCGGTGCCCCCCGGGGTGCGATAGATGGCCGACGAGAAGAAGGATCAGCTCCTCGAGGACGACCCGCTCAGCCGGTCGCCCTTCGGCGTGAGTCGTGTCCAGGGCCAGCCGCAGTTCCCCCCGAGGTCTCCGGCTCCACCGCCCCTGAATATGCGCGACCCGAAGGATCGGTCTCTGGCCGACTTCCGGGCCCTGGGCGAGCTCCACAAGCAGGGGCAGGTCCAATCCCTGGCCGCTTCGTTCGACCGCGTTGCGGAGCGTAACACCGCCGACGAGCGCGAGGCTTTCTCGCTCGCGGCCTTCCTGAACCGCGACCCCGCGCGGGTCCGGGGGAACCTCGACGCCTATCGGGAGATCGCCCGCAAGCAGGGCTTCGACTACGCCCACCTGCTCGAGGTGGCGCCGGCGGTGGCGGGCTTCGCTCACCAGCACCCCGGGGTCGTTGTCGACGACCTGGCCCGGGCCGGCTGGTGGGAGTGGCTCACGCGGGCCCCTGTCGTCGCCTGGCGCATGGGCGCCGAGGATGTCGAGTTCGGCCGACTCGGCTTTGCCGACCTGGCCGGGGTAGCGTCGATCGAGGACGAGAAGCGCATGGCCGAGCTCGAGCGGACCATGGGCGAGCGCTACCTGGGACAAGACGCCTGGATGACCAAGAGCTACGTCGAGGCGATTCGGCAGCTTCCGATCCTCTGGGGCTCGCTGAAGTGGGGCGTGGCCACCGGAACCGCGTACGCCGCCGGGGCGGCCTTGATCGGCCAACTCGGCCCCCAGGCAGCCACGCCCGAGGAGGTCGTCACCATGCCGGCGGCGTTCCTCATCGGGACCGCGTACGGCATGTGGGCCTTCAATAGCTCGCTCGAGGCTGGCCATACGTACAAGGCGATTCAGCAGGAGTTCCGCCGGAAGGGCCTGCAGGCGCCCGATGATCTCGAGACCCGGGCGATCGCGGCATTCGCCGGGGCGGTGTCCGGCACGCTGGAGACGGCCTCCCAGCGCGTCCTGGGCGGCGCTGCGGGCGTGGGGCGGGCGATCCGAGGGATGGCCAGCCGGAAGACTGCCGCACTCGTGGCGCAGCGCGGGACACGGCAGGCGTTGCAGAATTTCGTTCGCAGGTCCGCGACCACGATGGGGACCGAGGTCTCGACCGAGATCCTGCAGGAGATCACCCAACTCGCCGGCGTCGCGACGGCCGAGGTACTCAAGACCGGCGGGAGCGACATGACCATGGAGCAGGTGGTCGACCAGTCGCTCGAGATCGCGGTCACGACGGCCCAGGCGATGACGATCATGGGCCCGCTGGCCTCCTCGAGCTCGCTGATCGTCGACGTGAGGGACGCCCGGCGGACCACCCGGGAGGGCGCTCGGCTCGAGATGCTGGCCGGCACCGTCCGCGGGATGGAGATGCTCGACCAGGCCCCGGAGGCCTTCCGCGAGCTCGCGAAACAGATCGGGTCCAGATACGGCCAGATGGAGACCGCGCATATCAAGGTTAAGGATTTCAACCAGGTCGCCGAGGCAGCCGGCATCGACCCGACCGAGTTGGCCCAGGAGATCCTCGGCAGCACCGACTCATACGCCCAGGCGGTGAGCGAGGGCGCCCAGGGCGACCTCGTCATCCCCATGGCCGACTTCTTGACCAAAGTTGTCCCGACTCCGCTGTACGAGCAGCTCAAGCCGCACGTCCGGCTGTCCCAGGCGGCGATGAGCGAGCAGCAGGTCACCCAGAAGGCGGACGCCGTGCGGGAGGTCCTGCTGGCGTCCCTCCCCGAGGTCGATACCCAGCTCGACCAGGCCGAGCAGACGATCTATGTCGACGTCTACCGCCAGATGCTCGACGAGACGGGCGACCCGTCCCTCGCCGACCTGACCGCGACCACTCACGCGCGGGTGATCTCCACTCTGGCCCGACGAGAGGGGATCGACCCGGTGGCCTACCACCGGACCTGGGGCCTTGCCATCGAGGGTCCGGACAACGCCCGGGTCGCTCGGGCTGTCGATGCCGAGGTCCGCGGCATCCTCGACGAGCGCCAGGCTGCCCAGGAGCAGCCGGCGACGGCGCCGCTACCAAAGGCCCCTCGCCGGTCGGCGATCCGCGATCTCGGCCAGGTCAAGACCGCCCGGGACTTCTACTCCTGGGTCAAGAACATGGGCGGCCTGAAGGGCGGGGACCGCTTCTCCGACCTGCCCCAGGGCGACGAGCTGTTCGATCAGATCCCGGCCTTCGCCAAGAACCAGCAGGCCGGCAAGACCATCTCGGAGCTCGGCGAGGAGCTGATGCAGATGCGCGGCTCGCCGTTCGCCGACCTGGACGCGGCTGCCGATTGGCTGCTCGACGCGCTGCAGAACCCCGAAGGGGTCGAGTTGCCCCGCGGTCTGGCCGAGGCCGACCTGGACCCCGGATCCGCCGGGATCCTCGAGGAGCAGCTGGAGCACGACACCGAGCTACGCGCTCGAGTCGACCAGGTCGACGCGCTGTACGACGGCCTCGAGGGCGCGGCGCCGGCGGACGCCGCCCGGGTCCAGCTGGAGATCGCCAGCCAGTGGCTCGAGGTGGCCCGCGAGTTCGGCCAGGACGTCGTCGACCTGCTCCTGCGGCGGGACTACGGCACGTCCCTGCGGGCGCTCCAGGCGAACGTCAGACGGTCCGGATTCGACCCCGAGGGCGAGTCCAGCGTCACCCCGTACGACCCGCGGTACGAGCCGGACAAACTCGCCTTATGGATGTCGCGCAATGGCGGGATCGACCCCAAGGAGCAGGGCGCCTGGCGCGGGCGCTACCCGGGCGTGGTCAGTCCGGGCGGGCTGACCCTCGATCGTTGGGCCGAGGAGATCCGCAGCCACTGGCCGGAGTACTTCCCCAGCGACGATGCCGCGCTCGAGTGGCTCCGCGAGGAGTGGGCCACCGGCGCCGGCAAGCCTCAGTCGACGACCCTGACCGGCGAGGCCGCGGTGCTCGAGGTGCGGGCCCAGACGCTCTCGGCCGACATCCAGGAGATCATCCGCGAGGCGCGGGAGCAGGGCGTCCGACCTGACGCCGCCCAGGTGGCCCGGACGGTGCTCGAGGACTCTGGCTGGTCTGAGGTGTCCTCTGCCAACCTCGGCGAGGGCGACGTTGTCCTCGAGCGGGAGACCGGGGCGATCTTCCGCGTGGTGGCGGACGGCGATCAACTGCGCCTCGAGGGCCGGGCCGGCGACCTGCCGCTGACCGCCTTCAACTTCTACAGCGCCATCCCGCTCGGTCGACGAGCTCAGCGCTTCCACCAGAAGAAGACCGAGGCCCAGGTCCGCCGAGGGCATCTGCTGCGCCGGCTGGCTCCGTTCATCCAGCAGGCCGACGTCTCCAGGTCGAAGAACGCCACGCTCCAGGGGGCGATTGATCTGATCCGAGCGCTCCCATCGGCCATTGAGATGGCGTCTGTCGCCTGGGCCGGGCGCAAGGCGCGCCGTTGGTATCAGCGATCGGCGCGGATGATCCTTGAGGTGTTCGGTCCGGACGATGCGCCGCGATTCGGCGCACTGCTTGCGGCGCTGTCGCCCCGGACAGACGTGCAAGACAACCTGTACAAGGCGGTGACTCTCTGGGCCAAGTGGGATGCCGCTGGCAGGCCCCGGGACGAGGTGTCGATCCGGCGACTTGCCTCGAAGCACAAGCCGACCCTGATGGGGATGCTGCAGAACAACATCGTCATTGCGCTGACCAGCGAGGCTCCGGGGTCGGTCGTCCTGTCCGGTCCCAAAGTGGCGTCGTTCGCCAAGAACCTGCGCGGCGAGTTGCGGGCCGTGACCAATGACGGCCATATGGCGTACTACTTCGGCATCGACCCGAAACTACTGGAGAGTGATCGCAGCGAGGCCAAGGGCGTGCCCCAGGCACTGTTCAGCGCGCACTACCTAGCCCTGACCTGGATCACCCGGAGGGCCGCCGCGATACTGCACCAGCGCACGGGCGAGGCGTGGGAGCCGGCCGAGGTCCAGGCCGCCGTCTGGGCCTGGTCGCGCACGCTACGCTTCACGGTGAAGCGGGACGACCAGAAAAACCGGCTATCGAAGTTCGAGATGGTCCGCTATGGGATGTTCGGCCCGGGGGACGTGAAACCGGACGACTTCGCAGAGCTGATGATGTCGACGGTTCAGCGGGGCGTGGAGCTGTTCGAGCGGGGCAAACTGCCCAAGGCCAAGGAGGTTCTCGGTGGACTCGCAAAAAGAACAAGAAGTGCGCGACGCGCTGTCGGCGATTTTGGATTCACAGCACTCGAAGGCGGACCAGATGAAGGGTTTTCTGCTGGACACGCTGCAGACCTCCGACGAGCTGCCCGGCGGCTCGACGAGCGATTCCCCGTCGAGGAGCGACAGCAGCAGGCCACCAAGCGCGCCCGACTCCGAGAGCCCGGAGCCGACTACTCCCCCGCCGACCAGGAGCAGCGAGCCAGCGACGCCCTTGCCGAGATCAGAGACAGTGCCGCCGAGCAGCAGGGCGAGCTCGCCGCCCGCCCCGCCCGAGAGCTCAAGCCCGGAGATCGCGTCACCTACCGAGGAACCGAGGTTGCCGGGTTCGCAGGAACCGAAGGGACCGTCAGCAGCGTAGGGCCCGGCAAACTCGGCGTGGGCGTCGACTGGGACAAGCCGCTCAACAAGAGCGGCGCCAACCACGGGACACACCCGGCCACCGAGCTGGCCGAGCCTGGCCAGCAGGCCGAGCTCGACTTCGGCGACACCCCCGACGCCGCCGAGCCCGCCGGCCCCGAGCAGCGCGGAGGCGTCCGGGTCCTCGCCCGAGACCTCCCTGCCAGGATCGAGCGCGACCGAGGGGCCGAGCTAGTCGGGTCGACCGTCATCACGCCCCGCGACCTCGCGACGCTTGCCTCGATCCTCCGCGACCGTCGTATCGAGACAATACGCCACTTCTGGATCGATAAGAACGGGAAGATCGTCTCGACCGAGGCCGGCTCGAGCGGGATGCCCGGCTACTCCTCGATTGCGATCGGGTTGGCCCCGGAGTCCGCAGAGGATTTCATCCCGTACTACCACCGGCTCGCCCGGAGGGCCCTACGCCTACTGAAGTCTCGGGGTGTGCGTGAGCTCTACCTCATGCACAACCACCCATCAGCCACCCCGACGTCGAGCATGGACGATCGCAAGGCGAACCGCCGGGCAACGGTCGAGTTCCTGGCCCATCAGATCAAGATCGTCGCCAACGAGGGCGCCCCGAAGGGCCAGAAGCGGCGGGTTCAGCGCCTGATGAAGGCGATCGAGGACGACCGCTTCTGGCCCTACAGGCCGCACGAGCACGACCCCGACAACTTCATCATGACCGAGCCGGGGGCCCTGCAAGATCCTGACGCGCCGCCGGGAGTGCGCGAGCAGCTCGACGACCTGACGAAACTGTACGACGCCGGCGTCCTCGTCGAGCCCCGCGGTCACGTCGTGATCGACCACGACCGCTACACCTGGATCGGGCCCACCGGAGAGTTGAAGTCCGACCTGCCGACGCACGACTTCCACAACCTGGACGACAAGCCCGACCCCCTGCGGCGACCCGAGGACATCGCCATCCCTCACCCGAAGCTGCGGGCGCACCGGGGTGCAGGCCCACAGGACGTCGCGGAGCTCGGCAGTCAGATCGTCACCGGGGAGCGGGACGTCGTGCTGATCTACGCCGACGCCGCCGGCCGCGTCGTGGGACTCGAGGAGGTCCCTCGAGGGCTGCTCGATCAGACGATGGAGCTCGCCAACTGGGTCCGAGGTCGAGTGCCGGAGTACGGCGCGGTGGAAGTCTTCCTCTACACCCGCGACAAGGAGACGGTCGAGTCCATGCGGCGGGCGATGCAGGCGGGAATCGTCCGCGATGCACTCATCGACACGTCTTCGGTCTGGAGCGCGCAGGAGAAGGGCATCTTCGCGCTGTACGAGCTCGGCAAGGCCAAGGGGAAGCCCAAGGCGTCGCGGCGTCTGTGGGAGCGGGCCACGCGCTACGGCACCGACCCCCGCCCGGTCGGCGAGATCCTCCGCGAGCGCCAGCGGGCCTACAACGGGGCGGGGGTGCGGTTCCCGCGCTTCTCGACGAAGTTCATCGGGTCCGGGGAGAGCACGCTCAACTACGGCTGGGGGCTGTACTTCACGTCGCTCAAGGCGATCGGGCAGTGGTATCGCGACGCCGACATGCAGCGGAAGGGCAGGGTCGCCACATTCTTCCGAGGCGCCGAGTTCCAGGCCGGACTGATCGACAGCACGGGCCACGCGCAGGCTGTCGTCGACCTGGTCGCCGGGATCGACCTCGACGAGATCCGGGCGAAGCTGCCCGACGACATGAAGCAAGCGGAGAATGTGGTCCTCGTACATGCTGCAAGGCACTTGATGTTCGCCTGGGGTCGCGAGGTGACTATCCGGGGGGTCACGGTCGAGGGCTTGCGGAGACGGGTACTGGCAGTTGCAGATAACGGGATCATGAACGCCGAGATGGCTCGCGACGGCTTTTCCGGCAAGCCAGAGTTGCACTCGCCATCTCGTCTCGAGGCCGCCGACTTCCGCGTTTTCGAGGCCAAACTGAACCGCGAGGTCTGGCGGCAGATGGTGCCTGAGCTCACCCTACAGGGCCGCGAGGGCCAGGTGGCCGAGGTCGAGATCCCCGGGCCGGAGGAGATGCTGCACTGGAACGGTGCGATGGGGGACATCGACTCCGAGGGGGAGTTCATCAAGCCCGACATCGACAACCCCAACCACCACGCATACACGCGACTCGCGGCGGCTGGGTGGGACCCCGAGTATGGGAAGCAACCGCGGAAGCGGAGGCCGACGCCACTGGCCGACAACACCGGCCACACGATCTACCGGATCCTCGTACAGCAGGCGGCGTGGTTTATCGAGAGCCCGGATAGGCAGCCGGGGGCTCCCGAGAACATAGCGAGCGATAGCTACGCGAAGTTCCTGCGGGACCATGACCTTAAAGACCCCGAGGAGGCCGCGTCCCGCTACCTCGACTCCATCGGGATCCGCGGCGTGGCCTACGTCGGCCGGACGAGCGGCGAGCCGGGCTACGTCGTGTTCAACGACGACCAGGTGTCGCTCCCCGTCGCGTTCTACCAGGACGACCGCGGGCGGATCGACATCGACCGGGTGTCGAAGCAAATCACCATCACACTGACCGACGCGGCCGACGCCTCGACGGTCTTCCACGAGATGGCCCACTTCTACCTCGAGGCCATGGCCGATCTGGTCGAACGGCCCGAAGCGTCGCCCGAGCTCCAGGCCGACTGGGCCGAGGTGCTGCGCTTCCTGAAGGTCAAGACTCGCGAGCAGATCGACACCCCGCAGCACGAGAAGTTCGCCAGATCCTTCGAGGAGTACCTGCGTCGAGCCCAGGCGCCCAGCGAGGGCCTGCGCTCCGTCTTCGGGCGGATCCGGGCCCTGATGCTCGCCGTCTACGGCCAGGCCGAGAAGCTCGCCAGCCTTTCCCCGCGGATCAAGGACGTGTTCGACCGGCTGCTCGCCACCGAGCAGGAGATTGCCGCAGCGCGTTCCGCGATGCGTCTCGAGCCGATCGAGGCACTGACCCGTACGATGTCCTCCGACGAGCTGGAGCGCTACCGCGAGGCCGCGGAGAAGGCGGCTGCGGAGGCCGAGGACGACCTGCGTGTCGCCGCCCTGGCCGACGCCGAGGAGTTCCGCGAGCATGTGGCGGGCCGGCGCGAGCTGATGGCCGCCGAGATCCGCACCGCCTGGGCGGAATCCCGCCTGATGACCGCGCTCCACTACCTGCAGCGTGGCCGGATGATCGAGGGCGAGACCCCGCGCGAGCTCCTGAACGACGACGGGAAGTCGCTGAAGCTCGACAAGCAGGCCCTGATCGACGAGTTCGGCGGCGGGATCCTCAAGCAGCTCGCCCGAGGGAACCAGCACCCCTACACCAACCAGGCTGACCGGGCGACCGATCCGGGCACCCTCGCTGAGTTGCTGGGGTACGACTCCGCGGCCGAGCTCATCGCCGAGCTGACCGGCGCGCCCAACTACCAGAAGGCCTTCGACGAGGAGATCGAGCGCCGGGTCGAGGCCCGCTACGGCGACATCATGCGCGACCCCGGGGCCCTGACCGAGCGGGCGATGGACGCCGTGGTGGCGCCGGCGGCCTTCGAGCAGCTCCTGATCGAGCTCGACCACGCCCGCCGGCAGCTCGCGCCTGGCGAGGCCGCAAACGCCTCGATGGTCGACCGCGCCTCGCTCAAGGCCTACGCCGGCCGGGTGATCGCTGGCAAGACAATCATGGAACTCCAGCCTTACGCCTACGCCCAGGCGGCACAGCGGCACGGCACGAAGGCCCAGAGGTCGACCAACCCGGAGACCATCCACCGGGAGCGGATGCTCCAGCTCGTCAACCTGGCGCTCTACCGCGAGGCCCGGGACGCCCGCCTCGAGGCCGACCGAGCCCTGCGCTACGCCCGCCGGATGATGGGCAAGTCGACCCAGCAGATGCTCGGCAAGGCCGACAGTGCTACGGCCGACCCGACCCAGGGCATCGCCGGAGGGTCCTACCAGGCGACGGCCAACCAGCTCCTCGAGCACTTCGAACTACGGCCGGAGTCGAAGCGATCGACCGAGCGCCGGCAGAGGCTCCGCGACTGGGTGGCCGAGCAGATCGCCGAGGGCGAGGACGTCGTCGTCACGCCCCGCCTAGTCGAGCTCACCGAGCGGGCGAAGAAGCATTTCCGGGAGCTGCGGGTCGACGAGTTCCGCGACCTGCGGAACGCGCTGCAGAACATCGAGGGGCTGGCCCGGCTCAAGACGAAACTACTCGACGGCGAGGACACCCGAGACTTCCGCCGTGGGGTCGGCGAGCTCATCGACTCCGGCGACGCCAACCTGGCCGCGGCGAAGCCGATGTGGGATCCCGAGGTGGACCGGCAGAGGACTATAGGAGAAACGGTCAGCGAGTGGGTCGACACCTGGGACTCGAAACTGCTCCGCATGGAGGAGATCATCGACCGGCTGGACGGCCGGGACGTCCGCGGGCCGTGGACCCGGCTCATCTGGCAGCCGATCGTCGAGGCGCAGAACGCCGAGAACGAGATGACCGCCACTATCGCCCAGGCCCTGGTCCAGCAGTTCGAGAAGCTGGGCAAGAAGCGCAAGCAAGATCTCCTGACCGAGGAGGTACCGATCCGCCGGCTGGGCAGGTCGATCCTCAAGCAGACCGCTCTGGTGGTTGCGCTCAACACGGGCAACGCCGGCAACTATGACCGGCTGCTCCGCGGGGGCATGGGTCTCGGCGAGCAGTGGGGCCCGGAGGTGATCGAGGAGATTCTCTCGACCCTGACCATCGAGGACTGGACGTTCGTCCAGGGGCTCTGGGACACGCTCGAGTCGCTCTGGCCGCAGATCGCGGCGCTCGAGAAGCGGGTCACGGGCGTGGCCCCGCCGAAGGTGGAGCGGGTGCCGTTCCGCCGCTCGTTCGCCAACGAGACGACAGGCGAGAGCACTACCGAGACGTTCGAGGGTGGGTACTACCCGATCGTCTACTCCGAGCGGACGCGCCAGGCGCAGCAGCAGGCCCGCGAGGGCCAGTCGATGCTGTCGCTGTTCGGTGGGAAGTACGTTCGGGCGATGACGCCCCACGGGCACGTCCAGACCCGCGTCGAGTCCTTCGGCGGCGAGCTGTCGACGTCCCTCGAGACGGTGACCCAGCACGTCTCGAAGGTGATCCACGATCTGACGCACCGCGAAGCGACGATGCAGATATTCCGCATCCTGCACGACCGCGAGTTCATGCAGTGGGCGTGGAACCGGATGGGTAAGACCCGCTGGAAAGCGCTCGAGGACTGGCTCCGCCGGATCATCCAGGTCCAGAACACCAACGACCCGGACGTCGAGTCCTTCATCCGCAAGGGCCGGCTCAACGTGGCAGCCGCGGCCATGGGGTTCAAGGCGACGGTGAGTCTGCAGAACATCGTCAACCTGTCCAACGTGGTGGAGAAGGTCCCGGTCAGGTGGTTCGGGCCGGCGTTGCGCGAAACGATGCGCCACCCGATCGCTACCCGGGAATTTATCCACGGCAAGTCGGGCGAGATGAAGTTCCGCTTCCAGACCCTCGACCGCGACATCCGAGAGGCTCTGCAGCGGCAGGGGTCGATCCGGGGCATGACCGGCCGGCAGAAGTTCATCAAAGAAGCGCAGAAGCTGGGATTCGGGGTGATCGCAGCGACAGACATGATCTCGGCCTATCCGGCCTGGATCGCTGCGTACCGGCACGCCATGGCGGCCGAGGGCGAGCACGGTCTGGGCCTCACCGAGAAGCAGGCGATCGCTCACGCTGACCGGACGGTCCGGACCACCCTGTCCGCCGGCGGGGAGAAGGACATCGCGAACATCCAGGCCAGCTCGAGCGAGCTCCTGAAGGCCCTGACGATGTTCTATGGCTGGTTCTCGACGGCCTATATGAGGTTCCGGGCCCTGGGATTCGACATCCGCACGGCCCGCCACAAGGAGGAGGGGGCTGTCGCCCGGGGTCTCCCGTGGTATCTGGGCCGCATGCTGGCCTTCTGGATCGTGCCGGCCACCGTCGCCGAGCTCCTGGCCAACCGCGGCCCGGACGCCGAGGACGACGAGGGGTGGGTCGAGTGGTTCATCACCAAAACGCTCCAGTATCCCATGCTGACCATCCCGGTCCTCCGCGACGCTTCGAGCCTGGTCGAGGGCCATATCCGCGGCGAGCGCCGGTCGGCTCGCTTTGGCGCCCTCTCGACGGTGCTCGAGGAAACGGTGCGGGCCGGTGCGGTCCTGGCCGAGGAGGCCGTCGACCTGTTCGGGCCCGAGGACTTCGACGAGGACAAGGCCGCCGTCGCCGCGGCCCGCGCGATGGGCTATACCATGGGCCTGCCGTCGAGCCAGTTCGAGATCACCGGCGGATACCTGTGGGACGTGTTCATCAACGGCCAGGAGCCTGCAGACGTGCTCGAGTTCATACGTCACCTGCTGTACCGCCGCTCCCCCGAGGAGCGGAAAGAATCCGGGGACGAGCCCGTGGCGAGGCGCAACTGATGGTCGAGAACGACACCCGCCTAGTCGAGGAAGCGGGCGACGGCATCGAGACGGCGTTCAACTTCGCCTTCCGTGTCCTCGCCAAGGAGCACCTATACGTCGTCAAGCGGACAAACGCGACCCTGGTCGACACCGTCCAGGTCCTCGACGTCGACTACACGGTGACTGGTGTCGGGGTCCGCACCGGCGGAACGGTCAACTACACCGTCGCCCCGACGTCCGGAGAGAATTCCATCATCGAGCGCCAGGTGCCGTACAAGCAGCTCTACGACTTCCGCAACCAGGGCAACTTCCGGCCACGCAGCGTCGAGGACGCGCTCGACTTCCTGATGATGGCGGTCCAACAGTCCAACGGGACGCTCGCGATCCTGACCGGGTCTGGAGGCGGCATTCCCCTGCTCACCTCCCTCCCGCCGGCGTCGGCCTTCTGGACCCAGCGTAAGATCCACGTCCGCGGGGCCACCACGAACAGTGAGACCCGGGAATACTCGTGCGCTGAAACCTCAAGCACTGGAGTCTATGAATGGATCCCACAAGGCACCACGTCCTGATCCGGTTCCTTCTGGCCGCCCTGCTCCTGGTCGTCGCGCCGGCGGTCGCCCAGGTGCGGATCGCTCCGGTGATCGCTATCGACAGTGCGCCTACTGCCGCGACGAGCTGCACTGGGTTCTCTAAGTCGATCATCTACGCGGTGACCTATGCCGACGTCGCGAACGCCGGCGAACTCTGGGCCTGCGATGGCTCGACCCTGTGGGTAATGGTCTCCGGAGCGTTCCTGGTCCCAGGGAACGACACCGAGGTGATCTTTAACGACGGGGGCTCATCGCTCGGAACTGCGGCCAGCCTGACCTTCGACGACGCGACCGGCATAATGACGGTCCAGGGCGACGCGGCGTCCACGGTGCTCCTCGACAATACAGCTACATCGGCCGCCGCGAGCCCGTCGCTGACGCTGTCGAACGCGGACTCGGACGACAAGCAGTGGGAGGTCGAGTCGAGTTCGACGGGAACCTACGATCTGATCGGCGATGACGCGAACGTCTACTGGTCGATGACCCAGACGGGTGACATCACCCACGAAGGCACCGTGATTATAAACAAGGCGAACGGGGCAGAGCCGCAGATTATGATTAACCAGAGCCAGCCCAACTTCCACGCTCTGGAGCTGCGGAACATCAACCCCATCCTGTCCGGCTCGCCCCGGATTCAGTTCAGAACGGGAGGCGACCCTACGACCTACCGCTTGAAGATGGGCATCGACTGGGACGGGGTGGACGCCGTCTGGCGCCACTACGGGGACGGCAATCAAGTGCTGTTCGAGATCAATGTCCTCGACGATGCCACCGCCGGCTTGTATACGATTTTCGGTAACCCCTCGTCGGGCCTGGTGATCGACAACGCGGAGCCGACATCCGAGGAGTCCTCCCCTACCTTGCATTTCAGCAACGGCGGCGCAACGTCTGCATCGGACGACGTGTTCCTCGACACCGACTCGGTGGGTACGTTCCACGTCAGGAACGACGGCGACACGTCGGGTCTGAGCGTCGAGCAGGATGGGGACGTCGCGATATCGGGGGACCTGGCGCTAGGACAGCAGGTCGACGCGGACATCTGCATCACATTCGACAGGGCCACCGACGACCACACGTTCTGCTATGACGAGATCAACGCGCGCTTCGAGTTGGATTCAGCGTCTATCGGTGGGAGCGTGACCAAGTGCCGCACGATCGAGAACCTCGCCGCGGCTGACACCGACCGGCCGATCTTCTCCTACCACTCGGCCGTCACCCTCGCGACCGCCTGGTGCCAGTGCGAGGGGACCTGCACCACAGAGGCCGACATCACCCTCGAGACGCGCCAGGTCGGCACCGCGTCGACCGTCGACGCCGTCACCGGGACGATCACCTGCGAGGATATGGCCACAGCGGCGGCCGAGGTCGCGCTCTCCGGCGCTGGCGCGACGGTTGATGCCCTAGACATCGTCCGGTTTGACGTGGCTGCGAGCCCCGTGGTCTCCCCGGAGACCGATACGTATATCCTGTGCTGGAAGTATTCGGAGGATTGATGCGACGACTCCTGATGGCTCTGCTTCTGCTCGGCGGCCTTCCGGCTCTGGGCCAGCCGACCGTCTCCGACGAGGAGATATTCTTCGTCTTCCAGACCGACACGACCGGGGGGACGGGGACCGACTACACCCCGATCCTTGGTCCCCTGGGCAGCCCGACCGACGAGGACGACGCCGTCTGCGAGATGACCTCGAGCGGGACGGTCAAGCGCCTGGCGGTGTACCGCACGGGGGGCGCGGGTGGCGGCGCGACGTTCACGGTGACCGTCCGGCACGATAGCGGCGCCGGCTTCGCCGATACCTCGATGTTCTGCACCATGTCCGGCTTCGTCGACAACCTCTGCACCTGCCCGGGATCGGGCGAGGCGTGCGGTAACACCGACGCCGATGACATCACCTTCGCCGCGGGGGACAAGCTCACTATAAAGGGTGTGTGTACCGCCGGGACCTGCGGGGCCAAGTCGATGCGCGGCAGCCTGGCCCTGCAGATGGACCAGCTCGGGACGCAGATCCTCTGCGGAGGCAACAACGACGGTGACCTGACCATCGACTCGAACGGCTGGTACAGCTTCGGCGGGCAGGCGAACGTAACGTCGTCCAGCGAGAGCGCGAACCAGATTGTCTTCCCCTTCGGGGGCCGGCTGCGGGACCTCCGCGTCTTGCTCGAGAGCGATGCCGCCGGCTCTGGCGCCACACTCACCTGGACCGTCTACCAGAACGGCGGGGCGACTGATCTGGACTGCTCGATCGTCGGGACGAAGGAGAGCGACCTGAGCTGCACGAACAGTTCCGACGAGGTCGACCTGGTGCATGGCGACCTCATCGCTATGAAGGCCACGGTCGACGCCGGCACGTTGGACGCGACGGCGGGGATTCACGCCTCATTCAGCGCCAACTTCGTCCACTCCAAGCGCGGGCACTTCATCATGCCCTGCTCGACCAGGACGGCGCTGGACACCGCGGCGACCGACTACTACCTGTTCCCTGGGGGCGACTGTTCGAAGTCCTCCTCGTTCCTGAATAATACGCGGACTGGCGTGACGGGCTTCGGCGGGATGCAGCACTTCGAGATCACGGGCCTGCTCATGGATCTCAACGTCGCCCCCGGGGCGTCGAAGTCCTGGAACGCCGACCTACAGAAGCGCTTCGGCTTCGGGGCCCCGGCAGACACCGGGCACAGTCTCACTCTGACCGGCGCCTCGGCGACGTTCGATGAGGACTGGACGCCGGCGGATTACGACATCGACCAGCACTTCAAACACAATTTGGCGCTCAAGATCGTGCCGACCTTCACGCCGGCGTCAAGCCGGGCTCGCTGGACGGTCGTCGGACGGGCCATCGACCCGATCCAGAGGAGGGTATATGGGGACTAGGCTCTGCATCCTGCTGGCGATTCTCGCTTCGCTCGCCTGTCCTGGCCACGCGGTGGCTGATCCGTGCATCACGATCGACGCGAGCTCGTGGACGCAACCGGAGCGGAAGGCGGTCTGCGCCCACGCGCATAACATGCTCTGCGTCCCGCTCGACCAGGCCGGCAACTGTACGGGTCACGCCGCGATCTGCGAGAACCACCGGCCGACGTCCTACGACGAGCTGACCGGGGCGCTGGCGATGTGCTTCGAGTACATCACGACGGGCGATCCGATCTCGGTCGACCCCGACACCCTGCTCACCGCGGCCGGCCTGCTCTCGAGCATCCAGGCCCACGCCGCCGCGATGGCTGCGGCCTCTGCCGAGCTCGCGGCCGAGGAGTCCGAGCAGGACGAGGAGGTTGACGTCGGAGGGGGCAACAACCCGTTCTGCGGCGCCCGCCGGATGGCTGACGTCAACCAGCACGTCGACGACGTGCTCGACTCGGCGCTGAACATGGCCCAGCTCCGCAATAGGACCAAGATACTCCTGAAGCAACTCGCTCGGTGCCTACTCGTGACCCGAAGGCGGGGCGGTCAATGAGGCGCCGTCTCGTTCTGCTGCTGGCGCTCGCCGCCAGCCCGGAGGCCCTGGCGGGCACGATATCGGTCGGCTGGTCCGCCGTGGAGGACCCTCGGCTAGTAGAGTACCGCGTGTGCTACGGCGTTGGCACGCTGGACGACAGCAGTCCTTGCGACGCCGTGGTGCCGTGCCCTGGGTCGACCTGCGCCCACGTCGTCGATCCCGTGCCCGACTGTACGGAGATGCACGTCTCGATCAAGTCAGTCGGGGCCAGCGAAACCTCCAGCTGGCCTACAGACGGGGACGGCGTCCCGATCGTCGGGAGGTGGTGGGCCGTCCCGGTCATCAGCGACGTAACCTGGGACGAGACCGGAATCCATACCATCATCGGGTCCAACTTCAACGTCGGAGCTCGCGTGCGCCTGGACGGCGTCTGGGTGGCAGACATCGACACGATCGTGGTCGACTGCCATACCGTCAAGATCCCATCCAGGCCCGCGGTCGAGGTTCTGGTCTGGCAGGCCGACGACGTGAACGCCGCAGGTATCGCGCCAGGCTTTCTGTACGTGTCGCCCCTCGTCGCGCCCATCGCCTTTACGATCTCGGGCGGCTTCCCTGGGCCGCCGGCATGATGCGCGAGCTCCTGGTCAGCTTCGGGTGCTTCGTCGGCCTGGTTGTCGTCGCCGCGCTGTACGACTGGATCTCCCGGTGGCTGCGGTGAAGGACAGCCGCGACATGCGCGACCTACACCCCGCGTTCGCCCCGGTGGCCGCGGAGATGCTGCGGAGGTGCAACGCGAAGGGCGTCCCGATCTACGTCTACTGCACCTGGCGCAGCCCAGAGCGGCAACTCGAGCTCTGGCAGCAGGGGCGGGACGATACGGGTCGGCGGACCCCCGGCGGGCGTGTTGTGACCAACGCGAAGCCCGGGGACTCGAAGCATAACACCGTAGTCGCCGGAAAGAAGCCGGCGTCGGAGGCGTTCGACGCTGTGCCCCAGGAGATCCTCGACGAGCGCAGCGGCGTACCCCTCCGGTACAAGCTCGACTGGACCCCGTTCTACCGCAAGGAGGACGAGCGGCCCTTCCGCGAGTCGGGCGACCTCGAGCTGCTCGACCCCCGCTGGCGGGTGATGGTCCAGGTCGCCGAGGCCCTCGAGATCGAGTGGGCCGGACGGTGGACCGGCTCTCTAATCGAGTACGTCCACTGGCAGCGGCCGGGCAAAACGCTGGGGGACCTTCATGTCTGATGGGACCATCATCGCGTTGATCGGGGTCGTGGTCGCGACCCTTGCCCTAGTGGGACCGGCGCTGGTCTACCTCGGCCTGAAGCTCGGGACGTTGACCAACAGTTCAGAGGGGGCGCACAAACGGATCGACAGGTTAGAGTTGATGCTGACAGAGGAGTTTCGACTGCTGCGAGGTTCGATCGCTACAATGATTGGCGACGCCTGGAAGAATTGCCCGTTGGCGCATGATGGCCGCGGGCCAACGGAGAAGCCATGAGAGACTGGAACAAGCTCGACTACATGCTCGCTATCGGTGGCGGCGCTGCGTCGCTGCTGGTCATCTTCGACCGCCCGCCGCCGACCAACGCCTGGGAGGTTGCCAAGGTGATCGTGCAGGGGATCAGCCTGTTTGCCCTGGCGGTCGCCGGCACGAGCGCGACGGGACCGGGGCCCGGGGAATGAGGCGGCTCGGCTGGGCGCTCGCCCTGGCCTTGCTTGTGGTGTTCGCCGTATTGCCGGAGCTCTGGTTGCTTGCGGCGGGCGACACCAAGGGCCTGTCCGACCGACAGCGCGTGGTGCTGTACAGGGCCGGCGTCGACCAGGCCGTGAAGCTCATCGAGGAGCAGCACTACGACTCCGCGCTCAGCGTCCTACGGAAGGTCCGCGAGGACACCCAGTGAACGAGGAGCTACTGAAGAAGCTGCTGCTGGTGGTGATCGCAGCGCTGCTCGCCGTCTGTGGCGCGATCGGCAGCCTGGTCGCCTGGCACACCAAGAACGTCCACAGCGAGCTCGTCGGCCTGCGCGCGGACGTGAAGCAGGCCGAGATGCGCTTCGTGGCGCTGAGCAGGGTCGTCGACGTCGAAGCCGGCATCAACCCCTACGCCGAAATCGTCCCGGCGGAAACAACGGAGGTCCCATGAGTAACATCGACTTGACGGCGCTGCGAGACGATCTCGAGCGCGAGGGAGCGGATATCCTCGAGGAGCTCGGCGCCTCGAAGGACCAGGCCCGGGCGGCACTGACCGCCATGCTGGCCGACGCCGAGGCGGCGATCGCCGCCGGTGACCTCGAGCACGCCGACGCCTTACGGGCGGAGATCCCGGTCATCCTCGAGCGCGAGCTCGTCGAGATCCGGGGGATGAGCCGCCATCGCGCCCTTGGGATCGGGAGCCGGGTCCTGGGCGCCCTGGTCAGCCTACTCACGCGAGCTCGAGCTGCCGGCCCGGTGGTCCTGTTGCTCCTGCTGACCGCGGGCTGCTGGGCGCACCGGGGGACGGTCAGGTCCGACGCCATCGACGGCATGGTGGCTAACCTGTGCGACGTGGTGGCGACCTGCGTCGAGGAGGGTCTGCGCCCTGCCACGGTCGCCGACTGCGGCGAGGACGGCCTGGTGGGCCGGTTACAGGTCGACAAGCGGATCACTGGCGAGGAGTTGGCTGCCGGAGTCCTGTCGATCTGCGGGCCCGTAGAGGCGTGTGTCGCCGCCTGGCCGGACCTACCGGCCCATCGGGGGCGGTCGTACGTGAGGTGGTGCGACTTGCTGGGGTCGACGGCGGCATCAAGCCTTTAGGGGCCGACCGAGAGAGAGGGTCGAAACGAGTGTCGACGGCGTGAACTTTGCGGTCGCAATGCGTACCGACGGACAGGTGATCAATACTACGGTGAGTTCCGACGGCGTGTCCCATCTTGCTTTCCATGGTCCGCTGCCTTACGTCCGTGGCAGCGCAACGGCGGTCGTTAGCGGTACCTGTGCGTTCCAGTTCGTGGTGGAGGAAGCTGTCCCGGGCTAACCTCCGGGGGCGGGAATAGTCGCTTCACGACCCCCTCTTGAGATCGCGGCAAACGCGGCCGCAGCGGATTCTCTTGACGCTGACACCGAGCACACTCCGTAGTTTGCGCTTGCCGGCTCGGCCGGCGGCCAAGGCGTCCTTCTCGTCGAGGTCGTGGACGGTGGTCTTCCAGTCGCGCCCGTTCTTGAACGTGACCTTGTAACTGGCTTTGAAGATCATCGGTTCAACTCCTCCATCTACCTTCCGGCGAATTGGTCGAACGTAAACGAAGTTCCAAGCGCGGCGTTCGCAGCGTCTAGGAAAGCCTGAGATTCCGGGGCCGTCACTTCTCCCCACTCGTCTACCTGTTCCCCGGATGTGTCCAGGGGTCGCGAAAACAGTGCGTCGTGCCAGTGTGCGACGGCGCATCCGAAATCGAGTAGGTTTGGTGTAGTGGTTTTCCCCATCACGCACCGCCTTTGCTCGGCGTCCAGCCAGCCAAGATGTTCAGTTTCCACGGGCGGGTCATCCCGTGGCCGACGCTGCCGTCCAGAACGGGCATCGAGCAATTCCGACAGTGGACGGCGTCTTCGATCCTGTCGAGCTCGGCTTGGTCGTAACCGTAGGGCTGACGGTCGCCGGAAAGTTCCAGCCGCTCGCCGTCGTAGGGCGATTCGAGATAGCCCAAAAACTCGTTCGTCTGTTGGTCGATGACTTCGATCGTGTAGCTCATTGTGTTCCTCCGTGCGTCTCTGCTTGTGCCCCAGATCGTAGCGCACCCCGTTGGCGCTGTCAACACCTCAATATCAAGCAGTGGTTGACACTGCCAACAGGCGCGTTATACTCCAGGGTGAAAGGAGGTGTTCCCTAATGGCAACATACGCAACCCGAGCCGAGGTCAAGGCTGTGGCCGCAAGGCTCAAAGAGGCTGGAAGCTCCCAGCGGGAGTTGGCGCGCGTGTCCGGGATGAACCATTCGACGATCTCGAGGTGGTTCTCCGGTCAACGGTGCGACCGTGTCCGGCGTTGGAAACTGCAAGTCCTCGATAGCGCACTGCGCCTGATCGAGAACCAGAAGGAGGCATCATGACCGACGCCGATTTCCGCCAGCTCGTCAAAGAGATGCGCGAGGCTCAGGACAGGTACTTCAAGTTCAGCCGCAGCGGTAGCCAGCGGCAGTTAGGCGACGCGCTTCGCGAGTCTCTCGCCCTGGAAAGGCGCGTCGACAAGGAGCTCTCACAGGAGGGTCTGTTCTCTTAACCCATTCCCGAGGAGAAACCATGGCTCTAAAGATCATCAGCCCCACAGACCCCATCACGGTCGACCAACTGGTCGTCGCGATCTACGCTCAGCCCGGCTCCGGCCGGACTACGATCGGCTACACCGCCGATAGGGCCCTCGTGTTCGACTTCGACCAGGGCTCGCACCGATCCGCGTTCCGCACCCTGGGCGACACCGTGCGCCCCACGCGGTGGGCCGACGTCCAACTCACCGCCGACGAGCTCGGGCCGTACGACACGGTAGTGCTTGACACCATCGGGCGCGCTCTCGAGATGCTCGCGGTCCACCTGATCGAGAAGGACCCGAAACTGGCCCGGTCAACAGGAGACCTCGCGCTCCAGGGCTACGGCGCGCTCAAGTCCGTGTTCGCCCGCTGGGTCGGTCAGGTCAAGTCTTCTGGCTGCGACCTCGTATTCTGCTGCCACATGGACGAGCAGCAGAAGGGCGACCGTACCATCGAGCGGCTTGACTGTATCGGCGGTACACGGCAGGAGGTGTACAAGGTGTCCGACCTGATGGGCAAACTCACTGTCGGTGTTGCCGGCAAGCGACTCCTCGACTTCCGCCCCGGCGAAACGTCGTTCGGTAAGGACCCCGTGGGTCTGGGCCTGCTCGACGTTCCTGTGCTCGACACCCTCGACGACAAGCGTTGGCTCGGAGGCCTGATTCGCGGTGCTAAGGCCAAACTGAACGAGATGACTGAGGACCAGCGCAAACTCCAGGCCGAGCGCGACGACTTCGCCGACATGGTCACGGCGACCGAGGAGCCGGCCGAGCTGACCGATCTAATGAAGGCCGCGAACGGCGACAGCGTCATGCGGGCGATCGTCGCAAGGCGAGCCAAGGAGCTCAACTTGGTCGTCGACCAGGAGCAGAAGTGCTTCGTGAAGCCTGAGCCCGCGGTCATCGAGGGGGCCGAGAAGCACACGCCTGCGGTGGCAGCAAAGACATCCACCGCCGCAGAGGTGTGCGAGAGTCCCCGGGCGGGGAATCTGCCGGAACCGCCGGCCGAGCCGGCAGACACGTCCCTGCCGGATCCGAAGGCCAAGCCCAAGCCGAAGCGGAACCCCAGGAAGGAGGCCCAGCAACAGCGCCTAGAGAACGTGGCTGCGTCCGGGAAGGCCCCCGCGTCCGGCGACCGAGAGGAGATGGAGTTTTGAAGGCCCGACTGTCCATCACAACGATCGACTGGTGGCTGTCCTGGGAGGAAGCCACCCTCTATGAACTCCAGGGCAAACTCACGCACCGCCAGCCGCAGACCGAGGCGATGCTCCGCGGGATCGCGTTTCACGAGGCCCTCGCGCACCTTTCAAGCCTGTGCGAGGGCGCGGACTACACCACGACCGACTCAATAGATTCCCGTGGGTTCACCTTCGACTTCAACGGCGTCGAGATCCAGATCGAGTCGGTGTCGCCGTACCAGACCGAGCTCAAGATCGAGCGTAGGATCGACAGCTCGCTTCTCGACACCGAGATCGGCAGCGAGATCACCCTGGTCGGCAAGGTCGACCGCATCGATGGAAGCACCGTCGAGGACCACAAGACAACCAGTCACTTCGACGCCGAGCGTCTGCTCGCCTCCTGGCAGTGGCGGTTCTACCTGTGGCTGACCGGAGCGGACGTCTTCCGCTGGCACGTCTACGAGATGAAGCCTATGGAGACTCCGCGCAAGGCGTTCGCGGCGTGGCTCAAGCGGTTCGACGACTGGCGGGACAACCCGCCGGCCGAGGAGCTCGCGGCTGCCCTACGGCGCTACAAGGTGACCAACTACCACCAGCTGGAGGCGGCCCGCTACCCCAACCTCGAGGCCGAATGCCTCGGAGCGATGGATCAGTTTCTACGGGCCGTCAATCTGCTCTGTGACGCCGGCAACCTGGACCCCGGGCGGGTCGGGATCCCGGCGGGCTGGACCCCGAGCGGGGTGGAGGTGCTGGCATAAGTTAACCGCCCCGGGTGCGGCCCGGGGCATTCAAACGGAGACCGGAGACCAAGTGCTGGACCGGGGCCGGGGGCCGCACCCTCGGCCCTTTTCCGATTTCCGCAGTCCGTCCACAACGATTTCCACATTATGAATGGGACGCAAGATGCTCAGCTTCAACGACTTCCACAACTTATCCGCAATTTCCACAACGCCTACTACTACTGGTCCCCTCTCTGGGGCCTCTCTGAGTCCGGATCCGGAGTTTCAGTACACGCCCTGCTGAACCTTGAATAGAGGGGGCGACGTGGCCGCGGCACTTCCGTGGTTCCATGCCGATGTGGTACTGTTCCACGCATGGTGAAACCGTGTTCCCGTTGCCGTCTGATGAGGCGGCGCCCCGGTGGGCGCTGGTGCAAGGGCTGTCACAGTGAGTACGAGCGGGAGCGACGACGGCTCAAACGAGGAGGAACGATGTCCGAGGCGAGAGAATGCTACGACGCCGGACGGCCTGGGGTGGTCAGCCAGGGCGACCAGGTGCTGATCGTCTGCGTCCCTCGGGGCTGGACCGACTCGCTGATCGAGCAGTACGCCTCCGAGGTGGCGCCCACGGGCGCTTCGTTGACGCCTCGCGCCTGGCGCGTGCCCGTCGGCGCCCAAGGTGAGCAGCCGCTCAGGGAGCTCTGCAGGACGGCCACTCGGCAGGCCATGGAGCACCTGGTCCTGGTCCGCTGGCCGGTGGCGGCGTCGGCGTGAAGATCCAGACGGTCGACGTGTACTGCAAGGGCTGCTCCAGCGAGGTCAGGGTCGATTTGCCCATCGAGTGCCCGCTCCAGGTGACGATCGCGGCGCTCAAGGCCCTTTGCTGTCCGTCTTGCGGAGCCAGCAGCCAACAGGTGTGCGTGTGAGCCGGAAGGGCCCAGGGCCCGAGGACGCCTTCCGCGAGGCTGTGGAGGAGCTCGCCCAGCTCCGTGGTTGGAGGGTCCACCACGTCCGGGCGGCGCTCAAGAAGGACGGGAGCTGGTACTCCCCGGTCACGGGCAACCCAGGCTTCCCCGACAACGCCTTCGCCCGGGACGGGGTCGTGCTGGTCGTCGAGTTCAAGACCGACGATAGGTACCCCTCGGCGCAGCAGCGGGGGTGGCTCGACGCGATCCACCCACACTGGTCTGCGAGCAAGGGCGACCGCCCTCCGCTCCGGCCGCCGAAGGCTCGCCTCGCCGCCTACGTCTGGCGCCCGAGAGACTGGAAATTCATCGAGGAGGTGCTGAAGTGAGCCAGGGCCTGCTGAAATTCCGAGAGTCTCGAGCCCGGCAACTGTACCGCCAGTGGAAGCGCTACCACCTGACTAACCTGCACGTCTGGCGCCGGTTCGACCAGAACGCGCTAGCAATGGCCAAGGTGCGCGAGTTCTACAGCGCCAGGACGATTATCTCGGTCCTGCGCTTCGAGATCGACTCCATCAACGGGGATAGCCTGGTCAAGATCAACGACCACTACAGCCCGTTCTACGCCCGCCTCTGGATGGAGGTCCACCCCGAGCACGAGGGATTCTTCGCGACGCGCCGGCGGACCAGTGAGTCCCGGCCGGCTCGAGGCGACGAGGACGAGGTATTCGACTCCGGCCCGACTGGCGCCGAGGAGCGCTGGCTCGAGCAGGAGATCGCCGACCTCGCCCGGGAGACGCTGCGGGGATGAAGTCGTGAAACTGACACCAAAGCAGGCCGCATTCGCCCAGCGCTACCTGGCCACGCTCAACGCGACCCAGGCGGCGAAGGACGCCGGCTACAGCCCTCGGACGGCCCGGTCTATCGGCGCCGAGAACCTGACAAAACCTCACATTCAGGCTGCGATCGCCCAGGCGATGAAGACCCAGCAGAAGAAGCTTGAGTTGGACGCCGAGTTCGTCATCGGCCGGCTGATGAAGGCCGCTGCGTTCGACATCGCCGATGTGTTCGAGGATGACGGGGCGCTGAAGTCGATCAAGGACTGGCCGACCCACGCCCGCGAGCTCGTCTCGGGCTTGAAGACCCAGGAGACCACCGACGGCAAGGGCGTCGTGATCGGCCAGACCCGCGAGCTCAAACTCCCCGACCGGATCCGGGCGCTCGAGCTGCTGGGCAAGCGGCTACGGCTCTTTGTCGACCGGGTCGAGCACGAGGGGGACATCAAGTACACAGTCATCACTGGCGTTCCGCGACCCGAGGGCGCCGAGTGAAATTGGCTAGGCGTGGCGTGGCGAGCACGGCGGGGCGTGGCCCGGACAGGACCGAGGGGCATGGCTTGGCAGGCGAGGCCCGGCATGGCCCGGAAGGATTGGCACGGCGAGGCAGGAGCGGAGCGGAACGTAAAAGCGGAACGTAAAACAATCGAAACCGAGGAGGGTTTATGGCAAAGAGTAAACAGTCAGCACCGGAAGCGATCGAGATCAAACCTATCAAGATGGGCCAGGTTCAATTCTGGATCGTGGGCGAGAGTCCGCTCGTTCTGAACCGTCTACCCGAGAAGGCTCGCCAGGAGCTGCTCCTCCCGAAACCCCGGGGCGTGAGTAGGAGCACGCTCAAGCACGACCCCATCGCGGAGTTCCGCTCGTCCATGTGCCTGCGTCCCAGGGACCACAAGGGGACGCGAATCTGCGTGCCTTCCACCGCCCTGAAAAACTCAATCCGCACCGCAGCGCTTGATCTCGACGGCGCGTCCAAAGCCCAGGTTGGGCGCCTGTGTTACATACCGGGGGAGAAGGTCGATGTTTACGGAACCCCGGAGGTCTACATGGCTGTCGTACGACAGTCCGGCATCGGTCGCACACCAGACGTCAGGACTCGGGCGATCATCAAGGAGTGGGCGTGCGGGTTCTCCGTTGACTATGTCAAGCCGATGTTGAGCGACACGGTCCTCGGCAATCTGGTAAACGCGGCCGGCGTCTTCTGCGGCATCGGTGACGGTAGACCAGAGAAGGGCGCATTGTCTTTCGGCCGGTTCTCTCTCGTCCCCGAGACTGACGCGAAGCTCCGCAGGATCGTCAAGATGGGCGCCGCCGAGCAGGATGAGGCTATCGCAGACCCAGCCTTTTACGACCAGGACAGCGAGGATCTCTACTCGTGGTTCCACGGCGCGGCTGGTGAGCGCGAGCTCGAGGTGGCTAAATGAAGCTGTCAGAGATCGGCGCGGCCCTCGACGGAATCTATCTGAAGCGCGGGGCGCTCGACGCTCAGGCGGTCGTGGATGAGTCTAAGCCCAGGGGCGCGCCCCTGCACGCCTGCTTCGAGTGGGACGACAAGAAGGCCGGCAATCAGTACAGGGTGGGGCAGGCCCGGCGGCTGATTCGGCGAGTTCCAATCGAGCGCGGCAAGTCCCGCAAGGTCGCCCCGAAATACCTACCGATCACGACTTCGGAGATGGAGCTAGACGGGGGCTATCGGCCAACGACCGAGCGCCAGTCGCATGGGGACCGAGTTGCCGCGGTGGCCTTCGAGTGGCGCCAGGTCTTGTCGCTGGTATCCCGCGCAAGGTCCATCTGCGAGGAGCTAGATGTCGACCCAGAGGGGGCGGCGGACCTAGAGTCTCGCGTGGAGTCGATGATCTCTCGTCTTACCTGTGCAGACGCGGCTTGAGGTGGGGCGAGGTCGTGGTCCGACCCTGTGCCGTACCAGGGTCTCAAGTGTGAGGGCAATCGACTGGTTCTCCGGCATCGGCGGCTTCAGGATGTCCCCGAGGTTGGGGCAGTCCTGCTGGAGCGGTGGAAGGCGGTTGGTTTGTACCACGTAACGCACCAGCCAGGGAAGGGATTCCTGGCCGATACGAACCAACTGCTGCCTGAGACGAGCCGGTACTTCACAAACAAAGCCAAACAGGAGCCCGGATCGTGAGCGCATACGCAAAAAATACAAAGGTGCCCATCAGCCGATCACGGGACCAGATCACAGAGTTACTTCGACAGTGGCAATGTACTGGTGTCGGATGGCAGGACGACTTCGATGCTGGCATCGCTGAACTTCAATTTAGATTTCTCCACGACGACAAAGTCTACGGTGCTCGATTCCGTATCAACGTAGACGAGGGCCAGGACGGTCGGGTCGCGCATCGAGTCCTGTTGCTCTGGATCAAGGCATCGCTTGAGGCTGTGAGTGCTGGACTCGTTGACGTGGAAGCGATCTTTCTGCCGTGGCTCGTGCATTCGGACGGTCGGACACACTATGAGACGATGCGCCCAGTTTTCGATGGGCTTCCCGTGGGGAATCTTGCTGGACTATTAACAGAAGGGAACGGATCGTGAGCGCAGGCGCGAGGGCTGGAGCAACTAGAACCGCCGCTGGGTGAGTGCTCCAGAGGCGGCGGCCATTCTCGCCCCTGCACTGACGGTCTGACCAAGAGGAGACAGCCATTCAAATAGAGGAGACAGCCATGCAGAGTCACAACGACGGTCCTGACCACGAATCAATCGCGAGGCTGAAAAGACTCGTTGACGACCAGACCACGGAATCGCTGGAGGAAAAGGCAAAGCGAATGCTGGAGGCTGGAGAGTCACAGATCACAGCAGGGCGAGAAGGGGAATCCGTCCTGCGTCAGTGGATCCACGGTCGAGCGCACGTACAGAAGCTCCCAGACGACGAGCACGGGCTATGTAGAATTTCAGTCGGGGGCAGCTCCGACATGATCTATGTCGTCTACCGTGGCGACATCGGGAAATGCCGAGACCAACTACGAGCCGCACTGGCAGCCTTCCAGGCCGCACCAAAACCAGCCGTCCGCTGAAAAGGAGAACGCCATGAGCAAGGGACGTAGGGGCCACATCCTCGGGCCTGTCCTGATTACTACTTGTTTGCAGGGTCAAGGAGCGCCACGATTCGATCAAGCGACTTCGATTGCTGATGGGGTTACGTTCGAATGCGTAGCAATCCGATATTGGAGGGATGAGGCATGGGTGTTGGGTGTACGGAGAAACTGGTTGCCGCTCTTATCGAAGCTGGTGCGGAACTTGAACTACTGGAGCGTGCGAAGGCTGATCACTTCCATGACTACAAGGCCGAGTCGGCGACGCCGTGTGTTGACCTCGTCGGGGCGCTCCGACGAGCAGGACTTGAGGAGCTTGCAAAAAGAGCCATGAACGGAGAGTTCGACGCGACGAAAGAAGAATCCGACGAATGGGCAGCATCGCCTGACGGACAGGCCACGTTTCGTTTGCTACACAAGTGACCAAGAGAGGAGACAGCCATGACCAGAATGAGCACGCCACCGAATGACCAACCCTGCGGTGAACTTCCGCGTTACAAATGCCACAAGGAAGTCTGGGCGCTGAAGATCAAGCGCATTGACTACCCGCGAACGGGAGCGCAGCAAGATGACGACGGCAAGCGACTGATCGTTCCGGAGAACGGCCGCTACTCTCCGATCCTTGTTGACCACGATTACATGCGAAAGCATCAGCCCAAAGAGGGCGGCTACTACGTCGTCTACGCAGACGGGTACAAGTCGTGGTCGCCAGCCGAAGCATTCGAGGACGGCTACACGCTGATCAAATAGAGGAGACAGCCATGAGCAGAATGAGCACGCCACCTGACTTCGATAGAGTCGGCATGATCCTCAAGGCGGTGCTGCTGGGGCTTGTGCTTCAAATCATTGTGATGGCCACTCCTGCGCTGGCCGGCGACTGCCCCATCGGCGGTATCGCGGACTGCTTCGAACTCGGGCGTCTCCCGTGTAATGCTTGCACCGAGACGTGCATCAGCGAGGGCGACACCACAACCAATATGTCTCT
>Ga0255049_10000123_pt1 | contig 43100 bp, 36 predicted proteins | sample JV7_2_3_MG_FD_183615 | JGI IMG/M metagenome (GOLD analysis project Ga0255049, IMG submission 183615) | Seawater microbial communities from Jervis Inlet, British Columbia, Canada - JV7_2_3 | ecosystem: Environmental > Aquatic > Marine > Inlet | place: Canada: British Columbia | collected 2016-10-06 | reverse complement strand
AAACGCGATGCATCGCTTCCAGGCGGACCTGACGCGGTATGCGCAATTCATCCGAAAAACCCTGATGCGCACACCACCCGATCCCGCGTCGTTTCGGCCGCGGGATATCATGGAGCTTCTTTATCTCGGTAAACAAGTCTGGGCCCTGGGCGAAAAAGAAATTTACGAATACGTTCGTTTCTTCACGATGAGTGCCGCTGAGTATCTCGAGGATTATTTTGAGAACGACTTGATCAAATCCGCCATGGCCAGCGCGGGTATTATCGGCACAGCGTTGGGTGTCTACTCGCCCGGCTCTTCGTACATCTTGCTGCATCACGTCATGGGTGACGTCGATGGCAGCATTGGCGCGTGGGGTCTCGCACGCGGCGGCATGGGCGCGATTTCAGATGCTATCGCCGGCGCTCTCAAAGAACACGGCGGAGAGATTCGAACCGATTCCGGCGTGCAGCAGGTACTGGTGAAAAACCGCAAGGCTATTGGTGTCGTACTCGAGAATGGCGACGAGATCAGGGCGCGCATTGTCGTATCCAACCTGGATGCGAAAAGAACGTTTACCAAGATCATCGACCGGAACGACCTGCCCGACGGCATCTTTGAGAAAGCCAAAAACTTCAAGATTCGCGGCTCGTCCGGCAAGGTTAATATCGCTTTGTCCGGAATGCCGAAATTCACGGGCGTGCCGGACAACCGCTACATCAATCGCGGTGGACAGGCTTTCACGGGTTCTTTGGAGACGATGGAGCGTGCTTACGATTGCTGGAAACACGGTCGCTGGTCGGACGATCCGTTTAATGAGGCCGTTATTCCGTCTGCCTGGGATCCGACTGTCGCACCGCCGGGACAACACTGGATGTCGAATTTTGTGCAGTACTGCCCGCCCGAACTGGCCGACGGTCCCTGGACGCCGGAAAAACGCGATCAGTTCGGACAAACTGTCGTCGACAAGATCGAGCGTTACAGCCCGGGCTTTAAGGATCTTATCCTACACATGGAAGTCCGAACACCGCATGAAATCGAACAGGAAATCGGATTGACGGAAGGCAATATTTTCCAGGGGGAACTCACGATCGATCAGTTGTTTTTCAATCGGCCGTTTCCGGGATACGGGCAATACCGAATGCCAGTCAAGAATCTCTACATGTGTGGTTCTTCGACGCATCCGGGCGGCGGTGTCTCTGCGGTATGCGGCGCGAACGCGGCGCGCGAGATTCTAATTGATCTGCAGCGCCCCAACTCCGTTCCCGAAGACGACTTTTACGATGAATAATAGATGACTAAGACTGACCCATACGCCGGCGAACGTCCGAGACTGTCGCCCTTCTATCCCAGGCAGCAAGTTCTGAACATCCGCGATGCCTGGGGGGTGTGGAACGGTTACAAATCCGCCGACCATTACTACGACGCCGAATACGAGTATTTTTGCGTTCGCAATACTTGCGCAACCTACGACATCTGCCCGATGCAGAAATATGCGATACGGGGACGGGATGCGGAGGCGATGTTGAACCGTTTGGTAACGAGGGACGTCGCCAAGATCGGGCTCAATCGCGTCGCCTACTGCGTTTGGTGTACCGACGGAGGGCGCATAATCGACGATGGAACGATATTCAAGCTGTCCGGTGACGAATTCATGCTGACTTGCGGCAGCCCGTGTACGGCATGGCTTGAAAAAAGCAGTTTTGGCTTCGATGACGTACAGGTCACAGATGTGACCGATGATTTTGCCGCGCTCGCTTTTCAAGGGCCCACTTCATGCGCCGTACTGAAGAAAATGGGGCTGGATGGAATCGACACTGCCAAACCGTTCGACATCATGCGATTTCCGTTTCACGGCGATACGCTCATCGTGTCTCGGACGGGTTTTACAGGCGACCTCGGTTACGAACTCTGGATACCGCCTGCGCTCGCCCTCAAACTTTGGGATGCGCTTTATGCCGCGGGCGAGAATTACGGCATACAGCCATTCGGTGAAGCAGCGCTCAACATGGCTCGGCTTGAGGCCGCGTTCATCATGCCCGCGATGGAATTTAATGAAGCACTCAGGACAGTGCATTTCGAACACGACCAGACACCGTTCGAATTGAGCCTGGGCTGGCTGGTCGATTTCAACAAGCCACATTTCAGCGGCCGCAGCGCCTTATTGAAAGAGAAGCAACGCGGCCCGAAATACACATTGACCAAACTCGACATTGAGGGCAACAAACCGGCCGAGGGTTCCTACATTTACAAGAACCAGCGCTGCACACAGGAAATTGGCTACGTTACCTCGGCCATGTGGTCACCGTCCGTCAAGGCAAACATCGCCTTGGCCATGATCAGGACCAAGCACTTGAATGGTGACCTGTGGGCGGAGATTTACTATGAAAAGGAATTGCGCCAGTACAGTCGCGTGGCCCGCTGTACGCGCAAGCAAAAACCGTTCTGGACACCGGCCCGGGCACGTGCAACGCCGCCCCCTGATTGCTGATTTTGCTTCATTACGACGATCGCGTCAGCCACGCTGGCGTTTCGTAAAGCCCCACCGTTACTTCATCGCCTGCGTTGATGACGCCGGCCACGTCCACCACGCCGACAATGCCTCGAGTCAGCTTTGCCGCTTTTGAAAATGCGGTTGACGATAGTGGGTCGCCTGAATTGGTGGTGTACAAGGATGCCAGTTTCTTGCCCATGCCGTGGCAGGGAGGATTGAATTCCACGACGACAAGCTCTGCGCCGGATGGAAACTTCAGCACCGTGCCTTTCGGCAATCGGGACAGTTCCGCGACACCTTCCAGGCAGAGGTTGACGCCAACATCTGTCGCTGTCAGCTTTTGGCTCAGGTCCATCGCAACTGAAATCTCGGCGAGCTCTTCGACGGAAATGGCCGACCATTGGCGTTCATTTCGACGCGTCGTGCCCTCTGGCTGCTTGTCTCCAGCCCAAGTCGATCGCTCGTACGATTGGTGGCGATCGCCAACGATACCGTCCAGCTCAACCTGAATACTGGGACGCTCCTCTTTGCTCAGTGCGTCTTTTGCTCCGACATGTACCGATACGACCTGGGCAACAATCTTTTTCACTGATTTCCCCTGAATTCCGGCAATATTGCGACTTAATCTGCCGTGCCACCGCCATTAATGTCAAACTGGAATGACATCACTCGGACCCCTGCGATAGAATGATCCTTCGGACATCAGTCGGGGGACCTTGATGCGTGCGGCAGCATTTGTAAATAGCTATTTCGACGCCTGGAACCACTGTGATCCAAAAGCCGTAGCGGACCATCTTGCCGCTGACGGGATCTACTGCGATATCCCGGAAAACGTGCAACGCTCGCACGATGAGCTGATTACGAGCCTGACCGATTTCTTCTCCCACTATCGACACCGCTATGAGTTGATCGGGGAAGTCCTGGCCAACAACAATACGATAGCCTTTCAATACCGGGTGCGGCCGCTAGGCAATGCCAGGAAGTTCGAATCGCCAACGGCATATTGCGGCGCGGAATTCATGACGCTAAACGGCGACGCTGCGATGACAATCACCGACTACTACGATATTCCCGGCATGCCCCAGCCTTCTAGTCTCAACGGCATTGCGTCTCGTGAAGCACAAAGGCTCAAGTATGCGAAGTCCGGATTGACGAGTGCCCAAATGCTGGAGTACAAGCAGCGACTCGAACAGATCATGCTGTCGCAACAGGCGTTCCTGATGCCTGATCTGACCCTGCCGAAGCTCGCTGTGGCTGTGGGATGTTCCGTCAATCACTTGTCGCAGGTCATCAATTCCGGATTTGGCATGAGTTTCTTCGATTATCTGAATCTATACAGAATAGGTCATGCCAGGAAGCTACTGACCAGGATCAACGGCCAAAGCAATGCCATTTTGAATATCGCTTTCACCGTTGGGTTCAATTCCAATTCAGCGTTCTATGCTGCTTTCAAAAAGTGCGTCGGGCAGACTCCCGCGCAATACCGCCGGACACAATTGCAGAATACCCACTAACATCAAGGCTGCATGCAACCCCAAGCGCACACGGGCTCCTACTACGCGGCCACCGTCAATGAGGTAACAGCATTCTCTCCGTTGTTGGGGGAGCGAAATGCGGATGTGTGTGTAATCGGGGCGGGTTTTACGGGCATTTCGACGGCACTGCATCTCGCCGAACGCGGCTACGACGTGCATGTGATCGAAGCCAACAAAGTTGGCTGGGGCGCATCCGGTCGCAATGGCGGTCAATTGATCAGCGGTATTTCCGGCCGCAAAAAAATTGCGAATAAGCTTGACGAAGAGACCGACGAAGCCTTTGATGAGCTACGCTGGGCGGGCCATGAAATTATCCGAGAGCGCGTTCGGACGTACCAAATCCAGTGCGATCTGAAGTTCGGCTACCTCGACGTCGCCATTAAGAAAAGACACGTTCGCGAGCTCGAGGCCGATTACGAGCAGCTACAAAAAGACAAATTTCCCCATGAATTCCGGTTGTTATCCGAGGCCGAGACGCGAGAAACCATCGGCACGAGCGCCTATATTGGCGCGCTTCTGAACATGGGCAACGGCCATTTGCATCCGCTGAACTTGTGCATCGGCGAAGCAAATGCGGCGGTATCTCTGGGTGCAACAATCTACGAACAGTCACCTGTCATCGATATAGAGAAAGGCAACAGACCACGGGTTGTCACACAACATGGCGCTGTAACTGCCGACGCTGTTGTTATCGCAGGCAACGCCTATCACGCACTCGAACGAAAATTACGCGACATCATGCTCCCGGTGAACAGCTTCATCATTGCGACCGAACCGCTCACGGAAGAACTGGTTCGGGCGATCAATCCGCGAGACTACGCCGTGTGTGACCCGAATTTCGTGCTGAACTATTTTCGGCTCAGTACCGACAAACGGCTGCTATTCGGCGGGCGCTTTAACTATTTTGACTTTGAACCGGATGTCATCAAGAAGAATCTGCGGCCAAGAATGTTGCAGATTTATCCGCAGCTTGCCGATACCAACATCGACTACGCCTGGGGCGGCACGATCGGCGTTCCCATTAACAGGGTGCCACAACTCGGCAGAATCTCTCCCGGCATTTTCTACTGCCAGGGCTACTCGGGCCACGGCGTCAACGTTACACACATCGCGGGCCAAATTATGGCGGATGCGGTTGCCGGTACCGTGGAACGGTTTGACCTATTTGCCAACGTCAAGCCATTCATCGTTCCTGGCGCGCATTGGCTACATAAACCGATGGTGACGCTCGGCATGATGTATTACCAAATCAAGGATCGGCTGTAGCTAGTGATTCGATGCCGTGCCGGTTGTGGCTGCCTGGTCGCCACTGACATTAACGGTCATTCCGTCGCCGAGACGTTCACCGCCACGAATCACAATCTGGTCCCCCGGCTGGATTTCCCCGAATACTTCTATCTGAGTACCCGCCCCCAGCCCGGTGATGACACTTACCTGCTGAACAGTCATATCGGGATTCACTTTAAATATGGACGCGCCATCCCGACGAAGTATTAATGCGTCTCGCGGCACCGCCAGCACCTCTTTCGCGTCGGCGGTGGGCATCGACAAGCGGGCACTCTCGCCGACTGTCCATATCTCAGGGTCTGCATCCAGACGTACTTCGAACATGTGCGACTGCGGGTCACCGAACGGTACGATCGTTCGAACCGTTGCCAGCGCCTGGCGGTAATCGTTGCTCAACTCCAGCTGATCACCTTTTTTGACGAAATTAACCGTACTAAGCGGAGCCCGGGCAACGACCTCGAGAGAGTTCGGGTCGACAATACGAATGACTTCATCGGCGACAGTCAATCGTTCACCGATATTCCGTAGTCGCTCCGTGACGATACCGTCGAATGGCGCACGAACTTGCGTAATGTGCATTGAAACCTTGGCATGGCCCAGTTGGACTTCCGCTATCGCCCGGTCGGCTTCAGCAATTGCTAGCTCCGACGTAACCCGCTCAAGCTGGCTAGCCGCGGACAAATTATTTTCCGCGAGTCGCTCCAGACGTGCTTTTTCGGACTTCAGGTAACCGACAGCTGCTTCTTCGCGTTCGACGCGGCTTTGTGCCTCCATCTCTCGCAATTTGAAAGTAATGTCCTCCATTCGGGCAACCGTGTCGCCCTCTTTCACTTCGGTGCCAACCTCCGCAATCCACTGAAGTTTGGCCGACAACTCCGACGCCAATCTCGCATCGTAGCGGCTAACGATCGTTCCCGGCACCTCGACGGTTGGCGCGAGCATGCGCAACGCGGCCTCGTCAACAACGACTGTCGGCGGCGGCATGCCTTGCGCACGAACTCCGGCACTCAAAACGAGAGCAGACATTAGTACGCAAATTGAGAAACTGGAATTGTTCATTCTTTCTGGCCTGCGAGTGTTGTATATCCGTGGGCGGGTGATGGCGCCGTCTTTTCCTCTCCGAGCCGCAACAAGCTTGGCAACAGCACCAGTGTAAACACCGTGCTGACTGACATCCCACCTACAATTACTGCGGCGAGACCCTGGTAAACCTCCGTACCGGGCCCCGGGATTAATAACAAAGGCAGCATACCGAACAAACTCGTTAAAGTACTCATCAGTATGGGTCGCAATCGCCGCCTGATCGCCTGCTCTGTCGCAGCGCGGCGATCAAGTCCCTCTCGCTCGGCCGTTCTCGTCTGGTGCACGAGGAGAATTGCATTATTGACCACGAGGCCAAGCAGCGTGATGAATCCAATCATCGTTAGCAGATCCATTGGCAGATTCATAATTCGCAGCAACGCGACACCGCCAACCGTGGCTAACGGCAATGCGACGATGACCAGCAGGCTGTCAACGAACGAGCGAAACAAGCCGCTCATCAACAGGTACAGAACGACAATCGCAAGCGCGAAACTTCGCGACATGTTGCCGAGCGCTATATCAAGATCATCGGCACTTCCGTAGTAACTGATCTCGCCGTCGTCGGGCAACATTTCAAGTAGTACCGGTTCGACGTGTTGTTTGAGTACGTCGATTGATTCCTCGAGCGACCTGTCGTCTGGCGGCGAAATTACTAACGTCACCGTGCGTCGCCGATCAACACGCCGAATCTGGTTCGGCCCGGCCGTTCTCTCCATGCGTACGAGCTGCCCAACGGGCTGAATACCGCCCTCGGGAGTCGCCACCGGCGTCGACGCCAGTTGCTCCGGGCTCGTCCATTCCGGCGATCGCAATATGATATCCATGCGCCGATCGCCATCGAAATAGTCGCCCACGAATACGCCGTCGCCCAACGCCCGCATTACCGTTGACATCTGCCGGCGCGTCCACCCCGCTTCGGTAATTCGGCGCTCGTTTGGAATGAACCGGAGTTCAGGTTCCGCGAAGTCAACGCCCGGAACCGGCCTGGCTTGTGCCCCCGGCAAGTGCTCGGCTACAAGTCCCATGCCACGACGAGTCGCAGCGAGCATCGCATCCATGTCACGACTTTGAATATTCAACTCAATGGAGTTATCGCCGCCAAGGCGGTCGAAAATGCCCCATTGATCGGCAAACGCCATGGTGTCGGGAAAGCCGGTCAGGATTTCCGAATTAAGCTTGTTGACCATCGCGTCCGAATCGTTGACGTCGGTCGTTCGCATTCCTGCGAACGCAAAATTGCCGAACACGCCCATGAAATAATTATTGACTTGCAGGTCTGCGCCTTCTTCGAGATGTGGCGCCATCCTGTCCACGACGACATTTGCAAATTCTTCTCTTGCCGTCGTTACGCTTTGCCCGGGCGGCGGAATGATAAACGCGAAAATCCACCCTTGTTTACCTTCGGGAAGGTAGTTTGCCGACGGCATTAGTAACCAGGTAAAGAACGTTGCCCCGACAAGGAGGCCTCCAATTATTGCTCGACGGGATCGGGTCGAATCCGTGAGCCGCATTATCGTCCTTGTGATCTTATCCCACCAATCTGTGTGGAGGTCCTCGAGTTTCACGTCTTTGAGCCATTTCGCGGCGGCTGTAGGAATAATGGATATCGCAATAATCAGGGATGCCGTTACGGCTACCGAAAGCACGAGCGCAAGATCGGCAAATAGCTGTCCAGAGACATCTTTGAGGAACATGATTGGCAGAAATATCACAACCGTCGTCGCTGTGGATGCCATTAATGCGCCCCACACCTGGGTGCTTCCCTGGTTCGCCGCTTCGTCTGAATCGATGCCTTGCTCTCGCAACCTGACAATATTTTCAAGTACGACGATTGCTGCATCGAGCACCATGCCGGTGGCGAAAGCGAGGCCAGCCAGCGAAATCATGTTGAGCGTTCGCCCGGTGACCTGCATAACAATGAAGGCAGTAAACAACGACACGGGTATTGCCAGCGCCACCATGAACGTAGCGCGGAAGCGGCGCATGAACCACCAGAGCACGGAGATCGCAAGCCCGATGCCCAACAACAAATTGGTCCTGAGCATTGCGATCGACTCTTCGATATACACTGATTCATCGTAGGCCTGGTCGATTACCAGGCCGGCACGCGCAAGCGGTCCCTCGCGCAGTTCCTCTATCGCCGCCTTGAGCTCCTCCATGACATCAAGAACATTGACGCCCTTTTCAACCTGGGCGTTGAACGCAATTGAGTCGTGTCCGCTTTCGATCAGGAAACCCGTGCTATCGCGCATGACCGTCTCTATCGTCGCGATATCACGCAGACGCACAGGATTGCCACCTCGCCAATCGAGCACCATTTCGCCAAATTCCGACAGCTCATACTTGCCGGCATAACGCATCGTGTACCGACGTCGGCCGACTTCGGCAAAGCCGCCCGTCGTGTCGTTGTTGTTGCCAGTCAGACCGGCAAGCGTCGGAATATCGATGCCGAGCGCGGCTGCCTCGTAAGGGTCAAAGGTAATCCGAACCTCGTCGTCGCGACCTCCATAGGCATTCGAGTTCGCAATGCCGTTAACGCGCTCAATCCTCGCCTGCACGACTTCCCGAACAAAATCGTTGTAGCTCGGCATTGGGCGCGTGTTACCCGGTGCAGTTGACAACGTAAACCAGGCGATTGAGGCACCAAAGCTATCTTGTCCCGCGAAGATTCTCGGTTCCGTTACGTCGTTCGGATAACGACGTACCTGGTTGAGGCGATTTAGTACTTCGATAAGCGAGCGCTCGAGGTCTGTTTCAACCGTGAACATCAGGTTAACGCTGGCCCTGCCCCGTCCTGCCGACGATTCCATTTTTTCGAGCCCAGGTATGCCGCGCAGCATGTCTTCCTGGGGCTCGATGATTTCGGATTCGACTTCCTCGGGTGCCGCGGCACGCCAGCCGGTATTGATCTGAATAAACGGCCGCTGCACATCGGGGATCATCTGAATGGGCAGGCTGACCAGAGCAACCGTACCCATTAGCACGATCATCAGAATGGCCGCGATAACGGCAACCGGATTGGACAAAGCGGCTCGTGTCAATTTCACTATTAATCTCCCTGTCCCAATTATGACCTACAAGCAATGGCAAGGTTCGCGATCAGGTGCGAACCGATCATTGTACGCCTGTTATTGATCGTTTCGCAGGTGAAACCAATGCGGTTAGCGCGGACGTTAAAGGTATACTTGGCGGCAGCACGGATTCGCGTTCACATCAAACAGGGAGTGGCACGATAAACATTGTCAATTTGCATTTACTCATCGGCTGGATCGCGATGTTACTCGGCGCGGCATCCGGCGCCGGTATTGGTCTCTTTTTTCATCGCGAAGACTGGGCCGGTGGCTACAGTTCGTTGCGACGGCGCATGATACGCCTCGGTCACATTTCGTTTTTCGGCATCGGCTTCCTGAATTTCCTGTTCGCGATGACGCTGGCACAGGTCAGTTTGCCAGAAGCGCATGTGCGTATTGCATCGGCCGGTTTTTTGATTGCGGTTGTAGCGATGCCCCTGAACTGTTTCCTCACGGCATGGAAAAAACCCTTCCGCCACCTGTTCGCTATTCCGGTGCTTGCTGTCGTTGCCGGCATTGCCCCGATTCTGGCTGGCTGGCCGTCGACTTGAAGCTCGGCCTCATAGCCATGAGCGGCCTACGAGCGCACAACGCGGAATTGACGCGGCTCGGATTGACGATGCCTGGATTTGTCGAACGCAATAAGACCATTGCGTCGCTGCCAAGCCTCGGGCTTCTGACCCTGGCTGGCATGACACCCGACGATGTAGAACTCGGCTATTTCGAGGTCGATCACCTTGCCGATTTTGATGGCCTGCCCGATGACTACGACACCGTCGCGATTTCTTCGTTTTCGGCACAGATGAAAGATGCCTATGTGCTGGCCGACCAGTTTCGCGCAGCAGGCGTGCGCGTGATTCTCGGTGGACTACATGTCACTGCCAGACCGGATGAGGCGCTGGCACATGCGGACAGTATTATTATCGGCGAAGGAGAGCCCTCCTGGCCACAGCTGATCGGCGACCTGAAGCGAGACGACCTGCAACGCATATATGATTCGCGGGCAACGCCGTTCAACCTGGCAGATGCGCCAATGCCCCGGTACGACTTGCTCGATCCCGAGAAATACAACCGCTTAACCGTGCAAACTCAGCGCGGCTGCCCCTTTGACTGCGAGTTTTGTGCCGCATCGATTCGCCTTTCGCCACTTTTCCGTGTCAAGCCCGTCGACAAGGTCATCGCGGAGATCCAACGCATCAAGGAGATTTGGCCCAATCCGTTTATCGAATTGGCGGACGACAATACGTTTGCCAACAAGAAGCACGCGAAGCGCCTGGTGCGCGCACTAATACCCGAAGATATCAAATGGTTTACAGAAACCGACATTTCCGTTGCACGTGACCCCGAATTGCTAGCCATGATGCGGGACAGCGGATGTGCTCAGATTCTCATCGGACTCGAAAGTCCGACGCAAGCCGGCGTGTCCGGCGTTGAGCAAAAATCGAACTGGAAGGCAAAGCAGTTCGATAGCTATTATTCGGCAATCGACAGAATCCAGAGCTATGGCATTACGGTCAACGGTTGTTTTGTGATGGGTCTGGACGGCACTGGGCCGGAGAGTTTTCAACAAGTGCTCGATTTCGTTCGCGAGAGCGGGCTTTTTGAGGTGCAGGTCACTATACAGACCGCATTTCCAGCGACACCTTTATACGATCGGCTGAAGAAGTCCGGGCGAATAATTGATGAAACAGCATGGGAATTGTGCACACTGTTTGATGTGAATTTCCATCCCGATGGCATGACAGCCAAGGAGCTTGAAGACAATTTTCTGTGGCTGGTCCAGGAGTTGTACAGCGCAGAAGCAACGAAAGCTCGTAAATCGAGCTTTTTTCACATGCGGCGCGAGACTAGAATAGAAACTCGTGCGCAAATTGGGGATAAGAGATGAACGAAAAAACAATCAAAATGTTTTATGTGCTTTCAGGGCTTTATGACGGCGTCCTGGGTCTCGCATTTCTGCTGTTTCCAGCGGCAGTGTACGCGATGTACGCGGTCGAGCCACCCAATCACATGGCATACGTTCAGTTTCCGGCGTTGCTGCTGATTGTTTTTGGCGCGATGTTTATTCAGATATCGAGAAACCCGGTTAAGAATCGCGGTCTGATCCTGTACGGCTGCGCGTTAAAGGTTTCGTATTGCTCCATGGTCTTCGGCTACATGGCAACGTCCGGCGTGCCGGCAATGTATGTTCCATTTGCCTACGCGGATCTCGTGTTCCTGGCGTTGTTCATCGTGACGTACCGGAGTCTCGGCGAGCCGTTGCCCGCAAGCTAGCGCGTACCGGGACAGGGCCTGGCCTGGCCTTGAGTCTCCGGGACTTCGGCCAGGTCGTCCGCATCTGCGACGGGATCGGACCAGTCGTCTCCCCATATGCATTCCCAGTAGTAGCTGCGTCGAAAGTAGAATTCCCATGCCGCTTTACGGCGCTGGAAGAATGGCACTCCGTACAGTCGCTGCATGGCTTCCAGTTCCCGTGACAATCGCAGCGGCCCGGCATCAATCGGATCCAGTCCCATCGCGACAATAATGTCAGCAACCTGCTCCTTCGCCTCACGATCGTCGGACGCAATCGGAATGCTGACCGGACCGCCAACTACATCCGGGTCATCGATGACGTAGCTTGCTTGCAACGCAAACGTTTTCATGACCCGGGCGCCTGGATTCCATTGCTGGATCATTTCGGCGCTCGACGTCTCGACCACCGATTCGTAGTAGCCATCGTCTGCCTGTCGATGAGGAAATGAGATATCAATCACGATTTTGCCGTCAAGCGAGCCGAGGTTTTGGGCAACCGTCTCCATCGCCGGCCAGGGCACGGCGAGCACCACGATGTCCCCTGCTTGTGCCGCCTCTCGTTGTGTTGTCACCCGGGCATTCGGACCCGTTAACTGAACGACGCCCTTTGCTTTATCGCCATCCGGATGGCGAGATCCGTAGACCACCGTGTAGCCCAGTTCCGCGAACCGAGGCCCCAGCGAATCACCCATGTCCCCGGTACCGATGATGGCGATTACGGGCTTGGCATCAACCAGGTCTGCTGACGATACGCTTATTGATAAGAGCGAAATCGCAGCGCCAACGGCAAATACGATCTTAGTTTGCATCTTCAGGGGGCTGATTGTCGTATTGGGGGAGGTCGTCACAAATTTCATACCAGGGTGCCTTCGATCCCACAAATTCGTGAAACCCGTCGGGACAGTCTATGTCGCCATCGACGGTCCCCAACGTAATGTAGAGCATGTCCGCTTCGGGTTTAAAGTCGACCAGAATGGTCGAGCTGCAGGTCTTGCAGAACAAACTATCGGCCTTTTCTGAAAAAGAATAAATCCCAACATTGTCCGCACCGGATTCATAGCTGAATTCGTCGCGTGCGACGCCACCCCAGGTAACGAATGCGGCGCCAGCGATTTTTCGACAGATCGAGCAATGGCAGTGGGAAAAATCCTTGAGCTCCCCCTGCACCTGGTATTTTACTGTTCCACATTGACATCGACCTGTAATCATCGCACTTACCTCATTGATTGAACGCCGACTCCGTCAGCCTGACGCTATCTTACAAGTTAATCCGCCAAAATAGCGCCAATCGAAGCATCTGCGCATGTAGGCGTATAGGCGCGGATACGCTGGCACGAGGACTGTCCGTATTATTCGCGCATCAGCACTGATATCGATATTCACAAGATTCAGCAGGCCGTCAAATGGACGGTCTACGCACTGCTGATTGTCAACTTCGGGTTCTACGTCGCCGAAGACTGGAGCAGGGCCGCCCACACGTTGCACGCCGGATCGAGCACGCTCGACTGGATGGGCGAATTCGCCACCAGTATCGACGAAATGGGCTGGTTTCTGTTGTTGTTCATGTTCGAGCTGGAAACCTATGTCTTAGACGATGAGGACCTGACAGGCTGGATCGTGCATACCGTTCGCGGGATTCGTCTGTTTTGCTTCGTGATGATCGGCCACACTGTGTATGCATTCTCAATTGTCGTCATTGGCTTGCAGCCTACAGTTCCCGTCGAAGGTGTTGCTGACTTGTGCGATATGGCCGGAACTGATGTTTCCTACGTGTACAACCTGGAGTACACCGACGTTGATGAACAGACGTGTGGCGAGCTATCGGACGAGTCACAGTTTTTCTGGCTTGCCGAGGACCCGGTAGTCAGTGACATGGCGGGCCTGGACCTCGAGAGAGATCTGGCCTGGGTCGATCTCGCTGAAGTCATAGTCTGGTTGCTGATTTTATTGGCGATTGAAGTTGTTGTCCGCCTACAAAGTTCGGGAGTCACGGGCGGTGCATTGATTTCGACAGCCAATGCCATCAAGTTTGCTCTGTATTCGAGTCTCATCGGAATGGGCATTTATTGGGCCAGCTTGTCGCACTGGTTGTACCTCTGGGATGAGCTTGTCTGGATCGGTGGCTTCGCTGCCATTGAAATGAACGTGAGCCAGTGGCGCGATGAGCTGCTTACGGATTCGACTGAACAGAGCGCTGCATAAAGCGCCACATGACATCCATTGGTTCGATCCCGGCCGTGCCCGGATCGGTTCCGCCTGAAAGTTCCCGACCCGCACGTCCATGCGGATCCGTCAGATCGTCGCCGGGATCACCGCCATCCCAGAGGCACACCGCCAGTTTTTCACATCTTGCATTGACTGCATCTTTCGTAAAGCAGTGCAGCATCTGCTGACCCTCGCCTTCGAGAGATACCGGCCCATTCAGCCTGCGGTACCCTTCCGGCACGACACCGCCCACCGCCAGGGCTCCGTAACGATCCGCGACATCGTTGGGAGAAAACCCACAGGCGGCGTAAGCATCATTTTCGTCAACGTATTCGGCAAAGATCTGCAGAATCGATGGGTAAATCCAAACCGGGTAACCGTCGTCAACGTAAGTGTCGACGTAATTCATGCCATCGTAGGGTTCGAATCGATCGAAAATCTCGTTGATATGAAGTATCCACGGCGCGCTGCCATCCGGCGGCGCAGTAATCCACCTCAGAACTTCGTCGTTGCCCGCTTGATCGATGCCATCCATGGGCACAAATGCTTTGAACAGGCTGGCAGTTTCAGGGTGCCGGGCCAGGGTGTGAACCCACATCGCACCGTTTGAATATCCGGTTGCGAATACCTGTTGCGAATCGACGCAATAATTTTCCCTGGTCCATTTGACGATGGCCTTCGTGAAGTCGATTTCGCGTTGCAGACTGGAGTCGTTATCTTCCTCAATGTTGCCGCACCAATCACAGGGTATGCCGGCATCGAGCAGGCAACCGTCGCCTGGCGCCATGCAGGATGGTACTGCCCAATTTGGCGACATCCCGCCATCGTAGCTATGCGGTACCGTGTTGTCCCCGGTTGGGTACAGGCTGATGAATCCAACTGCCGCGCCTTTCGGTTCCAGCCGCGATTTCCAGCTGGCGGGACCGGATCCGGTCTGCCCATAGCCGTGGAACCCGACGACGACCGGGCACCGAATGCAATCTGTTCCGTCGCACCGGCACTGGTCAGGAACCGTAAGCTCAAGAATTCGACCGCCATAGTCATTTCCATCACCGACCTCAAATGGAATCGGCGGCACGGCCCCCGAATCGGCATCACAAGCCGCCGGTGATCCTGCGAACGCCTGTGATGGCGCGATAAGAAAAATCAGGGAATAGAAAAGAAGATTCAATGGATTCAGCAATCCAGCGTGTGACTCCGCTCCCAATCGCTGATTTCTCGCGTGAAACGCTGCCATTCCTCATTCTTGAGTTTGACGTAGCTATCGATGAACTCGTCACCGAATCCCGATCGTGCAACCGAGCTCGCATCAAGCATACGAATCGCATCGAGAAGATTCGTTGGCAATTTGCGAATATTTTTGAGCTTGTGCTGTTCGGTATACATGTTGAGATCGATACGCTCGCCCGGATCGCGCTTGTTCGCCACGCCGTCCAGACCCGCGACCGCAATGGCCGCCTGCAACAGGTAGGGATTGGTAGCGCCATCCATGAGCCGTATCTCGAATCGACCCGGGTCCGGTATGCGAACCATGTGCGTACGGTTGTTACCCGAATAAGTGATCGCGTTCGGCGACCAGGTGGCGCCCGATGAAGTCACCGCAGCGTCAATTCGTTTATAGCTGTTGACGGTCGGTATGAACATCGCAGCCATCTCGTCAGCGCTGTGCAGAACACCGCCCAGGAACTGATACGCGAGTTCCGACAAGCCCATTTCATCACCGTCATTCAGGAACAGGTTTTCTTTGCCGTTCTCGTCCCATACGGAAACGTGTGCATGACAACCGTTGCCGGTGAGTTTCTTGAACGGCTTCGGCATGAAAGTCGCGCGATAGCCGTGTTTCTCCGCGATCGACTTCGCCATGAACTTGAAAAACGTGTGTTTATCGGCTGTTTTCAAACAGTCGTCGTAGTCCCAGTTCATTTCAAACTGACCGTTGGCATCTTCATGGTCGTTTTGATACGGGTTCCAGCCGAGGTTCAACATCGCGTCACAGATCTCGCGGATAACATCGTAGCGACGCATCAACGCCGACTGGTCATAGCACGGCTTTTCTTCCTGATCCATGTCATCGGAAAGCCCGTCGCCCGCGGGATTCGTGAGAAAGAACTCGCACTCGACGCCCGTTTTCATCCAGAAGCCTTTTTTCGTCAACGCCTTGATCTGGCGTTTCAAGGCGACTCGCGGCGACGATTCGACTGGTTTGCCGTCCATCCAAAGGTCAGCGGCAAGCCAGCCGACCTCGGGTTTCCACGGCAACTGGATCAAGCTGTCAGGGTCCGGGATCGCGAACATGTCCGGGTGTGCCGGCGTCATATCCAGCCAGGCTGCAAATCCGGCGAAGCCTGCACCGTCTTTCTGCATGCCACGAATGGCGCGGGCGGGGACGAGCTTGGCGCGCAGCTGTCCCAGCAAATCGACGAAGCTGATCAGAAAATATTCGATGTTGTTGGCCTTGGCGGTAGCCGCCAGATCTTTCGCCATTGGGTCTCTCCTTATTTATTATTGCCCGGGATCCAGTCCGTTCCTGCCAACGGTACCTTCGCCATGGCCGCCGCTTCGATCGTCAGCGCGGTCAGGTCTTCGAGCTCCAGGTTCGACACGTGTGTCTTGCCACAAGCACGAGCCAGCGTCTGCAACTCTAGCACCATTGTGGTCAGGTAGTTCTTAAGCCAGCGCGCTCCCTGATCCGGCTGCAATCGCGATTCCAGGTCTGGATCCTGCGTGGCAATTCCGACCGGACATCGCCCTGTGTGGCAATGATGGCAATACCCGGGTGCCGTATCGATCGCGTCGTAGTCCTCAGTGTATGCATTGCGATTGCATCCCATGGCGACCATTGCCGCACTACCGATAGAAACCGCATCGGCACCCAATGCGAGAGCCTTGGCGACGTCAGCACCGCTGCGAATTCCGCCCGACACGACAAGTTGCACTTTACGGTGCATACCTAGTTCCTGCAGCGCCTCGACTGCCATGCGGACGGCGGGCAATGTCGGGATTCCGACATGCTCGATAAATACGTCCTGAGTTGCAGCCGTGCCACCTTGCATGCCGTCGACAACGATGACGTCCGCACCGGATTTCACAGCCAGCGCAACGTCGTAGCTAACTCGCGTCGCACCGACCTTGATGAAAATCGGGATCTGCCAGTCGGTGATCTCGCGCAATTCCTGAATCTTTATTTCCAGGTCATCGGGGCCGGTCCAGTCGGGATGTCTACAGGCACTCCGTTGATCGATGTCTTCTGGCAGATCGCGCATTTTTGCAACTCGCTCGGTAATCTTGTGCCCCAACAGCATGCCACCGCCGCCGGGCTTGGCGCCCTGCCCTACAACGACCTCAAGCGCATCGGCCCTGCGTATGTCGTCAGGATTCAAGCCATATCGCGATGGCAGTACCTGGTAGATAAGGGTTTCTGACGACTGACGTTCCTCCTCGGTCATGCCACCGTCGCCTGTCGTTGTGCTGGTCCCCATCGCGGTTGCGGCACGGCCGAGAGATTCCTTGGCGTTTGCGCCGAGGGCGCCGAAACTCATCCCGGCGATTGTTATTGGAATCCTTAATTCGATCGGCTGCTTCGCAAAGCGCGTACCCAACACAACATCGGTAGCACACTTCTCGCGGTAGCCCTCCATCGGGTAGCGCGACATCGATGCGCCGAGAAAAACCAGGTCGTCAAAGGTCGGCAGGCTGCGTTTCGCACCGAAACCGCGAATTTCGTAGATACCCTGGTCGGCAGCGCGATGAATTTCATCAAGGACGTGTTGCGGAAACGTCGCCGACGGCCGGAGTGTTTTCTTATTAGTAGTCATCGGCATGATCAATGTCGAAGTTATAGAGTTTTCGCGCAGAGCCGTAACGTCGAAACTCACCGGCGACCGCATCAACGCCTGTCGATGCCAACAATCCTGCAAGCTCCTTCACGTGTTCGGCGGTCATCTCTTTTTCGATGCAATCCGCACCAAGATCGCCCACCTTGCCACGCACGTAAATCTGGGCTTCGTAGATCGAATCGCCGAGAAAATCGCCAGCGTCGCCACAGACAACCAGGCGCCCCGTCTGGGCCATGAACGCACTCATGTGACCAACGTTACCCGCAACGACGATATCCACACCTTTCATTGATATGCCGCAGCGGGCACTAGCGTCGCCTTCAATGATCAACGTACCGCCGTGTCCCGATGCCCCCGCGTACTGCGAGGCATTGCCCCGCACACGGACCGAGCCCGACATGAGGTTCTCGGCCACACCCGGGCCCGCGTTGCCAGTGATCGTGATGTCGGCGGTTTTGTTCATGCCTGCACAGTAGTAGCCGACATGACCCTCAACCGACACTTGCAACGGTGCATCGATACCACATGCAATGCAGTGTCGGCCGCCCGGATTTGTCACCGTTGACTTGCCTGTCGACGTATCATGCAGGAACTGATTAAGATCCCGGACTGAGTCGGAATTCAGATCGAACTCGGCCATCAGTGACCCCAGGTGTAGACAGTTGCGGGCGATGGTTCCCAGATTGCGGCGTTTTCGGCACCGGGCAATTGTGCGATCGCGCGAAACTCGGATGCCATCGCGACCCAGTCATCGGTTTCGGCCATCACGGCCGGCTTGCATGCGATCGGGTCTCGCAGCACCGCAAAACCATCTTTAGTGCCGATCGCAAACGTGTAGAAACCATCCAGATCCTTAAGAGCCCGCTGCAACGCTTCTTCGAGTGAGTCGCCTTCTCGAAGTCGCCACATCAGGTAACCGGCAGCCACCTCACTATCATTGTCCGTCTGGATATCGACGCCCTCATCACGCAATCGCCGACGAAGCCAATTGTGATTGGACAAGGAGCCGTTGTGTACGAGACAGAGGTCCATGCCAGTCGAAAACGGGTGCGAGTGTTCGGTTGTAACCGCGCTTTCCGTTGCCATACGCGTATGCCCAAGCGCATGTGTGCCATTCAGCTCGTGCAATTTGAATTGCTCCACAAATTCCCGTGGCAGGCCCTTCTCTTTGTATATTTCTATGGCCGATCCGGCGCTCATGACTCGTAGCTCGGGGTACCGCACTTTGAGCCAAGCCTCGACTGAAGTGACGTCAATCGCCGCTATCAGGATGGCATGACTCCCACGCACATCCAGTTTGACGTCAACGTTCAATTGCGCCGCCATCTCGGTCTGCAATAACCCCCACTCGAATTTATCAGCTGAGTACAGCGTTAGCTTGCAATGCGACTCCGCGACGGGATCACGATAGAGCGCGATGCCCGCGCTGTCCGGTCCACGATCGCTCATCTCAATCAGCATCGCAGCCAGAAGCTTGCCCAAATCGGGGTTGAGCGCCTCATTCTTGAGATAGATGCCTACAATTCCGCACATGATCTGACCATTGATGTCTTAAAAAACGCGGCATTGCAGTGTACGCCGCTATAAACTGATGGTAAAGTAATTTTCCTGACATGAATAACGTGTCCCGGAGAGTCTCACCGTGAACGCGCCCGATCCTGCACATCTGCAAGCCGCTGAAAATGCTCTGGAAAAGGCGATCGGCCGACAGGTCAGGCACTACCGAAAACAACTGGCTTTGACGATTACGGACATGAGCGCACGTACCGGTTTGTCGGCCGGCATGATGTCGAAGATCGAGAACGGCAATACCTCGCCGTCACTGGCGACACTGCGCGCGTTATCCTCAGCCCTGAATGTCCCGGTAACAGCGCTTTTTCGCGAATTCGAGGAGCAACGGGACGCAACGTTCGTCAAAGCCAGCCAGGGTTTGACCATTGAACGACGCGGCACACGGGCCGGCCATCAATACCAGTTACTCGGCCACAGCGTGCACAGTGATGTTGCCGTGGAACCGTACCTGATCACACTGGAATCGGATGCGGATGTGTTCCCTATATTCCAACACAGCGGCGTCGAATTCATTTATGTGCTAGAAGGCTGCATGGTGTATCGCCATCTCAATGCGACCTACTCTATGGCACCGGGAGACTCCTTGTTTTTCGACTCGGACGCGCCTCACGGACCGGAGGAACTCCTTGAATTGCCGGTACGATTTCTTTCCGTCATGTCGCAATCGAGTGGGTCACTTGCTTGATTGCGCAAACATTCTATAGTTGACCGAATGAGAATCACGCAACCCAGTCGCATTCTCGCTTTGCTGCTTTGCATGCTGATCGCCGTGAACAGCACAGCCCAGGAGAGCGTCGACACCACCGCGGCAGCCCAGCCCGATCTGAATTCGCTGCAAAACAACTGGTGGGCCTACTTTGAGGGTCACCGGGAAGACGTTGAGCCGCGAGTCGAAAAGTTTTTGGACGATGTCGGCAAGCAAATCGCCGGCCTGACGCCACAAAACCAACAGACCGCCGAATCGGTGCTCGCCGCGGTGCGCGACAACTTGAACGCGTATTTCGCTTTGCTGGACGATCCCGAACTCACGCCACAGCAACTCGAGCCGGCGGCGGTCGATTATTCCATCGAAGAGTTGCTCGAACTCGCGTCCCAGGCGCGCAACGCTCTTGCAGGCAGTGCGGAGGTACAACTTGAGGTAGAGCGTGAGCAGCGCATTCTCGATGGCGTCAGCAGACGCCGCGATGCTGCTTTCAAAAATTACGTGAATTCCAAGGCGGGCGACGAACGTTGGCTGGTCGCGCTACGAATGGTGTTGTCGCGCTCAGCCCAGGCGATTTCCGCGCGCCGCCTCGAGCTTTTGAAGCAACGACTTGAACGCGCTACGACCTATGCCAATGCGACCGCTGATCGCGTAGCGCTGGCCTCGAATCGATTAGAGACCGAGGCTGGTGAGAAGGAACTCGATGAACTCGGTGAACGCGTTGCTGCAAGTGAAGCCAATGTCGAGAGCGCTGGCGAAAAACTTCGCGCGGCTCAACTGGCGGCGAGCGGACTGGACGTGGACACCGCGCAAGGCCGGTCGCAACAACGGCTCGAGCAGCAAAGATTGCAAGGTGCGGAAATTAACCTGGCATTGGCTGAGACACGTCTTGCCCAGGCCAACGCGATGCGTTGGTGGACCGAACTCAAACTGGATCAGGTGCCGGATACCAGCGTACTCGCGATCGAGGCGATCGACTGGTTGGAATTTGTTCGCAGCACGGAGCTAAGTGCGCCCGAGTGGAAACGCGATACGCAAGACGGGCTGCTGGCCATTCAAAGCATCAATCGTGATGGGCTGGATCGAGCATCGCGCCGACTTCTGGATCAACGTTTAGGGACCGCGCAGGAAAGTCTCACGCAAGTCGGAAAACTGGATACCGCTGTCGCCGATCTTCGCTTGTTAATGCTCGCCGTGGACAACGCTGCGGCCGAACACACGGGAGTCATCAGGTCCTGGATGACAAGCATCATTCGCAGCGTGAATACTGCGTATCTTCGTGTCACGGGCCTTGCCGACGTTACGCTGTTTTCTGTGGGTGACGCGCCTGTTACGGGCCGTGACATTTTGCGCGTCCTGGTCATATTGATTGTGGCATTTCTTTTGTCACGTCTTATTCGACACGCCATTCGTCGCGTCGGCCGCAGCGATTCAAGTGGCACGCAGGCTTCGCTGTACACGGTGAGCCGGCTAACTCACTACATCATCATCGTTTTCGCCATTTTCATTGCACTGTCTTCGATCGGTCTCAACTTTGGCAATCTTGCGCTGGTTGCCGGTGCCCTTAGTGTCGGCATCGGTTTTGGCCTGCAATCCATCGTCAACAACTTCGTTTCCGGATTGATAATTCTTTTTGAGCATTCACTGCGTGTTGGGGACTACATCGAGCTCGACACCGGGCTCACCGGAACGGTTAAAGCCATAAACGTTCGCAGCACGCTCATCAATACGAACGACAACATCGACATTGTCGTGCCGAATTCCGAGTTTGTAACGACACGTCTTACGAACTGGACGCTTGGCGAACGGACGCTGCGTGTTCGAATTCCATTCGGCGTGGCCTATGGAAGCGATAAGGAAAAGGTGAAACAGGCTGCAATGGAAGCGGCAGAAGAAGTGCCGTATACGCTTAGCAATACGAAGACCCGGGAGACCGATGTCAGGCTGGTTGATTTCGGCGACAACAGCCTGGACTTCCTGTTGCTGGTTTGGGTCAATCGCCAGGGAGCGAGACGCCCCACCAAGACCAAGTCTGCGTATCTCTGGGAACTGGAGAGCAAGCTAAGCGAGTACGGTATCCAGATCCCCTTCCCGCAACGCGATTTGCACCTGCGCTCCGGCTGGCCGAAAAAATAAGAGAAGGCGTTATTTCTTAGGTGCGAAAATCTCGTCGAGATACGCAGGTCCCTTGCTGACACGCTCGAGATGCGGGTAACGAAGCCCGTCACGATAATCGATCGGGACCGTGCGATAGTGAACGCCATCCTGAATGAGCATTTCGATCGTGGCGCCGGATTGCTGCGCTTCGACGATCGCGCTTTTTAAGAGCTCGATATCATAGGCAATACCATTGACCGCGATGAGCTGGTTACCGACTGTCAGCCCTTTTTTGAACGCAGGACCTTCCCACAGCACGCTGGTAATCACTCCCGCATAATCGATGACCAAGCCGAGGGAATAGGTCAGATCAGAATACTCCCTCCCAACTCCATAGGCAGCGTAATAATCGGACGGTGTATCGGTATAAACGAGCTTGTAGCCGCCGCGGCGAATGCCATCCAGCGGTGCTCCCGGACCTTGTCCGTCCAGACGTTCACGCAGGAATGCCTCCCACTCATAGGGCTGCACGGAATTGAGCGCTTCCACAACGTCTTCGAACACGTAGGTGACTGGAACAAAACTGCCGTCATTGATACCGAAAAACGCGCGCGCGAAATCGTCGAGGGACTTCTTGTCGTTGGACAGCTCACGAATCAACGTATCTGCGTCGAGCCACACCAATAGACCCTCGGAATAGTAATCTTCGCTGCGCTGCCAACTCCTCCAGGGAAGAGATCGCCGCAAGGTCGCAACGGGGTCGTTCGTCGTGTCCTGAAGCGCTCGCCATTCGCGGCCAGCGCGATTGTCGTAATATGCTGCGGTGTACGCCAGGGCATCCAGCGCTTCTTGCTGGGTATGAAGTCCGGCACGCGCCGACAGAACTTTCCCCCAGTATTGCGTCTGGCCTTCGTATACCCACAACAGGCTGCCGCGCATCGGCACACTGTAGTTGGCTGTCCAGAGGTCCGCCGGCCGACGAAACTTGCCGTTCCAGGAGTGTGTGTATTCGTGCGGCAATAAATCCCGTCCAGCTGCATTGTCGTCCCATTCGGTGAAATAGCCCGGGTCTTCGCTGTTCTCACTCGACTGGTGGTGTTCAAGGCCGATGCCACCCATGCGATCGGTCAGGGCGAACAGGAAATCGTAGTGATCGAAATGATGTGAGCCAAAGAGCTTGTCGGCCTGCTGCACGATTGAACGGTGTGCGTCCAGTTGCTCGGGTGTCACTTCCAGCAGTTCCTCCCGATCAGCCACAATGTTCAGCTTCACTGGAAAGTCGCCGCCAGGATTCAGATCCAACTGCTTGAAATATCGGCCAGCGTATATTGGCGAATCCACGAGGGTTTCGAGCGATACCGGATTGAATGTCGTAACACTGTCCTTGCTCGTCGTGACTTCCAATGCCGTCGCAACTTGCCAGCCCTCGGGCACACGAACGCTGGGCTCAAACGTAATTTGTCGCTCAAAGTGGCCGGCGGGATAAAGTACGACCGACCGCCATTGCAAATTGAGCATTTCGGACGTCATCACAATGCGGCCTTGACTGGCGTCCACCGCCGAGACGAATTGGAATTCGAGGTCGAGCGTTTTGACACCGTCCGGCACGTCCACATGAAACGCGAACACGTTCACGGGATCTCGCACCCATTCCACGCGCACGCCATCGGCATGAATCTTCAATCCCGCAAGATTCTCGACTCGACCATATGCAGCATGATTGGCGGGCAGCCACTGCGGGTACATCAACGTTATGGCCTCACCGCCGGACACCGGGATAGTCTCGCGAACCTGAAATATATGCCGGTCGAGATCGGTGGCATCCACGTCCAGGCGGATTACACCGGGATAAGGGATGTCCTGCGGCGTGGGAACCGGCGTTGGTAAAGGCAACGGCTGGGGCCCAGTAGATTGGGCGAAAACAGCGCTGGTACTCAATGCCAAAAGTACACATGGCCAAACGCTACGCTTGAGCATATTCACTTTATGCTCAACCAAACCATTGAAATTAATTTGTAGATATTCGAATATTCTAGACATAGTCCAATTCCAATTTTATAGTCGTCTGCTCATCCGAAACAGCCGCGCCCTGTCGCGCAGAAAATAAGAGTGCCGGATTATAGGAGCGAGATCATGAAATTACGACGAATAGCTGCGCTTGTCGCATGCCTTACGATTTCCCAGACCGCGTTGGCTCAAGATAAACCGAACATGCTAATCATCTGGGGAGACGATATCGGCCAATCCAATATCAGCGCCTATACATTCGGCCTGATGGGTTACAGAACGCCCAACATCGACCGGATCGCCAGAGAAGGCATGATGTTCACCGACTACTACGGCGAACAGAGTTGCACTGCAGGTCGCTCTTCCTACATTACGGGACAGAGCGTATATCGCACCGGCTTGTCCAAGGTTGGCTTACCGGGTGCGGACCTCGGCATGCAGATAGAGGATCCGAATATCCCTGGTCTGCTCAAAGCCTACGGCTATGTCACGGGCCAGTTCGGCAAGAATCACTTTGGCGATCAGGACAGACACTTGCCGACCAATCATGGATTCGATGAGTTTCTCGGCAACCTGTATCACCTCAATGCCGAAGAAGAGCCTGAGAACGAGGACTATCCGGATCCCAAGGAATATCCAGACTTCGCCAAGAGATTCGGCCCGCGTGGCGTAATCCATTCATACGCAGGTGGAAAGATCGAGGACACCGGCGCACTAACTAAGAAACGCATGGAAACGATCGACGATGAGACGGTTGAAGCGGCCATTAGATTCATTAAAGACGCACACGCTGACGGCAAACCATTTTACGTCTGGTGGAACGGCACGCGTATGCACTTCCGTACACATGTCAAAGAGGAGCTACGTGGCATATCCGGTCAGGATGAGTACGGCGACGGCATGGTCGAGCACGACATGCACGTCGGCCAACTGCTTGACCTGATCGACGAACTCGGCATTGCCGACAACACGATCGTGCATTACTCGACCGACAACGGCCCGCACATGAACACTTGGCCGGATGCAGGTTCGTCCCCCTTCTACGGCGAGAAGAACACCAACTGGGAAGGTGGCTGGCGCGTACCATCGATCGTTCGATGGCCGGGCAAGGTTGCAGCCGGCAGTGTGTCCAACGAAATAATGCACCACATGGACTGGATGCCGACGCTACTCGCCGCGGCCGGTGCAAGCAACATTAAAGAGCGATTGAAAAAAGGTGGGGTTCGCTCACTCGGTCGAAGCTACAAAGTGCACTTGGATGGTTATAATTTCCTGCCACATTTAACGGGCGAAGAAGAGAGCGGGCCTCGCCACGAGATTTTCTACTTTGCGGACACCGGCGAATTGACTGCCCTGCGCTATGACGACTGGAAAATGTTATTTCTGGAGCAGAAAGCATTTGCTGGCCTGCGCGCGTGGATAGAGCCCTGGACAGTGTTGCGCGTACCAATGATTACCAACCTCCGGCGCGACCCGTACGAGCGCGCACATGTCACAGGAGAGGTTTACCTGGACTGGATGATGGATCGCATTTTCTTCCTGGTTCCCGCACAGGTCTACGTCGGCCAGTTCCTGGCCACATTTGCGGAATTTCCGCCGCGACAAAAACCGGCGAGCTTCAGCATCGACCAGGTCATGGAGAAAATGATGGAGGCTGGCGGGTCCAAGTAACTCCGCTTTCCGAATCCGTTATGGCAAAGGCCACCTCAATATCGATGTTGCTGGCGGCATTTTCGTTGGTTGCCGCTTGCGAGGCAGACGTAGCGCCGAAACCGCGCGGCACGCCCAAGCTGATATTGCAGATTACTGTCGATCAACTACGCGGCGACCTGCCGACGCGCTATTACGATCGGCTCGGCGACGGTGGTATACGTTTCCTGTGGGAAAACGGTGTTGTCTATCGCAACGCGCATCACGCGCACGCGAACACTGAAACGATCGTCGGCCACACGACGCTCGCGACCGGCGCCCACCCCTCAGGGCACGGCATGGTTGGCAACCTTTGGTTCGATCGCGAGACCGGCTATACAACTTACAACGTCGAAGACCCGAATTATCGACTGCTGACCGAAGGTTCGGATATCGATAGGGACACAGAGATCGACCCGACCCAGAAGGCAGCGAGGAGCGAAGGTAGATCACCCGCCGCGATACTCGTCTCGACCTTCTCCGATGAACTCCGCAGCAACACCGGCGGCAATGCGAAGGCCATCGGTGTATCGGCCAAGGACCGCGGCGCCATCTCGATGGCCGGCCATTCCGGCACCGCTTATTGGTTCTCCAAGGCCAGCGGCGAATTCGTGACCAGTACCTATTATCTGGACGAATACCCGGATTGGGTGAGCGACTTCAATTCAGGAAGACCCGCGCAACGTTTTGCAAATAATAGCTGGAGTCTTCTGCATGACCAGGGCAGCTATCTATTCGCCGACTCCGATGATCGTGAATGGGAAACCGACGTCGCCGGGTTCGGCCGTGTATTTCCGCACGACTACGGCGACGGCACGAGTCGTTACTTCACAACATGGCTCACATTGAGTCCGGCAGGCGATAAACTCGTACTGGATTTCGCCAAGCGGGCGTTGGTCGAAGAGCAGCTCGGCGCGGATGACGTCACGGATTACCTCGGCGTTAGTTTTTCGGCCACCGACTATGTAGGACATGTATTCGGACCGTCTAGCCTCGAAGCCGAAGACAATATATTGCAACTCGATCGTACGATCGCAGAGCTGCTAACCCACGTCGACGAAGTTGTCGGGCTCGACAAAACCTTGATTGTGCTCTCCGCTGATCACGGTGCGCCGGACGCACCGGGATTCTTGAATTCCCTGGGGATACCGGCAGGCTATGTCGACCCGGATAGTTGGGACAAAAATGCAGCGATCGAGAGAATCAAGACTGAATTCGGCGTCTCAGGAAAACTCATTGAGACTTACTCGCATCCCTACTTGTATTTCAGCGCTGAAGTTAAAAACAACAGCGATATCGACATCGAAGCCCTCGAAGAGGCCGTCGTCGATGAGCTCGCGAAATTCAAAGGAGTTTCACTGGCCGTTTCCAGCACCGCTTTGCGTCGCGGTAATTTGCAGGATACGAACCTGATGAAATCAGTTATCAACAATTTTCACGCAAAGCGTTCCGGTGATGTCTACATTGTTTTTGAACCAAACTGGTTCATCAACGATTTTGACGGACTGACGGTCGCGTCACATCATGGTTCGCCGTGGGCCTATGACACGCACGTACCTATCGTATTTGCCGGCATGAACATTCAGCATCAGGCTGTTGATCGTCCCGTGCAAACAGTCGATGTCGCCGCAACACTTGCGGCGTTTCTTGGCACCAAACCACCATCAGGATCAGTCGGAATACCATTGACTGAGGTCCTCACCAAGTAACGAGGAAATCATGATAAAAATAATACCCCTTACCTTTCTCGCATTCGCTCTTTCGGTCGGTGCAATCACGTACGCAGAGACATCCACAGGCGAGCACGTTGACGATTCAGCAATGACAACTCGAGTGAAATTCGCGCTCTTGGAACAGTCGGTCAGCGACGGATCCGCCATCAACGTTGAGACATCGAAGGGCGTCGTGCAACTGGCCGGTTTTGTGAGTTCTGATGAGGCCAAGGCGACTGCCGGCAGGGTCACCGCCGGCGTTGATGGCGTTGTTTCCGTAAGCAATCGGCTAATAGTTCGCAGCGAAAAGCGCAGTGCCGGGACAACGCTTGATGACGGCATTCTTGCTGCCAAGGTCAAACTTAAGCTCATTGAAAACGAGGAGACCAGTGGCGGGAAAATTAACGTCGAAATCCGTGACGCTGTTGTCGAGCTTAGCGGTTTCGTCGATTCCTACGAGGAACGCGATGCGGCCGTTAAATTGGTTTCTGAAATCGATGACGTTAAGGATGTGATTAACTCTATTGATATTACGCGCTAGTGCAGCGATAAAAATAATAATTGGGAGAAACCATGGACGTCGATGATGTATTGAAGCCGGTCGCAAAACTCGGAGGCAAGGTGCGCCTGTATGGCATCGGTCTCGTTATCCTGGGCGCGCTAGCGATTTATGCGCCGCAAATATCTGGCATGACCGTTAGTGTGGTCGTCGGCGTGTTGCTGATTTTTGGCGGGATTTTGCGAACCTCATTTGCGTGGATATCGGTAGGCTGGGGATCACTGTTTCTGCGTGCCGCCGTCGGTGTCCTTACGATAATTGCGGGCGGCTACATGATTATGCGACCTGCTGAAGGATCACAGGTGTTGGCACTCGTATTAGTTTTCTACCTGTTCGCTGACGGTATAACGTCGTTCATATTTGCGATCAAATTGCCCCCTGCAGTAGGCGGAGTCTGGGTGATGCTGGGAGCCGTTGCCAGCCTGATTATCGGTGTCCTGATATGGAGACAGTGGCCGCTCTCCGGCGAGCTCGCCATCGGCGTACTCATTGGCATCAAGTTAATTCTCGACGGTGTCGAGCTGATTGCGGTCGGTGCTACTGCAAAAGCACTCGCTAGTTGACGGGACTGCGACTCTTACCGAGAAATTAATCCGTCACGCAAAAGATGCGACGTGATTGCTTTTGCTTCTTTAACATAGATTGAATAATCCGGTCCCGCATCGAAGGTTTGCGCGAAGTTCGATTTTGACTCGATCGCCCAGACGACGTCCTTCGCGGATACGGAGTAAAGCTGGGTGGCCAGAGCCAGTGCGTGGTCGAAATCGACGGCTTGCGGCTCCCGGTACTCCTGCAGATCGACGCTCCAGACGTTGTAGTAATAAGTCGGCCGGAAGTTATAGGTTGCCTGGGGATTCATGTTAACCACCGTTCCTTCCGATTGTAGATTCGCAATTTGCGTCACCAGCACCGCATCGGCACCGATGTCTTCGACCATGGCCACAAAAGTTTGCCTTATTACAGGCACCCGGCTATCCATCAGCGAGGTACTCGCGACCGCCTGAATACCCATTTCAGTCAAGTTCTTGACGACCTCTTGCTCGAGGTAACGACGAGAATCAAATTTCTCGGCCAACAAGATGACCAGGATATTCTCATAGGGCGCATCAGCGGATTCTGCAAACCTTACCGTTGTTTTCACCTGTGGCCCCGTAGAACAAGCCACCAGGGCGATGCTGATGCCACACACACAAATCGCGCGTTGCCAGGAAATCGTCGGTCTCACGGCAATACCTTCACATTAATAAATTCAGAAGACGCATGATGCGGCGGGACGAGCGGAAATGAAAGGGGTCGAAACGGGATTATCGAATTAGTCGGGTCGTTCTATTGTGCCTCGGCTTCGAGTTTCAGCAGTGCCGGAACATCGCTCGGCTTGTACAAATCGATCTGCGAAAATGCGATTGGCTTGGTCGGACGGGCTGTGACGAACAGCTTCGATTTACCTTCGAGAAATTCCTGATAGGGTTCGAGTATCAAATCGTCGAACTCGATACCGTTCGATTCGCCTGAGTATTTGAAGGCATCCATTTGCGCCTGCAGCGTTTCTGCCGGCGACAAACCGCGTTTACCACAATAAATTTCGACACGGTCGTTCAGCGACTGGTCGGTGAATTCAAGGTTTAGAGCGCCAAATCTGGGTCTGTATAGAGCGCCCTTCGACATCTCGGCCAAAATGTTGCCAGACAATGCAATTTTTGCGTCGAGTTCCCACATGTCGTCCATATTGACAGCCATATCGATTGTGTATTTCGACTCCTGGTCGCGCACTGTCATCGACATTGAAATGACCTGCTCGGTGTAACCAAGATCGGCCAGTGCCTGTGGCGAGAACCCGTATTTCCCCGCACACTCGGCAGCCGCCTCGCGTGCATCCGATGCATCGTGCTCCGCAAGTGTAAGTTCATACACTTCATGGAAATAGTCGGCATCGACAGGAATCCGGAGTCCCTCAACGATAAAGCCGAAGTACTCCGGCATGCTATTGCCCTGCATGGTCATCAGGTCGCTGAGCTCGAGTAAGGAGAAAAAGTTCGGCGTGTTGATACCGACTCGGTCGATATAGATCTCATCGCGAAAGCCCTTGACCCGCACGATAACGTCTTCGACGGTAAGCTCCCCAGACATGGTCGAAGCAACGCCGTCATATTGTATGCTCGCATACGGCGACACCATCATGACCGCCATGTCCATGGCGTTACTGACTTCCTTATGCAGATAGAATTTCGCGCCGCCGTAGGCGATGGCGCCCATCAGAATGGCCCAAACTATCAGCCTTTTCATGACTCACTCCGGCAAGACCCTAAGAATCAGCCTAATTATCCCGCGTCATGCAAGTTGGATGAAACATAAGGCGTCACAGATTTGCTATTCTGATTCCCGATATGGCGAAGAAATTGAAGAACGAAAAGGCCCTTCTGAAAGAGGCCCTGGACCTGATCATGCAGGATGCGGTAAAGCGCGGCGTGGTTGAGTTCGAGGCAACGGACTCACACGACCTGAAAATCGAATTCGCCTACCGTTTATTGGTCCACGACAAAGCAATTGCGCCGTTGCCGCGAGGCCAGGACACAATGCCCAAGATTCGACATCGGCTGGCAATGTGGGTCACCCACCAGCTGCCCGCGGACCACGAATTGTTGCAATAACTCACAGCGAAAGAGACTTACGTGAAAGCATCTGACTTGTTCGTCAAATGCCTTGAAGCAGAAGGCATCGAGTACATATTCGGCGTTCCCGGCGAGGAAAACGCCGATTTCGTGATCTCGCTGGAAAAATCGAAGCAGATCAAATTCATCCTGACCCGTCACGAACAGGGCGCGGCCTTCATGGCAGAAATCTACGGCCGCCTGACCGGCAATCCGGCCGGCGCACTTGGAACGCTCGGCCCAGGCGCGACCAATCTCATTACAGGTGTCGCCGATTCGAACATGGATCGCGCACCGATGCTGGTGCTGACCGGCCAGGGATCGACAGACCGGCTGCATAAAGAATCGCACCAGATCATGGACGTCGTCAGCATGTTCAAGCCCGTGACCAAGTGGGCGACGACAATCCTCAACGCCGACACAATCCCGGAAATCGTGCGCAAAGCCGTGCGTCTCGCCCGCACCGAAAAACCTGGCGCCGTCCACATCGAACTACCCGAAGACGTGGCGAAGGAAGAGTCGGACTCTGTCCCGCTTGAGCCTCGACGTTTCCGCCGCTCGGTACCCGACGAGAAAATCGTCAACCAGGCGTTTGCGATGATAAAGGAAGCCAAGCGCCCCATCATCATTGCAGGTAACGGATGTATTCGTCGTCGCGCGAGCAAACAGCTGCGCATCCTGTGCGAGAAAACCGGCATCGGTGTCGTCAGCACGTTTATGGCCAAAGGCTGCGTCGACATGGACGCGGATTACTGCCTTTATACGGTCGGTCTTGGCGCCAAAGACCGTATTTCAGTGGCCATCGACGATGCCGATCTTGTCATCACACTTGGCTTCGACATGGTGGAGTACCACCCGCAACTCTGGAATTCGAACAAGGACAATCGAATATTGCATGCCGACTTCTTGCCGGCCGAGATTGACGAGCACTATCACCCGGAAACCGAGGTGATCGGCGATCTTGCTCACGCGTTGTGGATGTTGAATGCGAAAGTTGACGCGGAAGGCCTGCCGAAGTTTGACTTCGAATTGCAGCACAAAAGCCGCGAGGAGATGGCCGAAGACTTTGCGGAGTACAAGGATGACACGACCGAAGGGTCGATCCGCCCACAGAAAGCGATCTGGGATGCGCGCCAGGTGATGGGCCCGAACGACATACTGTTGTCGGATGTCGGCGCACACAAGATGTGGATCGCGCGGCACTATCAATGCCATGAACCCAATACCTGCCTGATCCCGAACGGCTTTTGCTCGATGGGATTCGCCCTGCCCGGCGCAATCGCGGCCAACATCGTGCATCCGGACCGCCGTATTCTCGCCATCGCTGGCGATGCCGGCTTCCTGATGAACGTACAGGAGATGGAGACTGCGACACGAATAGGCAGCGACATTGCTGTCATGGTTTGGGAAGACAACGCCTACGGATTAATCGCCTGGAAGCAGTCGGATCACTTTGGGCATCACACGGAACTGTCATTCGGCAATCCGGATTGGGAATTGCTGGCACAGGCGTTCGGCTGGAACGGTCATTACGTTAAAAATGCAGTTGATCTCGCCGGCACGCTGGATACGGCGCTAAAGGAATCGGGACCCAGTCTCGTGGTTATCCCCATCGACTATCGGGAAAACCCATTGCTTACAAAGAAACTCGGTGAAATCCAATGCACGATTTGATGCTGCACTCGGATCGGCCAGCGATTGGCACATTGGCGGTCAACTCACCATACGATGGCCGCGAACTGGATCAGGTCGCGACCAGCGGCGTGGATCATGTCGATGACGCGCTGGCCGCAGCACATTCTTTGTTTCGAGACCGGGACGCCTGGTTATCGATTCCGCAGCGGCTTGAGATTCTCAACAAAGCGGCTGCGATCATGCAGACGCAAATTGAAGAATTGACGCTGCTCGCCGCGAGCGAGGGTGGCAAACCGTACACAGATTCCAAGGTCGAGGTGATTCGCGCGATCGATGGCGTGCGTCTTTGCGCAGAAGTCCTGCGCTCGCACGCCGGCAATGTCATTCCGATTGGCACAACGCCCGCGACCATGGGTCGCTTCGCGTTTACTCAGAAAGAGCCGATCGGTGTTGTCGTTGCCGTTAGCGCTTTCAATCACCCCTTAAACTTGATCGTGCACCAAGTCGGACCGTCAGTGGCAAGCGGTTGCCCCGTCGTCGTCAAGCCGGCCGCAGATACACCGCTGTCATGTATTCGATTTGTCGAAATTCTGCGGGAAGCCGGACTTCCGGATACCTGGTGCCAGGTCGTCATTGCCGAGGATCGCGAAACAGCCGAGAAACTCGTCACCGATTCACGCGTCGGGTTTTTCAGCTTTATCGGGAGCGCCCGGGTCGGCTGGATGTTGCGATCGAAACTTGCGCCGGGGGCCCGATGTGCGCTCGAGCATGGCGGTGCCGCGCCGTTGTTCCTTGCGCCACCCTATGACCGCGATAACGCATTGGCAGCAACGCTTAAAGGCGGTTTTTATCACGCCGGACAGGTGTGTGTGTCAGTTCAACGGGTGTTCGCGCCAGCAGCGGGTGCTACCGAATTTGCAACGGAGCTAGCGGATAGGGCGTCCCAGTTGATAATTGGACCGCCCGAAGATGCGGCAACGGAGGTCGGTCCACTGATTCGAACAGCCGAAGTGGATCGCATTTCTGAATGGGTCGATGAGGCAGTCGCTGCCGGGGCAAAGCTGCTCTGTGGTGGAAAGAAAATCTCGGACACCTGCTATGCGGCGACCGTCTTGTTGAATCCACCGACCGACGCGCGCGTCAGCACATTGGAAATATTCGGTCCGGTCGTCTGCGTCTATGGCTATGACAACATCGACGATGCAATCGAGCAGGCCAACGCCCTGCCCGTCGCGTTTCAGGCGGCTGTTTTCAGTAACGATGTCGACCTCGCGATGAAACTGTACAAGCGTCTTGATGCAACCGCCGTCATGATCAATGATCATTCGGCATTTCGTGACGACGTCATGCCCTTTGCGGGACTGCGCGAGTCCGGACTTGGCATCGGTGGCATCCCGTACACGATGGAAGACATGCAGATCGACAAGATGATGGTCACCAAGTCGCCTGAACTGTAGCGTCGAGCAAGGAATCGGGGATTATCGAATGGCCAGACGTAGTCATCGCAAAAAACGTGTCGTCAATGCGATCCAGCAATTACCGTGGCGTAATGTCGTTAATCCGTACTCGCCAATTGAGATTCTCGGCGCCGAGCAGCTCGAAACAATTATCGAGACATCGTTAACGGTACTCAAGACACAGGGCATGCGCTTTCTCGAGTCCGACAGCCGTGAAATGATGAGCAAAGCAGGTGCCGACGTCGATGAAGCAAACAAGATCGTACGATTCGATCCAGCATTCGTCGAAGAAAAACTGGCATTGGCGCCGAGTAGTTTTGGCTTGCGTGCACGAAATCCGGCACACAACCTGGAAGTGGGTGGCAACAATATCCTGTTTTCATCGGTCGGCGGTCCTGCATTCTGCAGCGACCTCGACAAAGGACGTCGGCCGGGCACCTATGACGAGATGTGTGACTACCTGCGAATCGTGCAAAGCCTCAACATTCTTCACCAGGAGGGCGGTGGCCCATTTGAGGCGATGGATTTGCCGGCGGAAACGCGGCATCTCGATTTGTACCTGGCGCAGTTCAGGCTTCTCGACAAGAATTGCCAGTCCTACGCACTTGGGCGAGAAAGGACAATAGATTCCATTGAGATGGCGTGTATCGCCCTCGGTGTTGATCGCGACGAACTCGCGAAGCAACCCGCCCTGCTTGGCATCATTAATACGAATTCACCCATGCAGCTCGATATTCCGATGACCGAGGCAGTGATGGAACTCGCCGGCGCGGGTCAGGTGTGCTGCATAACGCCGTTCACGCTCGCGGGCTCTATGAGCCCGGCGACATTGGCCGGAACCCTGGTCCAGCAGACCGCCGAGGTGTTGGCCGTTGCGACATTCGCGCAGGTGGTCAATCCCGGCGCCCCGGTTTTTTACGGCAGTTTTGCATCCAACGTCGATATGCGAAGCGGGGCCCCTGCTCTTGGCACACCCGAATACACGAAAGCGGCCCAGGCCAGCGGTCAGATCGCGCGACGACTAAAGCTTCCGTTTCGTTCGAGCAATACGACCGTGTCGAACTGCGTCGACGGGCAGGCAGCATTTGAAAGTGAGATGTCGTTGTGGGGATCGGTTATGGGCCACGCGAACCTGGTCAATCATGCTGCCGGCTGGCTTGAAGGTGGCCTGACAGCCTCCTTTGAGAAACTCATCATCGACGCCGAGATGCTGCAAATGATGGCCGAGTACCTGCGCCCGATCGAAGTGACCGAGGACGAACTCGCGGTGGACGCTATCGCCGAAGTCGGGCCCGGTGGGCATCACTTCGGAACCAGTCATACGCTCGAACGCTACGAGTCCGCTTTTTACACACCCATACTGTCGAATCGCCAGAATTTCGAAGCCTGGCAGGAATCGGGCAGCGTGGATGTTGCAGTCCGCGCTAACCAGATCTGGAAGCAGTTGTTGCAAGAGTATGAACAACCGCCTCTCGATCCGGCGATAGACGACGCATTGCTTGAGTACGTAGCGAAACGAAAAGCTGATATTGTTCGTCAATGACGACGGACACGATCAACACGGACGCGCTGGTTATCGGCGCAGGCCCCTGCGGTATTTTCCAGGTATTCGAACTCGGCCTGCTCGGCGTAAAATGCCATGTACTCGATTCCCTGGCCGTGGCCGGCGGCCAGTGTGCCGAGCTATATCCCGACAAACCGATCTACGACATTCCAGGCATCCCGGTGTGCAGTGGCGAGGAACTGATCGAAGCATTGCTGCAACAGATTGAGCCGTTCGACGCGACGTTTCACCTGGGCGAGGAAGTGACTGAGTTGTCGCCACAGGATGACGGCACGTTCGCCGTCAAGACCGCGAAGGACAGGACGTTTCATACGAAGACCGTGTTCGTTGCGGGTGGCGTCGGGTCGTTTCAACCGCGAAAGATCAGGCTCGACGGGCTCGAGGCATTTGAGGAAACGAACGTCTACTATCGTGTTCGCAACCCGGAGCAATTCGCCGACAAGAACATCGTCATCCTGGGCGGTGGCGATTCGGCGCTGGACTGGACATTGGCGTTGGCTGAGAACGCAAAAAGCCTGACTCTCGTACATCGCCGCCCGGAGTACCGTGGGGCACCGGCATCGGTGCAACAGATGATTGCATTAAGCGACGCGGGAAAGGTTCGGCAGTTGGAAGGCAAGATCAGCGGCTTCACGGATGACGGCAAGCGCCTGACTTCAGTCACGATCGCTGCGGCATCCGGCGAAGAGATCGAGCTGCCGGTCGATGCGCTGATGGCATTCTTCGGCCTTGCGCCCAAACTTGGGCCGATCGCCGAATGGGGTCTCGATTTGAACCGCAAGACCGTAAACGTCGATACCGAGAAGTTCGAAACCAACATTCCGGGCGTCTTCGCAATCGGCGATATCAATTATTACCCGGGCAAAAAGAAACTGATTCTAAGCGGCTTCCACGAAGCCGCGCTGGCCGCGTTCGCCGCGAAAGCGCTGATCGAGCCCGGCAAGAAAGTCCACCTGCAATACACGACGACGAGTCCCATCATGCACGAACGGCTTGGCGTCGAAGCCGACTCCTGACCGGAACACATAATGAAAAATGCACTCGCACCGGTCGCTACGCTGTTGGTTGGCGTTTCGATACTGCTGGCCGGACTCGGTCTTCAAGGCACCCTGCTGCCAGTACGCGCATCGCTGGAATTATTTTCGACATTTTCGATCGGTGTCATTGGCGCGGCGTACTTTTTAGGTTTTACGCTTGGTTGCCTCAAAGGCGGCGAACTCGTCAAGAACGTAGGGCATGTCAGGGTCTTTCTTGCGATGACCGCCCTTGCCTCGGCAGCACCGTTAATTCACGGCATGGTGTTAGATCCCATTGCCTGGAGTTTGCTGCGTTTTCTTACGGGGTTTTGTTTCGCAGTATTGTTCGTAGTCATCGAGAGCTGGCTCAACGAACGATCCAGCAACGAGAATCGCGGCATCGTTTTTTCGACCTATGTCATGATAATGCTGACCGTCATGGCGGCCGGTCAGATGATGACGCTGCTGTACGACCCGATTGGGCTCGAATTGTTCTTGATCGCATCGGTACTCGTTTCGCTCGGTGCCGTACCGGTTGCGTTGTCCAAATCGCAAACACCCGAACAACCGCAGGAAGCTGAAGTCAATCTGCGGCGTCTGTTCAAGATATCGCACGCCGGTACGCTCGGTTGCCTGGCGATCGGTGTCGCCAACGGTGCGTTCTGGTCGCTAGCGCCAGTCTTCACGGCTGGCGTATCCAGCAATCCTGCGCTAGCCGCGTGGTTCATGTCGTCGACTGTCGTGGGTGGTGCACTCGCACAATGGCCGTTGGGTTTCCTGTCGGACCGGATTGGCAGACGCAAAACCCTGGTGGGCGCCGCCGCAAGCGGTGCAGTAGTCGCCGGTATGATCGTCATGTCCGCTGATGATCTCGGCTTTGTTGGCATCAACCTGCTCGGCGCAGTCTGGGGCTTCTTTGCATTTCCGATGTACGCCATCGCGGTTGCACATGCCAACGACTACGCTGATGCGGACGATTACGTCATGGTTTCGAGCGGTCTGTTATTGATGTTCGGTGCCGGGGCAATCATCGGCCCGTTTTTGGCATCGGCCGTGATGATGCGCATGGGCGCGTCTGGTTTGTACGTGTTGACGATGCTTGTACATGCATCACTGGCGGTGTATGTCTTGTTAAGAATTTTCCGCCGCAGCAGTGCGCCAACCGATCAGCACATTGCGTTCAGCGATGCACTCGCCACGGCACATACAGCATCGCAGGTTTACGAAGAAGAAATGCACTACCAGACTGAAGACGAAGCCTGACTAGCGCTTGCGCTCGGCACTCGGTGAGTGACCGTAGTGTTCCTTGTAACTTTTGCTGAAATGAGAGCTTGAAACAAAACCGGTAAGCGCGGAAATCTCGACAAGGCTCATGCTCGTTTGATGTAGCAACTCACGCGCACGCGCCAGGCGAATTTTCGAGTAGTAGCGTGACGGCGTACACAACAGGTAGCGCTGAAAAAGCCGTTGCAGCTGGCGCCGTGATACTCCCGCATACGATGAAATGTCTGACTGGCTGATCGGCTCTCGGACGTTGGCCTCCATCAATTCAACTGCGATGATCAACTTCTCGGACTGATTGCCAACCACGTGTTTTAAAGGCACTCGCTGCTTGTCGTTCGAACGGCGAATGCGTTCGTGAATGAACTGCTCTGCAATACCGGCACTGACCTCAGCACCGCACTCGCGCTTGATCAGGTACAACATCATGTCCACGGGAGACGTGCCACCCGAACAAGTGTAGCGATCGCGGTCAATCGTATAAACGCTGCGACTGACGTGAGCGTTCGGGAAAAGATCGGTCATCGCGCCCATGTTTTCCCAATGAACGCTGCAACGATAACCGTCCAACAATCCTGCCTCTGCGAGTACATAGCTGCCGGTACAGATTGATCCAAAACCGACTTTGCCTTGCCCGATCGATCTAAGCCAGCGAACCACTGCCTCGCTTGTGTTTTTTTCAACTTGCCAACCGCCACAAACGACCAGCACATCGACACCTTCAAGCACGCCGGCATCCTGGATGCCGCAATCGACATTGACCGACAAGCCGTCGCTCGCGGATACCGGTGCACCCGTTTCAGAGATCACCTTCCACCGGTATATGTTCTTATCACAAATGCGATTCGCCATTCGCAACGGCTCGATCGCAGACGACATCGAGATCAACGTAAAATCGTTGATCAGCAGAAAACCGAAGTGAGTCGGCAATTTGGTGGGGACGGACGGGTTCATCGGCGGCGCTGTCTCCTGCGACGACCGAAGTATGAATTGCGCGTCAGGCGAACTCAATCCCGTTTAGGCGTAATGCCGTGTTCTCCCACTTCTGCCCAGGCCCTGGAATCGTTCTGTTCATATTGCGGCAAGCCATCGGTGATTCGATGGTAATCCGATGCCATCTCCACGAAGATATGTCCGATTGCCTGCAAATTAGTCGGCCTGTCCAATGTGCCGGCCATAATGCACAGTCGGTCTTCGCCATCAGGGCGCCAGAACAGGCTGGCTCCACAACTTGAGCAAAAACCGCGCTCAGCTTTCGATGACGACCGGTACCAGCGCAGACCGTCGTCCGCCAGCAAGTGGAAATCATTGAAATAGCAGGCCGTTGCAGCCACAAAATGCCCGCTTGTCTTTCGACACTGCTCGCAGTGGCAGTAGAGGACTGAGCGTAATGGCCCGGTCACTTCATACCGAACTGCCCTGCACAAGCAGCTACCGGTTGCGCTAGCCGTTTGCTCCGTTGACATCTCTGAGCCTCTCGTTTTTTGCATCAAATGGACTGTCCGGTACGACTTTCGCGGGGTAAATCTTGCCGAGAATCTCGATCTCGAGCTCGGCGCCTGGCGTTGAAAGGTCCGGCCGAACCATACCGAGCGCTAACGACTGATCGACGCGAAATCCAAAGCCACCGCCTGTCGCTCGTCCAATGATCTCGCCATCTTTAAGCAGCGCGTTATTGCCCAGCGCATCGGCATTATCAATATCCGAAACGGCAAGTGTTACAAGCAGGTATTTGTTGCCAGCTTCGCGCCACGCAACTAGCGCATCGCGACCGAGGAAATCTCCCTTGTCGGGTTTTACAAAGCGATCCATCGCGGACTCGTACGCTGAATACTCAATGGAGAGCTCGGTGCCGACCATGCGATACGATTTCTCAAGGCGCATCGAATCCATCGCTCGAATACCGAAGGGACGCAATCCGAGCTCTTCGCCTGCCGCGAACAAAGCATCAAATATTTGGTTTTGATGTTCCATCGCGTGATGAATCTCCCAACCGAGCTCGCCAACGTAGTTGACACGCATCGCATCGGTCGGCGCGCCGCCAACATCGATGGTTTGTGACGTCAGCCAGGGAAACGCTTCATTCGACAGGTTTGACTTGCTCACCCTCTGTAAAAGCTGTCGAGACTTGGGCCCCGCGACGACCAAAACGCCGATTGCGTCAGTTAGCTGAGTAAAATTGACACTTCCGTCACCTGGCATATGCTTTTTGAGGTAGTCGTGATCGAGTCGCTGAAAAGCGCCGGCAGACACCAGGTAGAAAGAATCATCTGCATCACGTCGAATCGTGAATTCGGAGTGCACGCCCCCATTTTTGTTCAGTGAGTGACACAGGCCAATACCGCCGACTTGTTTCGGCAGGCTGTTCGCAACCATGTAGTCCAGAAATGCCTCGGCACCAGGCCCGGATATGCGGCACTTTGCGAAAGCCGTCATGTCGAGTACGCCGACGTTTTCTGTCGTATTGGCAACTTCCTTGCGAATTGCCTCGAACCACTTCGAACGCCGAAAAGACCAGTCATCGACTTGTTCCATGCCGTCGGTCGCGAACCAGTTGGGTCGTTCCCAGCCAAAGCGCTGTCCGAATACGGCACCCTTGTCCTTCATGCGCTCGTAACAGGGCGCAGTTCGCAGTGGCCGTCCTGCAGGCCGTTCTTCATCCGGATAATGAATAACGAACACGTTGGCGTATGTCTCTTCATTTTTCGCAATCAGATAATCTTTGGTCGCGTAATCGCCAAATCGGCGAGGCTCGACGCCGAGCATATCGATGGTCGGTTCACCGTCGACTATCCACTCCGCCAGTTGCCACCCCGCTCCGCCGGCCGCCGTGATTCCAAAGCTATGGCCTTCGCTCAGCCAGAAATTGTCGACGTCCCAGGCAGGACCGATGATCGGGTTGCCATCAGGAGTGTAGGCAATGGCGCCGTTATAAATCTGCTTGATACCCACTTCCCCGAAAGCCGGCACACGTGACATCGCGGCCATAATGTGGGGTTCGAGGCGATCGATATCTTCCTGGAATAATTCGTACTCGGCGTTCGGATCTGGGCCGTCCAAATAGCAACAAGGAGCGCCCTCTTCGTAGGGACCAAGAATGAAACCTGCGTTTTCCTCGCGCAGGTACCAGGATCCGTCAGACTCCCGCAATACGCCCATTTCGGGCAAGCCGTTTGCTCGACGCTTTTGCAGTTCTGGATGTGACTCCGTCACGAGATACTGGTGCTCGACGGGGATGACCGGGATTTCGAGGCCGATCATCTCACCCGTCTTGCGCGCATAGTTGCCGGTCGCCGAGATGACATGATCACAGGTCACATCGCCCTTGTCCGTCTGCACAAGCCAGCCACCCGATGTTGCCTGCTCGATGTTGACTACCCTGGTTTGACGATGAATCTGCGCTCCGCGGGCACGCGCGCCTTTGGCCAGTGCCTGGGTCAGATCAGCGGACTGAATATAGCCGTCGTCCGGATGGTAGATGCCACCAACAAGCCCTTCAATGTTGCACATCGGCCAGAGCTTAAGAATCTCATCGGGCGTCAAGAACTGTACGTCGACACCGATGGTTTTGGCGGTCGCCGCGTATTGGTAATACTCATCCATGCGATCATCGTTCATCGCCAACCGCAAATTGCCGACCTGTGCGAAACCGACCGCCTGCCCCGTTTCCTGTTCAAGGCCCTTGTACAATTCGACCGAATACTTGTGTATCTGGCCGACGCTGTAGCTCATATTGAATAGCGGCAACAGACCCGCCGCATGCCACGTCGATCCTGATGTCAGTTCAGCTTTTTCGAGCAACATCACATCGTCGCCCCAGCCTTTTTTGGCCAGGTGATATAGCGCGCCGACACCAACAACACCACCGCCAATAACCACAACTTTTGCCCGTGTTCTCATCGCGTCAGTTTGCAGGGTTGCGGTCAACAGAGGAAATTTGCTGGTTTCGCGAACAGCGCCCGAACCCGGGCTTCAAAATGCTCAAGGGGACGAGTGTCAAATTCAGGATCAAACGACAGTTGATCCCAGTTCTCACAAAAATCGATGCATGCCTGGTAATGAGGATGGTCGCGATACTTCTCGCGCGCCTCACGATCCTGCCCCTTGAAATGGAAATAGTAATAGCCCTGAAACAAACCGTGGTGTTTGACGATCCAGTGATTCTTGTCACTCACATAGGGCTCAATTAACGCCGCCGCAACTTGCGAATGATTGGCCGGCGCCAGAATGTCGCCAATGTCATGCACTAGCGCGCAAACAACCGTTTCGTCGTCCGCGCCGTCATTTTCGGCACGCGTCGCGGTTTGCAGGCAATGATCGAGCCGGCTGATCTGGTACGGCGAATCGCCATCCATCTGCCGCAACCATTCGAGTACCCGGTCCGGCGTCTGAGCAATATCGGCAAGTTCGTGGGCCATAACAAGCGCGAAGTCCTCCTGTGTGCCGTGCTCCATTGCCGTGAATGAGACTTTATTGTTCGCCACTACGAGGCCTTCTTGCGGCGCCGGCGTCGCTGCCCGGAGCGCCCCGAATCATTGTTAGCTGTTTTTGGCTCGGGCTTGTCGATAACGGAAAACAGGTGCGGAAATGCATCCGTCTTGTTTGGAAATGCCATCGCATCCACAAAGTATTCCTGGAATTTTGGCTCAATTGCGGTCTCGACTTTTTCAATCGTTCGGACGACTGATTCAATCTCTGCCCGAGCCGCGACATTGAGTAACGCGATGCGCGCGCCCGTACCCGCGGCGTTGCCGGCGGATTCAACCTTTTCAAGCTGGCAGTCGGGAATCAGTCCAATCACCATGGCATATTTGGTGTCAATATGACTGCCAAATGCACCTGCGAGCCGAATCCGGTCTACAGACTCAATGCCGGCTCGATCAAGTAGCAATTTTACTCCCGCATACAGTGCGGCTTTAGCCAACTGAATTTGGCGTACGTCGTTTTGTGTAACAACAATTTTTTGCTTGCCGTCGTGCAACAGGAACGACCAGGTACGATCTTCTTTCAGAAGCCTGTCGCTGCGTTCGGACATCGAGCCATCGACTACGCCGTCCTCGGTGATGACACCGCACAGATACATTTCGGCGACAGCCTCAATGATGCCGGACCCGCAGATGCCTGTGATGCCAAATGCTTTTACCGACTCTGGGAACTCCGGATCATCCGACCAGAGATCCGAACCGATCACACTGAACCTCACCTCGAGCGTATCCGGATCGACACGCACTCTTTCGATCGCACCAGGCGCCGCCCGCTGACCGCAACTGATTTGCGCGCCCTCAAAAGCCGGGCCCGTGGGACTCGAACACGCGAGTAAACGATCGCGGTTGCCGAGAACGATTTCGGCATTGGTGCCAATATCAACGACCAGG
>Ga0255049_10000121_pt1 | contig 43298 bp, 65 predicted proteins | sample JV7_2_3_MG_FD_183615 | JGI IMG/M metagenome (GOLD analysis project Ga0255049, IMG submission 183615) | Seawater microbial communities from Jervis Inlet, British Columbia, Canada - JV7_2_3 | ecosystem: Environmental > Aquatic > Marine > Inlet | place: Canada: British Columbia | collected 2016-10-06 | reverse complement strand
CGTCTGGGGTGATTCTGATATCATTTGGCAGCGCAAAGAAACCCATACAAACCAGAGGCATTTCCCAAGAGGCTCTATGAGATGCCGTAGGAAGCAGATAGGCTTCCAATCTGCAGAGGTTGTCATCTATAAGTCCGATACCTTTAATCCGGCTGACGTGGCCTATGACAACCCTGTCACGCCGACTGAGTTCTTGGTCACTATCGCTGGTATCAAGTGGCCCACAAAGGCTGTTGGATACCGCATCGCGTTCAATGGAAGCAGCGAGAAGCTTAATATTACAGCAAGAACAGACACTACCCTGACTGTTTCTTTAGGCTCTCAGCTACCTGTATTGGCTGCAGACTGGGAGATATCAGGCTTCCCTAAGGAACAAACCGTTGAAATCAAGTCGATTGTGGTTGATTTTGCATACCTTGATAACGTAGGCGATAAGTTTAAGTCTACTGAGGACGGTGGAAATGCCTGATCTTAACTATGATATTGAGAAAGATGAGCTTAGGCTTGATTTAGATGACATATCGCGAGATAATATCCTGGCCCTAGAACGTAGTCTCGATAAGATACAAGAGATTCTGACCGATATTGACGCTCGACTAACAGCAGGTGGATTGTAATGTCAAAGACATTAAAGCAAATAAGAGATCAGGTAATAGACGATCTTGATTTAGCCGAGCAAACATTTATCACGAACACTGATCTGGACCGCTGGATTAACCAAGGCGTTAAAGCTGCCGAGGTTTCCATCCATAAGCTACACCAGGAGTATTTCCAGGTGCAACAACCAGCTGTTGCTATCAGCACTGCTAGTAATCTAGTGGACTACCCTTCGGATATTTACGCCAACAAGATTAAGAAGATTATGTTTGTTGAAGGTTTGAATAGTCAAACAAATAGCCACAAGGTTAAGCGAGATAGAAACACGGAACGTATGCAGAATCGTGACACCTACGAGGACACTAATACTAATCCGTTATTAACCTGGGCACCAACCAATGATGCCACAGTAGGCCGCAAGATCAGGTTGTTCCCTGACAATTCTCGTAATGGATTCTTATGGATATGGTATATTCGCAATGCCAAGGTTCTAGTTCTTGATGCAGACATTTGTGACATCGACGAGTTCGAGGATTTTATTATCCAGTTCACAAAGACGCAGGCTTATCTTAAAGACGGTGACCCCAGAGCGGATGACTCAAAGGTTCTAGAGCAGCAATTAAAAGAGTCGATGGACGTTGCGTTGGAAGACATGACGGCAGACGAAGACGATACAGAAGTTGAGATGGACATGAGTTTTTATGATGACCACATTGGAGCAGGATAATGGGACTATTTAAACGAGCATTACAGGCGGTAGGGCTAAAAGGGCAGGACGCTCAGCAGTTCAATCCAACAGTCATTACGGAAGCGCAGCTTGCTCCGTTGAAAGCTTCGGTTAAGCGCGTTGATGATCTAGCAGACAAGGATATTACTGGCGTTAGAGATTCTACACAGATTCAATTGGACCAACTTGGTCAAGACAGATTGAAATCCGCAGACAGTTTAAGGTCACAAGGCCAGGGTTTGTTCTCATCTCTATCGGCTCAGTCAGAACTGACTGGTCAAGGGGGAGGGTCAAGCGAGAGACTGGGTAGGAATATCTCGCAGGATGTAGTTAAATCTCAACAAGAAAACACTGGGAACTTTGACAGACTTGCTTCTGGTTTAACGTCTCAAGATTTTGGGCAACAGGAAGCCAACAAGGATAGGGCTATATTCTCTTCCCCTGAGCTTCATGCGTTACCTTTACAGATACAAGCAGGAATTAATAGTACGATAAACAGAGCAGCTGCTGGCAACGCTCAGTCTAGAGCAAGAGCAGAGACGGATTCACTAGGGAGACTTAGTGGCTCCATCCAAGGCGTCGCATCAATGTTTGGTAAGCCGCCAACAGGCTAGGAGAAATTATGGCAGGAATATTTAAAGGACTAAGAGACTTACCCACAGATGGTTCAGGAAGAATGGGGGCAGATAACCCTGACTTTTCACTAAACCCAGAAGCTCCTAGCGAGAAGAAGATGAATAATGTGAAGGCAATCCCTGGGGGTGAAAACCTCAAAAAGGTCTTGTCTGCAGTAGGTGCAATAGACCCAGACCAGGCGAATGTTAACAAAGCTACAGGCTCTGGTTCGTTTGGCCCAGAAGGAGAGCTTGTCGAAGAAGACAATCTTTCAATGGAAGACCCTGATAGCTTTCTTAACAAGACTGGAGATTTCTTCTCAGGACTGGGAGATAACTTTAAGGGCAATATGCAAAGCCCAGAGTTTATGCAGGGACTACTTGCACACCTTGACGCACAAGGAAGAGCCTCAAGGGCTGGCCATTTAGAGGCTGCTGATGCCGCTTTTGCTCCTTTTTCAGGCGTAAAAGTAGGCAAAAAAGGGTCTAAAATGCCGTCTTTTTCGCAGCTAATTAAGGGATTACGCTTGTCAAATAAGAAGCAGCAGGAAATAGAAAGACAGAGAGGTGTCAATAAAACCAAGCAGGAGCTTGAGTTAAAGGCCCTACAGGACAAGGCTAGAAACCCTGAGCTTTAAAAATAACAGCAGTTATCCCCCCAAAAAAAACGGCTCACGCGAGGATTTTTAATGGACCCAATGGATATGGACGCATCAAGAGTAGATGACGATCTTCTTGACGAAGAGAAGCTTGATCAGAGAATTGTTGAGTCGATTAAGAAACGCAAAAGTAAGAAGGGCCGCAAGGTGCCTAAGCGAAATGTTCACGAAACCATTAATGAAGAGATACCTAGCGCTGTTATCGACGCGCTTAGGCAAGCCCAAGGAAAAGCGGGAGTTAAAATGTCTGACAAGAATCCAGTAAAGCAACCAAGAGAAGAGGCTGGTTCTGATTTTATGCTAAACCTGCTTGGCTTACCAGGCATAGACCCAGTTGATGTACCCTTTGAGTCTGATGCCATGAGGCGCTCTGGTAAAATTTCTCCCAAAATGAAGGAGTTTATGGAAACTCAAGACGAACTAGAACAAAGGCTAAAGGATGAGGCCCCGTCAAAAAAACCCAGAACTAGTATTGACGACATCCTTTCTAATATTCAGCAAGTATTAACATCAGGCTCTGGAGGTAGTTCGAATATTGAACTAGCTGCCAAGAAAGGGGTTACTGATGAGCAAAGAAAATCGCTGCTCTCTACACCTATAGACGCTTCGGCAGACGCTTTCGCGTTTGACCTAATTAATTCTGTTCTTAATGAAGCAGAAGGTATTAAGGGCCAGCAGCCACAGGCCTCCAGGCTTAAAGCATTTGCTCCTGCGGCCAGCCCAGAGCAATTGTCACTTCTTAGAGCCAAGGCGTCTAACCCTAGCTTAAAAGCCATCCTCGCGGCCCAGGGACTTACTGCCAAGTTGCAGAAAATAAAGTCTGATGCGGCTTTAAACGAAGCCAAGATAACCAAAATGGGGACGGACGCTGCGAACGCAGAGCTGGTAGAAAGCGGTCTGGCTTACCTCCATGATGTAATGGGAAGCACTGCAACTAAGTCTCAGAAAGCACAGGCAATTAGAGAAGAGTCTGTTAGAATGAGAAAACCCCTAGCATGGGTTGAGAAGCAATTGGGCGTTGGTAAGCGCCAATGAGGGATTAATGACAAGTAGTCAAGGATTGACCCTAGAGGAAAGAATAGCTCTAATGGACCAAAGGTCTTTAGAGCAGCGGATATCTGACAAAGAGTCTGATCAGGCCAGGTTCGACAAAGAACTTCAACCCGCTCTTCACCCCCTAGAGACAATATTTAAAGGTATTGGAAAGACTGGCTCAATGAGCCGTGAGGCGCTTGATCAATTGGGATTAGTTCTCCATGGTGGGGAATTTGAACCCGATAAATTTGCCGACATTATGAAAGGCAAGACTGTTATTAGTGCGCAGGATGTCAAGAAGGATATAGAGAAAAAGTTTGGGATTGACTTAACGCTTGATGACGAGACGCTAGGTAAGAATACAGCCACTGCTGTCAATCTGGCCTCTGATGTTTTCATTGATGCAGTCACCGACCCTATCGGATTCGTAGCCCTACCTAAGCTCTTCTCTTATGTTAATAAAGGGATAGGCGCTTCTAAGTTATCTCAAGGAGTCGCAGCAAAGTTTGGAGAAAAAGCAGGCAAGGTTGTGGACCTGGGGGCAAAAGGTGTTTTACCAGGAGCCACTATAGGCGCGTTATCCATGGACGAAAATGACACTGCTGCCGACATTCTTGGCAAAACTGTAATGGGAGCAGTTGCTGGTGCATCATTAGGCATGATGGCTGGCGCATCTATCCCAGCAATCCAGACCGTAACAGACGCAATGTATCTCCAGTATTTAAAAGTCACAAGACCAAAGGCCGTAGGTGACATCCTTGAGCAAATTGGGAAATCTGGCCTTGAGGATAAGACACTCAGGGGATTAGTGAAAGCAGCCAATGGTCTAGATAGTGACCCCCAGAGACAGCAAATAGCAAGAAAGATACTTGAGGGCAGGACAGAACTGATTGATGATTTACACAAAAGGTTTGGTGACGATGCAATCCTTCAAAGCCAAGACATAGTTGACAGCGCGCTAGAGCAGACCATTACTCGCAGACACCAGTTTGAGGATGTGTTCCTTAAAAATATCCACAAATTATCCAACGGAAGCCCTACTCAGTTAAAGCAGAATTTATTAAAGCGAGCAAGAAAAGACTTGGGCTCAATGGGTATATCAGAAACCGATGCCAAGCGTTTGATAGACGAGATTGTCCCAACCCTGGATGATAAGTTTGCGCCAACACAGGCCTCTTTAAACATAGGGACCAAGGAATCTAACACCTATGTTCGCAACTGGTTACAGCATAAGTACGTTAACCAAATCAAAGACCCTGCGTTAAGACAGCACATGACTTCTTTTATGGATGACTGGGCTGTTATAAACAGAGAAGCCATAGATGGTTACAACAAGGTCAAAAAAGGACAGTCACTAAAGCTTGCTGATGACGAGCATATCGACATAGCGGCTATTGATTTTCATACTGGTGAGTTTTTAGACGATGAAGTCTTGGAGAAATTGTCTACTGGTGAAGGTTTTATTTCACCCAAGGCTCTTGCTGAGTTTAAGAAAAAGTCAAGAACATCAGTCAGGGACTTTAAAGAGATTCACGAATTGGTTAAAAAAGACCCAAGGAACGCTGCCATAATAAGGGCAGAGATAGGCAGAAGAAGGATGTTGAACAGTCTGGCTGACCAAGGTGAAAAATTCGCCAGAAGAGTTGTGGCCAAATTGCCTGATACAGACGTTGAATTATCTGGATTGACTGGCGACGTATTTAAGAACTTTGAAAAGAGCGTCGAGCTGTTCGACGAGTACACTTCATATTTCAAAAGCATGGTGCTTGGCCTTAATCACGCCTGGATAAAGAACAATTATTACGATAACGCCTTAAAGGCTATAATGGAGCTAGGACTAGATGGTGCCGACATAAGCATGCGATCTAATCCTGCCGCTAGATGGCTACCTAAAAGCACCATGGCTCAACTAGCTAGAGCAAGTGACCCCAAGAAAGCATATAGAGGGATAAAGTTTGATGACGAGAGTCTTCGTGTCGCCCAAGATATGGGGCTTGTAGATAATGACTTTTTTAAATCCATAAGAGACGTGGGTCAAGAGGACATGGTGGAGCTGTTGGCTTTTAATTCAACAGACCAAGTGGCGGCCAAGCTTGCCAAGCTTGAAGCAAAAAACAAGGGGACTAGAGGGCTGCTAAATGACTTCCAGAAACAGACAAGCGACAGAATGATACGATGGGGAAGTGTCATGGAAGGGACATTTAAGGCAAAGAGTTTTGATGCGTACCTTAAGGGATTATTAAAGTCTAAGAACCCGACAGCCGTGGCCGCGAAGAAAGCAATAGATAATATTGGCCTAGAGAAAGCTATGCTCAACTCTCCTGAGGCTAAAGAGATTGCCATCAGGGCAAGGGATATGGTCAATAAAACCTTTTTTGATTACAACAATCTATCACTAGGCGAAAGAGCTATAGCTAAAAGAATCATGCCTTTTTATACATTCTTCTCTAGAAACTTTGAGTTCTGGGGGAAGAAGGCCGTGGAAGAGTTTGATAAATTCCAGGCTGCGCTACGACCTGGTTTAAATATAGGACGAGAGCCAACCAAAGAAGAGCGTAGAGCAATCCCTGAGTACATGCTAAAGAACGCTCCCCGTATCAGAAACACTCTATCTGATGGGTCAATAGAAGTAGCCACTATGCCCCAAATGTCTTTCAATGAGGCGCTTATAATGCTTGGATTCAATGGAGACTCTGCTAACTCAAGCGAGGCACTAAATAAATTCAACCCTCTACTCAAGTCTGTCTATCAAATGGCTTTTGACAAGGACGTGTTTCTTGGTGGCGAGTTCTGGCCATCGTCAAAATCAAGTGGCAAGAAGTCAATCTTTCAAGCAGCTCCGTTTGACATACCTTTTGGCAACGGATTTCTTGATACGGACCCCAATACTAAAAGAACCACTACTTCGCATGATATTTACGCAGGCGCTCAAGAGCTATTCAACCTGGGTCTACCTCTTCCTGTTCTACAAACAGCACTATCTAAAGCCAGAAAACTAGGGCAAGGTAAGATTAACCTTGATGACGTAAAAGAGTCATTGCTTACGCCTGTCCAGCCCAAGACAATAGAACCCAGGACTCAAGCTATGACGAAAAGTATTAAACTTAGAAACACTCAGCGAAAACTCAGAATGAAAGGTGGTAAATAATGAGCCTATTCGACCCACGCAATACACAACTTGAAGACATGAAAGACATGAAAGAGCAGCCCATTGAGCGAACTGATGGCCTGCCAACTATCGACGATCTTAAGAAATTAAAGAAGGGCGACAAAGTAGACGACCCTCATGCTAAGCCAGAAGACCCAAGTATCGAAAAAATAGATGGAACTACCCAGATCATTATCAAAATTGTATCGGGTTAACGCACATCTGAGAAATGAATGTCTATGAAATCATTACCTTTCTTGATTATGTACTTGCATCACATACTTACGGCCGTTCTTATGTATCTTGTAGGCAGCCACTAGCACCAGCCAGTAGACATTAATAACCAGACCATTTGACCTGACAGCTAGCTTGCTGTACTCTTGTTATTAATGTTTGGCCTGTGGGACTGCTTGGTGTGGTCGCTTGATTGTCTATCAGGAAACAGGTGGGTTCGAATCCCACACAGGCCGCCATTTTTTATATTGAGGCGACATGAAGAACGACATAACAAATTGTGTACTACAGAGCAACGGGAAGTATGAGCCAGAACACTGGTATCATGTCCTTATCCAGAAGAAAGTTGGCCATTACGTCTCATTCGATGTTAATAACTTCAACGTAGGGTCTATCTCCATTGACGATCTTGACGGTTACAAGATTGTCCCCTATTCTAAAATTTACGGCTCCAAAGAAGCTTATGAAGAAGACCTGTTTGACGGCAAAGAGAGGTGGCTACAGTGATTGAAAAGACAACATATTTTCAAGGTGGGGTATTTGACCCTAGCATTGGAGGATACAGGATGTCATACGAGCGCGTGTTTACAGAACTAATTCCCTCTAAGCACGAAGAAATTGACCTGTCCAGCGACGATGCTTGTCTAGTTCTAGAGGAATCAGTATCGGATTGCCTTGTAAAATCATGGTGCAGCCGAGTTGAGGCCGCTTCTTAAATGTCTTATTGTAGAACATAGCTAAGGCTTTATCGTCCACTAAACAGCCGCCTTGGACAGCCCACATAGGCTTATCGTAACCGCCCCACCATCTAGATATTCCGAACTTCTCATGGTAATGGCCCTCAACGGTACACATTCCCACTTCTTTAGCGAGTCCACCGATAGCACCAGACTTCCCATGGCAAAATAATACACGCCGCCCGTCACTCATCCTGACTACGAGTTCGGCGTGATAGCTCCATCCTGGAACTTTAAGTATCTCTATGTTAGTTCTTAATGCTTGGTGTGGCAACCCTGCATCGTGTCCTTTACGGGCTACGAGCGAGCCATGGTTACTATCCATGACGTGATACTTGTACGGGTTAAAGAATTGGTAATACTTCTGGTTCTTCTCTATCGCTAGTTCCAGCTCAGAGCTGCTAGAATGGCCTATATTAGGGTTCTTGTTGTGGTAAGACCAGCAATGCCCATCTATCTCGTCCCCGCTGTCTATGACCAAGTCAGGGCCGTAGTGTTGAGCCACTGCCTGTATGAAGTAGAACGCATCGGGATGCGAAAAAGGCTCATGTCTGTCGGGGATATTCAGGACTCTGTCATAAGTCCCATCAAGGATTCCATTTTCTAAGTCGCTATTCATAAACTTAGTGTGACACAGGTCTAGATAAAAAGCAAGCTAGCGTTAACATGGGGCGTAATACTAGCTTGCTCATATAATAGCGATGAGAGCGACAACTATTTTGTAGCACTTCTCCTACATATAATCAAGTCTTTTCGCAAATCGGCACAATAGTTCAAGAGTGCTTGAAAGTCTGTAGCTTTCGTGCATACGTCACCTTTAAACAACTGCCGGAAATACTTCCTGTCCTTCTCTAGCAATCTCTTATCATTACATGCAAGCTCACCTGGCTGGAATCCTGATGCCATGCATAGTTCTGACTTAGGTGGTGGGTGCTTCCTACATCCACTTATTATCAACAAGGTCATTAAGATCAGAAACAATGCCAAGCATTTCGTCGCGGTCTTTGGTAAGTGCGAATCGGTGTGTGAGGACATTCACTTTCTCCTTAATTTCTTGGAACTGCTGCTCCGTCTTGTTGTTGGCCATTGTCTTAATCTCTGCTCTAACTCCCTCTATGGCTTGCACCAGTAGAGGAAGGGCCTTGAGAGCAGCGACAATCGTCGCAACCATTATTCAGTAAGGGTCACTTTGTCTTTAGTAACCATGCGAAGGACAACCGTTAGCGCCCCCCATAAGATACCCACTGTCGCTGTGTGTTCCGACACAAAAGCCTGGGCAGAATCTGACATGATCGGCAGCAATGCTGTGATGACACCAAAGTAAAACGTCTTAGATAAATAAAGCTTTTTCTTATTGAACATTTTCTACCTCCACGATAGGTCCAAGGTTAACAATATCTTGTGCGGTAACAAAAGCAATGATCTCACCAGCAGGAATTGGTTTAAATTCAAATTCCTTATCCATTGCCGCAAGCTCGTCCTTCTCTTCTGGCGACTCTAGGCCAGACATTGAGTCTGCAACCACTTTACCCCAGTCTGTTAACTGAGCCTTTAGTGACACTAGACCCAGCTTGTTGGCAGGACTTAGTTCTTTGACGAACATTAATGTGTTCAATGATGTGGCGAATGATTGGTTGTAAAACATGCTATTCTGCAGCACGATTACTGTCTTCCCTTCTAAGTTTAATACTTCTGCTGTCATGGCTTTCTCCTTTGTTTTTTCCATGCTAAGTAACTTGTGTATGCCCCACTACGAGGCTGTTTCATTCGTAATACATTCCAGTAGGCGTAAGGAACTTCCTCAAACAATCTTCCTTGATGCTTACCTTCTGGGACAATATCTATCTTAGCAGGTTTCCATCCATTGGCAAGTTTGTGGCCTCGAATTATATTGGAAGCCTCTTGTTTGCTGATGCCCTTAGTTGGCAGGTTGTTGTTCTTAAGGTAGCCCCACTGTCCTGGCGTCATCTCTGTGTTCTGCCCCTTCTTGCCTACACTCATAGGCGGTCTGGCCACAAAGACATCCAGTAGTTCTGGTGGAAATTCTTTCTTTAAGATCGCTTCTGATATTCCAGCCATTCCACGCTTGGCCACGTCCTTGGCGAGGTCAACGACTCCCTGCGTCCACTCAAACCGCTCAGCTGACATTTGTTCTTTAAGGTATTCGATCTCGTCACTGTAGTCGTCATAAGATTTTGCACCAGCCTTAAGAATTTGAGTAGTAATCTTTTCCCAGAAGCCAGGCTTGATGCCTGGGGAGTTTGCACCTGCGTATATTTTGCAGCAATCCTTATCTTCGTCTGGTCGCAGACCACGCCCCACTCGTTGTAGATAGGTCGTAATGGAACCGACTTTATACGGCATAAAGATCGCTCTAATGTTTGGTGAGTCGAATCCTGCTGTGAGTACATCCACTGTTGTAAGGATTTCCGCTCCCTCCACATGGCCACTTGTATATTTTTCGAGAACTTCATCTCTTGCGTCTCCTGTTAGTTTTGACGTTACGGCACTGGACTTTATCCCTGCCTGGATTAATACGTTTCTTAATAGCTCTGCTTCCTCGATCGACTTCATGTAGACAACAGCCTTCTCGCCGCTGTGATTCGTCTTGTAGACGTTGATGATCGAAGCGAATAGCGAAGCCTGGTCATGGACATCAAAGTCCACTAGGCGTAAATCTGGAGGCACTAGATGCCCTAGATCAATCAGCTCCTGCATTGATATGGTGTAGATAACCTGGTCAAACATATCAGTCATCAGCTTATTCTCCCTGAATGGAGTAGCTGTGAAGCAGATCGTCTGCACGTTAGGAAAATAACCAAGGATATCCTGGTATGATTTGGCCCCCAGGAAGTGGCCCTCGTCAATGATGATGATCTTGACGTTAAGTCGCTCTCTGTCCATAGAGAAGAACGACCCCATGCCTGCCCAATAGTCTAGCTTTGATTCTTCTCGGAAGCTTTGCATGGTAGTGATGACGCATCGTGTGTGTCTGTCTGGGTATTTATCGGCTTGTAAAATTCCTGCGTCGATGTCCCAGTCTTTCTTGAATCGCTTAGTAGTTTGCTGAGTGAGCAGACCAAGGTGTGATATGACGACAACTTTGGGCAAGGCTTGTACATTCTGTTGCGTCCAAGTCCTTCCGGCTGCGTTAACTTTATTGCGTTCTTGTAACTCTGTTTCGTCAAGATAATCTTTGATAAACGCTCCGAAAACCACCGTCTTTCCACTGCCCGTAGGTGCGATGACCCCAGATAACTTGGTCCCACTTTGAATAGCGGATGCGCATGCTTGTGTACAGTCATTCTGATACTCCCTCAATTCCATATAAACCCCCATGTTTGATTAATTCCTTAGCTTCTGCTAAAGATCGTGCTACTCCTGCAATACCGCCCTCGCGAGCAATGCGTCTAAGGAAGCTAACCTGAGCCGTAGTTGGCTGACCTCCTTCTCGTTTAACTTCGATACACAGACACCGTCCTTGATAGACACCAATAATGTCGGCGACTCCCGGTGGTTTAAACTTGCTAGTGACTTTTCTAAACTTGCCTCTGGCTGGGTCATATACACCTGTGTTGTCGTTCTTCCATGCGTAACATCCTGGCAGGTAATTAAGCCACTCCAGTATAATTGTCTCGATGACTCGCTCTTTAACGGGTCGCCTTTTAATGCCATCTTTCTTCTCCTTAGTCATTACGGCCACTCTATTGGGAACTCTGGCCCATCGTCATCACTCTCACATACAGAACACTCACCGCTAGGGTCAAGCTCTGTTCTGCACAATGGGCAATAACTAGACAGGCTGTTAAACAAAACTGCGTACCACATGGTAGATAGTGTTGCCATTTATTCCCCCTCTCGCTCTTTCAATGCGACAAGCTGGGAGTGCCAATGGGTAGCTGCTCTGGATTCTATTTTTAGTTTTTCCTCTAGCCTCTCTATCTTTTCTTGTTGGTGGTTCCAGGCTTCCCTGGAAGTATGCTGTGAATTATAATCGCTAGCCTCTCCAAATCTATTTGAATACCACTCTTCAAAAGTTTCCATTAGAACCCCATCGCCTTAAGAAACTTAGCCTTGAATCCTACCTTCGCTCTGTTCTGATGCCTCGCATCCTTCCAGCTGTAGCGGCAAGCCTCCATTCCTTTGGCGTGTCCTGGCTTCATGCGCATGCTGCGCTTGCGTGACTTCTCTGATTTGTATTGTTGCTTGCTCATGTCGTCCTCCTAGTACGGCAGCCTAGTGATAGCCACTAAGTCTTTTCTATAATTAATAGGTCTGATTCTGACAGAAGCGTTGCGCTTGATAGCATCCTCTACTGTCTTAACTCGACTGTCTCCACCGCCAGCTTCAATCATTTGCCATGCGTTGATAGCCACTGCTATGTGAGTAATCTTGTCTGCACTCTTACCAAAGAAGATAATCTCCCCTCCCTTTACCATGCGTCGGTCTGTTGAAAGCGCGTAAGGGACATCCTGGAGCCTCTCATAAATCTGTTGGCTGGTTAAATCTTCTCTTGTCTTGAGAAAACCAACACTCTTGAGGCCCTCGCATACTAGCCCTGAACAATCAAGTCCTTCACTAGGATGGTTACCTCCCCACTTATAGGGTCGGCCGAGAAAGCTTTTTAGATAGTTCACCATTTCTCTTCTCCTTATTTGATTTGTATAACTTGAACACGATCTCAACTTGGACCCAGTTCTTTGTTTCATGTCTAACCTTGCTATGTCCGTCAAGCTCAAGAGTTTGAAAGATACGATACAAGCTATCAGGTGTGCCGCCATTGAACATCACCGCCCAGGCTGCTTTAAATCTTTTCCACATTCCTCACTCCTTATGAAAGTTTTGATTGATGTCTCATTGAATGGGCAGAGCGTGTCACAGTATTGCCTAAGTAGGTCAGCATCGCTGCCTGACTTGCATCCTATCCTCGCCTTGCCTGATCTATAAACACAGACAACAACCTTGGTATATTCTCTTACTGTATAGTACCCGAAAAAGTGATGGGCGGCAAACTTATCCGTCGCCTCGTCCTCAGTTAATCCTGACTGGAAGCAATGACGCGCCATCAAATGTATCAGCTTGTGCCTGTACCCTTCGGGTGGAGTAGGCATAGTCCATAGCTGCTTAAGGCATGGTGTCATGTCCTCAAACTCGCCGTCCTTTTTCTGTTCTATCTTGCTGTAATCAGGGAGAAGTTCAATGGCTCTTGCCACTATCTTTTCCCACTGTTCCGTGGTCTGGTATGGACGCGATGGGAACAGGTAATCTCTTGGCTCACTGGCCCAGGATAGAACAAAGTCTAGGCTCATTGTGTTATTAACTTCGACCTTGTACTTGCCTGACTTCTGGTTCACGGTGCCTGCTGCCCGTAGCATGGCCAGTGATCTGTAGACCTGACGGTCATAGTCATAGCTGCCAAACATTTTCTCGGCTATGATCTTGGCTACCTCATGGCAGCGTGGGTGCTTGATGTACAGCGGCACCTTGATGTGAAAGCCTTTGCTCCCACTGAAATAAACCTGGCTGTCAACACCTAGCTCGCCGCCGATGTCGCTCCATAGTCCCCACGTTTCCTTGTAGGAGTCGTAAAGATTGGGGCTGTCAATGTCGAAGTAAAGAGGGCAGCCTATTACGTTACCATCCTGGTCGTAGTCTTGGGTAGTCACATGAACCTCTTCGTCCTGCGGTGTGTGCTTGATTAGAGTATTGACCTGGCTGTAATTTAACAGCTCGTATCCATGCTCGTAACCACCCTTGTCTATCCATCTTAAATACTTATACATCATCAGCCCCATTGATTAATTGCTACTAGAACGGTACGTCGTCAGCGCTCACTGAACTACCAGGTCCATCAGTTGCTTCGACAAAGTTATAGAAGTTTGTGTACTCCCCTTTGATCTTAGCTACCGACTTGGCCTTGCGTCCCAGTAAACCAGCTGGCTGGATACCTGCTCGCATTTCTTCTGGTGTATAGAAGGCACCAAGCAATCCTATCCATAGCTTCTTGGACACAGCGTTGTCGCGGAAGAAGTGAGAGTAGGCTCGGCCATCAAACTCACCGCCGACGATGCCGCACTTGACCTGGATGTAGTCATCCTTCTGGTCCACTGCCTTGATCAAGAAGGTGTAAGGTTCATTGTTCTTAAAGACAGGGTTACCATCACTGGCCGCTTCTTTAATTTCTGCTTCTGTTGGTTGAAAAAAGTTCTGCATAGTATTCTCCTTAAAGTGCTACCGTGGGTCGTCCAGGTAGGTCGTTGCGTAATTCACTATGGTCTACTACCGCAGTGTTGATGCCAAGCTTGATGTCAATAGCATCCAGCCTGTTGTTAATGCGGAAGATTCCTTTCAGTATCTTATCCAACTTTAATAACAAGTCACCTTCTGGTGCGTCAAGAACTGGTGCGTCTATGAAAAACATTGGCGACTTAAACAATCCTGCCCTCAAGTTTGACTTGATCTCGCCTCCAGTAAACTTAAGACAATCGACATGGAACATCCTCCTGTTCGCCCCTCTTAGTGCCCATGGGAATGAGCCACCCTTGGCCCATGCCCCGATACATGTGGTTGTTACCCCATGCGCTTTCGCTAATTGTACTGGTGTCACTGTAAACTCTGCTTTGTATGCTGGTGTCATGCTATGCTCCTTGCCTTGCGGCTTCTAGTACCCCGTCAATAACAGAGTAGTTGTTAGTTTCAAACTTCTTTAATTGCTTGATGCTCGACGCTCGGCTCCTTGCCGTTATGCGTTGGTCACCCTGGGTCTGCACCCAGTAGTCTTGCTTCCCATCCTTGGGACCACAGTCATGGTACATCACGACATCGAAGTACCCAGCCAGGTCGTAACGAAACGAGCCTTGCACGTTAGGGTAAATCTTAATGCCACCAGTCAAGTCGTCCTTGGATTCCATTGCCATCGCTGACATGTGGACATGGGTTGGGCATGACTTGGTCAGCCAGTTGACTGTCTTGCGTAGCGTTGCGAGTACCTCACCCCACTGCGACTGAGTCAGCTTGCCATCCTTGTTCAATCCAAACATCAGGTACTGTTGTAGCCTAGTGAATGAATCAATAGCTAGATGCGTGTAGCCTTCCTTCTCCCAGTTGGCCATGTACCACTTGCATGCCTCGCCAAACTCTTCGAAGCTGTCCACTTCAATGAAGTCAAACTCACGGTCAGCTATGGTAGTCAAACCTTTCTCGCTGCTGATGATGAATGGCTTTCCGAAGTCACACATGGTGCCAATGAAATGGGTCTTGCCCTTGCCACTGTCTCCAATGCTCAACGTGTTAAGCTTTAGGTTATGCAACAGGTCGCTGCTCTTACTTATCTGCACTCTTACCTCCAGTATTTTCGTGCCATCTCGGCTACGATGTTAGTGTCTACTTGATTGTAGTTGACCAGCTTGGCCCATAGTTCTGACTCGGTCTGTCCATCCTTGTCGATAGCTGCTGCCATGATGTCGTCGTACAGTTTCTGCACGTCACCACCACCCATTGGCTTATCACTCAGGTTCAGGCCATGACTGTATTCGGATAGCTTGCCCCTCTGTCCACTCGCGGAAGAGTAACCAAACATATCGTCGGTATCAAACTGGCTGTACCTGTCCATCAGGACATCAGGTATCGGCAGGTCGTTTGCCATGTAGCGTCCAACCATGAAAGGGAAGTCGAAGTTCTTCGAGTACATCCCGATGGTAGTGCGCGCCTTGTCAAGTGATGCAGCCAACTGCCGCAGCACATCAGTCTCGTTGTGTCCATAGAAACACTGGCGGTACTCAGGCATGTCGCATCGCTCAACAGCTACGCTAATGATCTTACCTGTCCACCACTTGAGGCCATGCTTATGCGCTGCTTCCTCTCGCTTCTTGTCGGTCACTCTCTTGATAGCTTCCTCAGTCTTGGCATTGCCTGGGCTGTAGTATGCCTTGTCAGTGAAGTCCTTAGCTACCTTACCTTGGCTCACTGTCTCAATGTCAATGGCCATCATGCCCTTGAGCTTCTCAGTGTAGGGTCTAGTCATTACCAAACCCCTTCTCGATAATGGCTAGCTCTGTTACATTTTCGCCGTCACATCCTTGAGTCAAGCAAGGTGAATAAAAATTACACTCTCTAACTTGGTAATAGTCGCAGTCTCTAAAGTCCCCGCCATCTTTCTTTGTCTTAACGGCTAGCATCACGTCGCCTATCTCTAAGTCTCCATCAACTCCCGCAAAGTATCCGCCGCCAATCCTTCCCAAGAGAACTAAGTCTCCTACTTTTGCTTCTTTAATCCTATGCCCTTTCATCATCACTCCTTGTTATACCGAGCCGCTTAAGTACAGCTCTGTCCTTGGCTGCGTTATTGCATGCCTTACAGTCGGACCTTAGTCCGTCTTTACTCTTCTTGTCTGCGTAAAAAAACTTGGTAGTCGCTGGCAATTCCTTGCCGCATGCCCCTCGCGAGCAGGTCTTATGTCCCTGCCCGTCACTCGTTTGATTCATTGTCCCTCCAATTGTGAACGTGATACGTTGATACTTCCAATATAATAATTAGCTAGTCATTAGCTAATCCATCTAATTTCTTAGTCAGCTTGTACATCCGATAGCTACCTGACCTGGCTCGATGGAGCGGGAGGTCAAGGCGCACGTCATACTGCTGGTACTCCTTGTTCGTACCCTTGTGGACAGCCGCATCATTGTGCTTGTCTGCCCTCACTGATATGTATGCACTGCATCCTGGCTTGAGTAGCCGCTCGATGTCGCGCAGTATCACATCCCTTACGTCTTGGTCCACCACGTTAAGAACATAATGGCAAGTGATAAGGTCGTATGAATTGTCCGGTGCATCAATCAGTCCCATCATCGGGTGGTCTGTCCTGCTGTCGGTGATCATACCCTTGGTGAAGTGCGGGTCATAACAATCCATGTCATAATGCTTGGCGTCCCTGCCTCTACCGCACCCATAGTCCAGTGCGTTAGTGTTCATTGTTAGTATGCCTGCGTCAAACAGGTAGCGCATTGGTGCGCTGGCCTTGGTTCGCCCTATTGCTGAGCGCCATGTGTTAGTCATCACCTTCTCCTTGTAGTTTCTTCATTAGACTCTGTGCGTAGTAGCCACCGTATCCATCAAACGCTGCGCCGTCGCTGCCGTCATGGCATGAGGCATAACACTCAGCTATATCATTCGCCTTGTTGATTACACCCTGCAAAAAATCTGCCTTGATGTGCTTGATGTTGAGCGTCTTAACTTCCAGCTCTCCAATGCAAGCAAGCACCATGTCAATCTCGTTCTTGTCTACCATGTCACATTCCTAGTTGTGCTGCCTGCTTACGCAGTGCTAGCTGTTGCTTAGTGTGTTCGACTGGTGCCCATGCACCATCCGTATCCAGGTAGAACTGGATGTCGTGAGAGTAGACGCTGCCTGTCTCAGTGTACATGCCGTACACCTTGGCCAGCCTAGTGTTGCCTCTCATGTTGTCGGCAAGCTCAGCCTCCCAGCCTGTGCCTCGCAGCTTGACTCGCTGCCCCTTCTTTAATGCGTTAGTCTTCATGCGTTATCCCCTGTTAGTAAGTTGGCGATCTTGTCTACATCGCACGTTGTTATCTTGAACCACTCGCCTCTCATTCTCTTGTCCGAGAAGCGACGGTGCAGGTCGCGCTCATAGCTGCGCGCCAAGCCTCTTGTTTTAAAAACCACAGTCTTATAGACCTCGATATGTTGCGGGTTGCCAGACTGTAGCGAGTTCCTTCGCTTCACCACGTCATTGGCTATGCCGATCTTGATCATGTCCAACCTCTTGCACTGCATAAAGTACAGGGTGCATGGCTTACCAGTCGCGTTAGACACAGTGCGCCTTGACGACTCGGCCTTGACGCATGCCTTTGCTGCTGCTCTCCATAGCTTGACATCATGCACGTTGTCAAAGAAAGGACTCTTGGTTGTGATACCTCGCGTCGTTATCTGTGACCTGTAGCGCATGCCGCATTGGGTCTGCCTAGTTTCCATTACCGTATCCCTTTGATACAGGATATGCCCCGCGTTACCACATAGCACACCGTGTTGTACTGCTTGTCATAGTACCTATAGATTGGATACCCTGACTTGTTCCCCTTTGTTAGCCGCATCGAGTTAGGTAGCTCGACCTTGACTGGCCGCTTGTCTTTTTGACACGGTACACCTGGCACTTTGCCATAACATACCTCGTCATCAGTCCTGCTTGTGCAGCTGGCTAGTACCAATGCTGCTATGAGTAGTAGTTTCACATTACCCCCTGTCCAACATGCTTAAAATGCTCGCTGTCTCTTAGCACTCCCAGCACATAGCCGGACGGCACCCTGAATCGTAGCTCTAATCCGCATTGACACTTGATGTCAGGTGGACTTGCTGTTGTGCAGTATCCTTCCTCGGTGCCATCAGCACCGGACTCCTTATTGCGCGGCCTGTCTTTATCATCAGGCCAGGTTAGATACTCCCCCATTATGTGCATCGCTTCACACTTTGGGCATGGTTCTTGAATGATTGATTCTGTCATGCGTTATCTCCTTTCGTTATGCGGTAGCCCGTAACTTCTGACGCCGCTTGTTAGTTCTGATATTAATAACTTATTCCTTACGCCCCATGTCAGTGCTAGCTGTATGTCGCACTGAAGTATGGGCCAATTCAAATGGATGTTGCTGCTGCTTACTGCGCATAGCCAATACCCTACGCTGCCTTGCACTAGGTATGTCCTACCTCCATTGCGCACCTCGTCTTTGAGTTCGCTTCGCACCTGGTCAACGATTCGCCTGCTCCTTTCTTTACGCTGTGCCCTATTCATTTAAGTATCTCCTTGACATCGTGTGTCTTATTGCCGATGGTGTAGCACGTCATACAATCTTGGCATTTCTTGTGCCCACAATTAATATACTCGGCACCTTTATGCGTCTTGTCATAGACAGTGAACGTCTTATCAAAGTGTTGCGGCAGTGGGTCAACCACGTTTAGTTGATTGCTGCTGCGTATCAGTATTAAATTACTCGGCTTGTCAAAGTCTCGCAGCACCTTGGCGACCAGGTCAACGCGCTTAGTCCAAAGCGTGAAGGTGGTCTTAGGATTGGCGCGGCATATCAATAGCAGGTTAGCTAAGTGAGTACCATTGTGCAGCTCACCATGCGCACTGAATCGTACAGTCAATGCGTTGAGTCGTGGTACTTGCCAGTCTTCTAGCATGGCACCCTTTAATAACTCACCGTTTCTTTGGAACGCAGCTTCGGCATTTTTGTACCGCGCCATAGTCTTTCGAGAGTAACACTCTCCGCATGGCCCATCGTCTAGCTTGCTCATTGCGTTACAGAAATCGTTACTCAGTGGGTCAGTATTGATAGACATAAAGCCCGTCATCTTACCAGTCATGCGCTTAGTTATATGCACTGCGTTCATCGTTAACTCCTTGTGTTAAACGGTTATGGAGAGGCGCGTCGTTTGTGACACACCTGACCATAAGCCCTTAACTTAGTTTAGGCTCAAGCATCCCGTACTCTTCTTTAGCAATTCTCAACGCCTCGCGTTCAGTCTCGGCCTCTATATCCTGGCCGTAAACTTGGGACTCATTGACGCGCTCGTCATAAATCATGTAGCTATTCATAGTCGTACCATCCTGTGCGTTGCAGCGTGTATTCATGGGGTGCCATGTCATGGATGTCCCATAGTTGCTGCGCGGCATGCTGCTTAGTGCTAGCTACCAGCTCAATCGTTGTGCTGTGCATTGCGTGTCCTGGTTCAGTCAACACGGCATGCCATATAGTTCTGCGTCTAGTCATAGTTCCCCCTGGTGCTGGCAGTCCCAGCATATTGCGTCATAGTCACGCGTAGTTAATAAGCACTTGCAGTTATTGCAATGCGTTTCAAGATCACTGATAATAGCTCGGGCCGTAGCGTCAAACTTGTCGTGTGCATCATCCTCTTGACTCATAGCCCCAACCTTGCTCGACACGATGGGCCGAACCCTGACGCTATGCTTTCTGGTACGGTCAGTGACTTGCCGCATCTAGCGCAGTGTCCTTCATGCTGCACGTCAAGCTTGCGTAGGTCATCATTCACTATTGCTTGCCATGCGTAATTGAAGGCAAGATGACTCGGTGCATTCACTCCGATTCTACTTTTCTTGCCCCGTGTGTAGCGCAGGTTGTCAACCCAGATTTGACCCAGGTAGTTATATTGTTCGTCGCAGCCCGTCAGAACCTCAACGAAACGGACGTTCGCGTCATGGTCTGTCTTATGACCGCCCGCATCAGTGAGCACACTCGGTGCCTTGACGCGGTAGGTAAACCTCTTGCCCGTGGCCTTGCTCGTAACTGTGAACACAGCTCGGCCCGCCAAGACAAATGCCTTGTTATTCATACTAACTCCTTGCGTTAGAAGGTTATGCAGCAGGCCAAGTGATTAGGCTTGACCCGTAGCATAAGTTCCTAATGCCTATGGTTTAAAGTGGACGATGTATTTGCCATCTGTGTCATGGTAGAAAATGGTGTGGGTTTCGCTGCGCTTCCCATGGAAAGCTGGACGCTTTTCAGCATGCTTAATTGCCTTGATGCGGCCGTCCATATCCTTGGCACCGTCAGGAAATTTCCTCCACGCCTGGTCTAGTGCGTTTTTGTATTGTATCGCGCCCTTTAATAGCGCATCCCATGCCGCCTGACTTGGGTTGAGATGAATAGTTTCTACATCCGACGTACTAGAATGAAATGAATTTGCCATGATAGCTCCTTTGCTATTGCTTGATTTCTTAATACGATCTTAGAATCGTGGTCACGAAAAGTCAAGCGAGTGGGTCGATTTATTTGCTCTTTATAAGCTTTTTTTTCGGCCGCTTGTTTCGATCAATTGTTTGCCTGATCTCTTTAACCATAATAGCAGGTGATCACGATAATAGAAGTCTAAAGATTAGATAGTCAGCATCTAATAATTAGATAATGTCTGCCGCTCATAGGTTGGTTAATATGTCAAATTTAGCCCATAACTTTTGTCTATAGCTGGAGCAGTTGGCATTAGTTTAGCTTATGGTTGGGTTGGGGGAGATGTTGCTAGGGGATAGTGTCACCCGCCTACCTTTTCCCTCAGCCCTACACCAGGCTATCCAAGAAGCCAAGCCGCAGGCAGTCATCATTACTGCGCAGATTCTATGCTGCTGGTCGGTCAGCGTTAGGCCCACCGCACCAGGATGCTGGACGCAGTCCGTATGCGTGACTCGTCGCGCAACCCGTGTCTGTCAACCTACAAAGATTCCTTTCAGTAGGAAGGGGGGCTATGGGTCTAGATACCATACTGTATTTAAATGTACCTGTGACACCCACCCAGAAAAATCCGACAACCCAGCCTAGCCAGAACCGACTGAAAAAATAACCAAGCTATTAGACGAGCCTTCTACAGTCTGCCCAAGTATAAGCAAAGCTAATACATAGCCAGCTTTTTCCGATTTGCAAATTGTGAACATCCATGCTACCCTCTTTAGTAGACCAGCTAGCCACGTTTCAGACATACAGGCAAGCATCCACGGTCTCGCCACTTCTTGGTTATTAATGTATTTTATTTTAGGCAGTACCTGCGCCTTGTGCTAGAATTAGGTATGACTGACGAATACCAATACCCACATCCCATGCTCTACCCCAAGACTGTCTTCACCAGCTACATAGTCCATGACATGCTTAAGTACAGGGACATGCTCTACGGCTTTAAGATTATATCCTGTGCCGAGTGCCCAGCTGATATGATGTACATCACTGACTGGGAGGGCCTGATAGATACGACGGTCCATAGCGTAGGGAAGAATGACAGGAAGCTGATTAACCAGTTGTTAAAGCGGAAGGGCAAAGAAGTAGACCACGCCAACTAGCAGCCGTACTTATACCACGGCGAGTAGCAATCTAAATCCCCAGACATTTCCTGATAGAACAGACGGCCATCGATCATGGTCCAGACTTCCACTGTAGTCTCTGGCTCTGTGTCGTACTCGTAAAGTATTAGTTCATCCTCATGTACATCGCTGTATGGATTAGGTTCAACTAATATATCGTAGGCGTGGAGCTGACTGCTGAGCAGCAGCATGACAAGAAGCTTCATCATGTTATAATGGTATCACACTAACAAGGAGCATTATATGAAGACATTAAAAGATGCAGGCATAGGGCTACTGGCCCTCTTGTTCTGCTTGACAGTAGGAGCCTATCTAATATTATCGTCTCCACTAGAGGCAGTGATTTGGAATGACCTAAGTACGAACTGGAAGCTTTTCTATGTACCAGGCAATCTGTTTTGGGGATGGTCGGCCGTTCAGGGTTTAGCGTGTCTAGGCAAAGATTTTCTCAAGGACACTAGTCATGTCTAAAGAACTTAAGATGGGCCAGTTTTCAGTGGCTTACAGTACAGAGCGTAATTGCGTTTGCCTAAGGGCAACTATAGGGGAAACTTTTATAGAGGCTGATATGGACGATATGGAGGCCGTAACTTTGGCTAACTCTCTGTTATCGCACAGCACCATGGTTGATCTTGATCGGGTAACTTATCCAGGGTATACTGAACCAGATGAGCGAACCTTTAAAGAAAAAGTCGCCGACCACTGTTCTGAGATTAGTAACAAATAGCGACCCTGACCACGACCCTATCGAGCATAGGTTTGACACTATTATCGAATACATGCAGGACTTCGAAAGCGAGGAACTGGATGACCCGAATGAGTGGGTGCGTCTGAAAGTCCAGTTAGATATCCTGGCTGCCAAGCTTTTATATATACACTGGCGAGACGATCTATAGTATAATTTAAGTATCAAATCAGGTACTCGCCTTCTGCGGGAGGCGGTACTACCTTCGGGTTAGCCCTTGCATCCATTCCTGTCCTTTGTTACCCTATGACAATAGGAGTTAATATGGCAGAAGAAAAGAGTACACTCGAAAGATACCTTGCTGGAGAAATAGGGATTGACGAATTTGACCAGGCGACCAAGCTGGCCATACTTGAGTTCGGTGTCGATCTTTTGGACCCTGTTGAGAATAGCGAGTTTGGTATCGACCCATTGGCAGATGCTGCTGGTGACCCAGAAAAGCTTGCTGCCCTACAAGCGCAATTCGCAGATCAGGATGAATCAGCACCTAGAGAGATCACTAATTTAGATGAAATTCAAGAAGACCCAAATAGTTTGGAGAACGCTACTCTAGGAGCTGGTGTCGCAGCTGCTGGGATTAATAACATTAGGAACAAGAATATACGCCCCAAGGATTCCAAAGTTGGGGATATTAGACCTGACTCAGTTGAAGGTGACGAAGTTAGAGCGAATCAGGTAGTAGAAGAAGCTGCCCCAGAGCCAGAAAAGAAATCTACCAAACTAAAGAAAGCTAAGGCGAGAATCAAGAAGCCTAAGGCTGATGACTTTTTCCCTTTCGTGGATGCAGCTGGTCAGGATATTGAAGATCAAATAAAGGCCAATGGTAAAGTTGCACCAAAAGGCTCGCTACCATCAATTGAAAATTTTGAGCAGCGATCAAGACTGGATAAGTTACCCGCCCCTTCTGAGATAGCGTCAAGCAGAAGACTGCCCAATGTTGTAGAAGGCGCTCTTAACCCTGGGATAATTCCAACTAAAGAACAGAGGATATTACTGGAAAACAAGAACCTTCTCAAAAGAGTGGACCAGATGCTTAAGGCTGGGTCAAAAATGAAAGGGATACCTGGTGGCACTGCAAAACTGCTTCGTCGTTTTGTTCCGTGGAAATTTCTACTGGGAGCAGGAGTGGGAACAGCTGGTGCATTATATCTCTCAGGCAGAGGTGATGACGTAAAGGCGCAGAAAGAAAGAAAGGCTCTTGAGAAGCAAGAGAAAGATGCTAACAGTTTCGAAGCAATAAGAAAAAGACACGGGAGAAAGTAATGGCAGGATTTGAAGAAATGGCCCAAGCGCTACAGGGAGCAGATGCCCAGAGCGAACTTGACCAGTTGAAGATGACTAAGAGCAATATGAATAGCGCGATGGATATTGAGATTTCCAAGAAGGAGATCGAGGTTAACGCTGATAAGGCGGCCGAGAAGGAAGCTAAGCTCAACGAGAAGATCGTCAAGGAACTACTCAAGGCGCAACAGGGCCAGCCAGTATCTGGACAGACTCAGGTTATTGATGACTTCATCCCTGAGCCTGAGGAAGGTGTCCCTGATGCAGAGCTTCCTAATATTAGCCAGTTCCAAAACATAGATCAATTCGCATAATTTGACACAGACCAAGTATTAGATTAACCTAATGACATGGATGAATCAGAAACAAAAGCACTAGACAAGTCGTTCTTTACGGACGCACTGTACCGATCAATTCAAAGTATCCCAGATGGATACAGAGATATGTCTGAGGAAGAAGCCAGGAAGCTGGCCAAGCCCAACATGCTCTTGTATGAGTTAAAGCAATCATGGTGGACCGAGTACATCCATGCCCAGGAAACTGGGAACAAGATGCGTGTCTACAAGATATACACAGGCGTCTGCCACAAAGACCACTTCTATAATCGTGTTATTAAAGACCCAAAAAGAATGGCCTGGTTAATCCAGCCGCTTGAGACTTATGAAGTTAAGGTCAGTGCGATGCTACAGAAGGCGCTAGAGCGTGTACCTGAAATGCTTGGCATGGAATTAACGAGCAAGAAATATAAGAAGGTTGATGGAGTCATGGAGAGCTGGGACGAGACTGACCCGAAAAAAATCATGGCCCTATTAGAGGTCGTTAAGCATTTGGACAACAGGGTCAAAGGATCGTTTATCCAGAAGCAGATCAATATCAATCAGCATCAGAAGACTACTGACAATGTTTCCAATGAGAGTTCGTCAGATATTGATAAGAGAATCAAAGAAATTGAACAACAGCTTTCAGGCGACAAGCCGAAGCTTATAGATACTGTGGAGGTAGAAGTTGTCGAGGGGTAAGCTAATTAAACATTGGACAAAAATCAGAGACAATGCAGCAACAAGAGCATTAGAAACTGAGGATTTTATACGCAAGAATGATATGGGTAATGGGCGTTTGGATGTGCAGATAAGAAACCTATCTGTTAATTTATCCCTTAGAGATATGGCCCAGTCTAAGCTTAACAAGTTCGAGAACGGTATCTATCAATAGGAGAAGACATGGCAGAATATGAAGATGAAAAGCCGGAAGAGAAGCCGGAAGAGAAAGTAGAAGATAAGAAGAATCTAAATATGGACGACCTGAAAAGAATGTCCAACGGTAACGAAACTAAAGGTGACCATGTGCATGAGTTGTCGAACCAGACATTAACTGGTGGAGCAATACCAGCACTAACGAGAGAAGGTCATCACTTTCACTTCTTTGGAGAAGACGGCAAGGCCAGGACTCAGGATGCTGAGGATGGTGGCGATCATAGCCATGACTCAGACCTAGGGGAGACTGGTGGCCCTAGATAATACTCTAAAACTTAAACGAGAGAAGCTTAGGTTATATGAGGAAAAGCTAGAGAGGATGCAATGCCTCCCGCATTTGTATGCCTTCAAGAAGTATAAGTGGCAAGCTGATTACTGCAAGGCTCGCATGAAGTACAAGCGCATGATTTGTGCTGCCAATCAGATCGGAAAGTCCTCTATACAGATATGTGACAGGATTGATATCGCGACAGACTCAAGCGCATGGCCTGAGCTATGGCCTAAGCAGTTTGAGTTCCAACCAAAAACAAGACCGTACAGCTGGTATCTTTATCCCAACCAGGACACAGTGATGTCTGAGTTCAAGGAAAAGTGGGAACCATACTATCTGCCTCGCGGTAAATTCAAAGAGCATCCAGTGTTCGGCTGGAAAGAGACTATTGTTAATAAAGTGCTTAAGTATATCGAGTTCAATTCTGGGTATAAAATCTACTTCAAGACATACAACCAGAACGTGATGGACTTGCAGTCAGGAACGGTCTTCGCAATAGACTGTGACGAAGAGCTGCCTGAGCATTTGCTTCCAGAGCTTGAAGCCAGGCTGTTTGCTAGTGATGGCCAAATGTCTATGGTGTTCACTGCAACATTAGGGCAGGAGATATGGCGTCAAACCATAGAGGGCACAGGTGTTGAAGAGAAGTTCCCAGAAGCTTTCAAGAGACAGGTCAGCATGTATGACTGTTTGGAGTATGAGGATGGCTCACCTACGCCGTGGACCAAGGCTCGCATACAAAGAATAGAGAGATCATGTAAAGATAAGAACGAGAGAGACAGGAGGGTCTATGGACGCTTTGTTTTGGATAGCGGCCTCAAGTATCCTGGCTTCGATAGGGAGCGCAATTATAAGCCTTATCCTAAAGGACCAGATGGAAGTTACTATAAAGGCGTACCGAAGGGATGGACGTGTTACGGCTCTATTGATCTTGGGAGTGGTGGAGAAGATAATCATCCTACCGCTATGGGTCTACTTACTGCATCTCCTGATTTTGATAAACTTAGACTTATTAGAGTCAAGCGGCTTGATAAGATAGAGACGACCCATGGTGACTCATATAAGTTCTACCGTAGATTCAGAGGCAAGACAAAACTGGTATCACAGTGCTATGATCATGCAGCCAAGGACTTTGGAACAATCACAACGAGGGCTGGTGACTACTTTGAGAAAGCGAAAAAGGACCATGAAATCGGTGAAGAGGCGCTCGACACTCTGCTCAAGAGTGGAACACTCGTCATATATTATGACCCTGAGGATGATGACGGAGAAGCTCTCAAGCTCGCTAGGGAATTTGAGACGCTCAAGACGAGTACCCCGAAGACAAAAGCTAAAGACGACTTAATAGATATGGCGCGCTATAATATTATGCAAGTCCCTGTTGACTGGGAGAAGGTATTGTTAGGCATGCCTGAGCAAAAACAATTAGAGAAACCTGCGGAAGGTACTGCAGAAAAGGAGAGGCCCCGTGACTACTGGAAGACAGAAGAAGACCGCCAAGAAATCGAAGGCGATATCGAGTCCGAGTTCGAGGAATGGAATGAGCTGTACTGATATCTGCAGCATTATCAAACAATGCGGCGAATCGGGCGTGACTGAGCTTAAATATGCAGGATTTCACGCTTTATTCGGGGATAAGGTTGAATTGTACGAAGAAAAACCCATATTACCTATTGCATTGCAAGATGAAGTAGTAAACAATGAAGTCATGGACATAGATTCCGAGGATTACAATCCATTGGAAGATGATCAGCTGTTAAACGACCCTGAGGCTTTTGAAGAAAGTCATTTGAGAGAAGAGTAAATGCCTGATTTTACATTACAGAAACTCAAGAAAATGTACGAACAAGGTAAGCAATGCGACAGTAAGATTTTTGCTGAGCAGCGAACCAATGTATTACTCCGCAGTGGGCAGCACTATAACAAAAAATCCTCCCCTGCTGGTAACTACAGGAGTAAGGATGAAAAGAAATCTAGTCAAAAGATTCGTATCACCAAGAATCATATACATAGAATTACTAATATTTATTCTGATAATATCCTGTCTGGCAATCCAGACGTTGTTGCTCATCCATATAATGAGGCTGAGTTAAGCGATAGAAAGTCTGCAGAGATGCACCAAGCTGTTGTTGACAATGTTCAAGACTCAAACAGATGGAAGAAGAAGAGACTCAAACATGTCAATGATTTCGTTGTATTGGGCGAGACTTTTGCTAAGGTCACGTTTGATTACGACAACGGACCCGTGACTGGGACTAATGAAGAGACTGGTGCGCCGACTCGCTTAGGCGAGGTTATCATAGACAGGGTGTTTGGTTTTGATATCAAGCGCGACCCACAAGCCAGAGACTTCTCTGAGGCCAGATGGTTGATTCAAGAGAGCATGGTTGACAAGGAAGAGTTCGAGGCCCTCATAAAAGCAATCAGACCGAAGGATATTGACAAGATATCTCCTGGTTCAAAGAACGTAACAAGAATCTTTGACACCAATACTGGTGGCTACAAGAATGTTAAAGACCAATATTTTATTCGCGAACTATACGTCCGGCCTAGTCATACAGTACCGCATGGGTTCTATGTTCTATTTACCGACGAATTAAAAGTTATTGAGCAAGAGCTTCCTTTTGGTATATGGCCATGGGCTTATGCTGGTTTTGACGAGCAGACCACATCAGCTCGCGCAAGCTCTATTATTAGAGTGTGTCGCCCGTATCAGGTTGAGATAAATCGGTCTAGTTCTAAAATGGCCGAACATCAGATTACGCTAGGTGATGACAAAGTATTTATTCAAAGCGGGACCAAGATAAGCAGTGGTGGGAATATGGCTGGCGTTAGGGCTATTAAAGTCAATGGACCGCCTCCGACTGTTCAGCCTGGAAGATCGGGCGCTCAGTATCTTGACTACGGTATCCAGCAGATCAAGGAAATGTACGAGGCCTGCAACCTGTCATTTATAATGGACGACAAGCAAACGCAGGGCGACCCTTATGCTTTGTTATTTAAGTCCATGAACGATAAGAAAAGATTCGCTAAGTATGCAGATAAGTATAACCAGTTCGAAGTGGATGTCTTTGGCATCGCAATGGAAGTGGCTAAGAAGTATTTGACTCCTGAACATATCATTAAGATTAATGGTCGCGAGGAAATGGTTAACGTGCCAGAGTTCCAAAGAACGGACAATACTGGTTTTGAATTTAAATTGATAGCTCAGTCTGGAGATATCGAAGAGAAGTTCGGGAAGGTTTTGGCCATTACCCAGACGCTCCAGTACGCTGGCTCTTCGTTGCAACCAGACCAATTGGGCAATCTTATAAAGCAGCTACCATACGGTAACCAGAAAGCTGCGTTCTCAACTCTTACAGTTGACCAGGATAACATTGAAAACGATATCTTGGCACTGGACCGTGGAGAAAAAAGGCCAGCGGGCTTCAACGACAACCATGAGTTTGTTATGAAGGGGCTGGACCACCGTATGAAAAAGGGAGACTTTAGGTTTCTCGATGAACAGATACAAGGTAATTATTTTGAGAAACTCAAACAGCACCAAATGCAGTTTGCAGCACAACAAGAAATTGCTCGACGAGCGCAGCTAGGACTCATCCCGTCAGGTGGGTTTTTGACAACCATCAATGCCAGTTGGTTAAATCCTGCGACTCAGAGAGTAGAAAGAATAAAGGTGCCATCGGACGCAATCCAATGGCTCGTTAGCAAGTTGAATGAACAGGGGACTTTTTCCACTTCGTTAGATGCTCTGCCACCGCAATCGCAGCAAGCCATTAACGCAAGCTTAGCTCCTAAAGATGATGTACAGTCCCTACCGCAAATAGGGCAATCCGATAATAGAGCCGCAAGCTCATAACTAGGAGATTACATGTCGGAGCATGTTGAAGAAGGGGACTTAACCCCAGAAGAGCCAGTGATTGAAAACGCTGAGCTTAGTCCAGAAGACACGGAAGAGTATACGCCAAACTATTCCTACAACTTCAAGGACGAAGAAAGAAGTTTTGATGACCGCCTGCATGGTGCCATTAAAACAAAAGAGGATGAAGACTACATTCGCGATCTTATTACAAGGTCAGAAGGATTAGACGACATCAAAGCTGATCGTGATAAGTGGAAAACTGACCACGGTCAAGTCCATGAGCAAGCCGGACTACTTTCAAAGGGATACCAAAACATGGTTGACTGGAGAGAGAAGGGCGAACTTGATAAGCTTTTTACAGCTTTTAAATTGGACGACCAGGCCATCATAGACTACGCCCTTAGAAGAGCTGAGTTCTACGAGAAGTCTGAGGAAGAACAGGCGAAGATCAACGCAGACAAGTCCACAGCGGATGAAGTCGCAGCCCTCAGAGCTGAGGTTGCTGGGTTTAAAACCGAAAGGGGACAAGCCAGTGTTCAGCAAGAGATCGCAAGTGTTGATGTTCTAGTTGCTTCCGAAGAGCATAAACCTGTCTTTGATGCACTAGTATCAAAAGGGATAGTCACAAATGCCCGTGACGTAACCGAAATGGTTATTGAATATGGCATGGGAGTATTCCAAAGGACGGGCAAGGAGCCTTCAATTGACCAAGCCGTGAATCAAGTAATGGCCAGGTATCAAGGGTTAGTTCCTGCTGCAGACCTTGGCGAAGGCAATGGTGCCCCAGCCGAAGGAAAGCCCACTCTCCCCAGACTAAATGGTGGTGGTGGCAAACCTGTGTCTAGACCAATCGGAAGCCTTCAACAGCTTAAAGATTTGGCAGCACAGATAGAAACCTAATATAGGAGTATATTATGTCAACGACTGAATCGTTTAATAACATGCTCAAGAAGTATATGCCTTACTCTCTTTTATTTGAAGAGCTTGTAAAGCGTGACTATTTCTTGACAAAAGTAGAGAAGGACCAAAAGTGGAAGGGCGGCGAAATGCAAGTTCCTTTCCGTGGTGGTAAAGCATCTTCTTTCTCACAAGGGTCACTAACGGCCGAAGCTGATGTCACTGAGACATCCCACGTTCTTGGAACTGTACCTGGATATAAAGAAATCTGGGGCACTATGGTCTTCCATCAAAAAGACTTGGACCAACATGACAGCATGGAGCAGTCTTTTATTAAGATTCTCCCTGACCAGTTGGAAGAGTTTATTGATGACATGAAGGACATTGTTTCTACGTCTTTACTTAATGGTCAGTCTATCGACCCATTAACTATTGGTGGAGCAGGGGAAGACTTGGTCAACGGGGTTGTTGTAGTTAAACGACCTGCCCGTCTTCAAATTGGACAGTACCTTGAATTTGGTACAGAAGGTCCAGCTGCTGTCGCTAAAGGTTCTGGTTATATTAGCCAGATCGTTGTGGACACTAAGCTTGTCACTATCGTGACCAACAAGGATTTAACTGGCCCTGTGGTCGATTTATCTGCTACAGGTGCAAACCTTATCGCAGGTGACAAGGCTTATATCCGTGGTGCTATTGATGACGCCAATACTTTCACAGCGCTACCTGATCAGCTTTTATCAGCTGCTAACGGTGGGTCTGCTGCATTGTTTGGTCAAACCAAGCTAGCATTTCCTCACCTACAAGCGCAGAACTTTGATGGGTCAACCATCACTGCGGCCAACTTGCTACAAAAGATTTTCGAGTTCCAGAATGAGACTCGTCAACTTGGTAAAGGTTCGCCTACTGATGCTGTTATGTCTTACAAGAACCTTGCATCAGCCATGCAATCTCTTGAAGGGCCTGCATCTGCTGTGTCTCAAGGTCGTCAATTCTCAGCCACTGATACCCGCGCAAGCGTTTTTGGTTGGACCGAGATTGATATCGTAGGGGTTCGCGGTAAGCTGACTATCGTTGGTGTCCATGAAATGGATGACGATAAGATTCTTATCATGGATTGGAGAGCATTAAAACTGCACTCTAACGGTTTCTTTGAGAGACGTGAGTCTCCCAATTCAGGGAATCAGTTCTACGAAGTTCGTGCCACTAGTGGGTATCAATACTTTGTGGATACTCGCTTCTATGGAGAGCTTGTAGTTAGCAAGCCATCTATGTGCGGTATCATCCATACCATTAATTACTAATACTAATTAGGAGAGGGGGTCTTCGGACCCTCTTTTTTTATGGCATTTAACCCGCTCAAGTTTGACATTAACGAATGGCTAATCCTGGAGAATACAAATATCCTGGCGAAGGTCTGTAATGTTTATGACGCCGAAGGGTTGCTGACTGAGAGGTATAGAACAAGACTACATATAGTTCCTGTGGGTGAGCAGAATTTTGAAGGCAACGTTATCAACTCTGCCCCTTCGTTATTCAGAGCGTTCTCCTACGACGAGGCAGGTAACCAGCTAGCTAGTATCCCTGAAATGAGGGAGTGGTCCCAGGCTTGTGAAGACGCTGCAATAGGAATACTCCCAGGGTTCGACCCTTCGACTGGTATACCTATAGGCTTAAAGGTTGCGAAGATAACCAACACTTATGGGGAGCAGACTGGTGTAGCATCTGGTGCGGAAGTAACGCTCGCATCTCTAACAGTCCCTGTAGACAGGAAGGTCTTTGTTAGATCAGCACTTGGCCAGGGTGACAATAGAGGGCTTTATACTGTGTACATTGATGCAGTCCCAGAAGGACAAAAGAGAGGATGGTGGACTAACGCATTTAATATGGACATGGATTTTTCCTCAGCCAATGGTGGTATCGAAGTTGACGCTGGTATATTAATAGAGTTGAAGGTTAGAAACGACGGCCCTGCTGGTGCAGACTTTAGTGGAGCCATACAGACGGTGCTTGTATGAGTCTAGAAATCGAACGTAAGAAGATGGAAAGAAAAAGAGTTCTATTATCTTGCGATGAATATAAATTTAAAATACTCGAAAGAGAGGAAGACATAAGGAAACTGAAAGTTCAGATTGAAGTCCAAGAGAAAAGGTTAATAGAAATAGATGAGCAATTAAGCCAACAGGAGAAATAGCATGGCCGATGCAGATACAAGTATGCCGATCAAAACAGAGTCGGATGTAGACGAAAAAGTACAAGTCAAGATGGTCGATTACACGACCCCTTCCCAGGGTCAAGAGATTGATACTGATGGCGATGCCCACGTAAAGGCGAAGCTTAGGGATGACACTGGTGCCGCATTTGGTACTGAAGCAAACCCGGTCAGAGTTGCTGAAACAGAAGACCCAGGGGACGAGGTAGAAGATTATCAAACTTCCGCAGCGGTTGCGAAAGATGCTGAGGCAGACCACGATTACACCGTGACTGCTGCCAAGACTTTCAAGGCTATACAGCTAGTTGTTTCTTCTGCTGGTGAATTTAAGGTTGAATTAAAGAAAGAGACAGCACCTGCTTCGGGAATTTATACAACACTGTATGTTGGGTTTAAGCAAGCAGCTGACCCAACATTTGTTCTACCTCTTTATAAAATATTTAGGCAAGTAGCTACTGCGAAAATCAGAGTTACCATCACCAATAGAGATAAGGTTACTGACCTTTATTCAACTCTGTCTGGTATAGAGGCTTAATAAATGTCTGACCTATCTGGAGATGATTCAACTCAGGATGTAAAAATCCATGACCCTGTAGAGGTGACACCGCCTATGGGGTCTATTGATACTTCTGGTAGGAGTAGGGTCTCTAATGAAAATATTCTAGCAGAGCATCCTCATACACTGGGGAAAGGTGATCGCTATTGGCATGAGAAGATAACTGGAGATGCTTCGGCTTCCTGGGATTCTGACATGTACGCGGTTGTCTCAAGCTCTGGTCTAGCGATTAATGCAAAAGTTGAGCGCCAGACCTACAGAGTTATGCAATATTTTAAAGGAGCATCAGCTTTTTCATTATGGTCCATTAGCTTTGTGGAAGAGAGGGCTGGCTGTGTTAAATGTTTTATGGTCGGCGATCAGTTTAATGGAGTAGGCCTTCAGTTAAATGGGTCAACTTTGCAAATGCTTATCAGGAGCGATGTGTCTGGCTCGGTTGTTGAAACAGTTATTGACCAGGCCGATTGGAGCGAAGACAAGCTTGATGGTACAGGGAAATCTGGTGTCACTCTTGATATCACAAAAGATATGCTTGTCGAGTTTTCATATACCCACCTAGGCGTAGGGCCAGTTAGATTATCTATTCATGTCGGCGGGGATATTATATTCGCGCATGTACATAAGACTGCAAACTTCCTTGCAGCTCCATGGTGTAAATCTGGCAGTCTCCCTATGCGAACAGAGATGACCAATACTACTGCCCAGGGCACAGAGACCACTATGCGAATGAACTGCGCTAATTTTGTCAGTGACGGTGGTTCGGTTAACCAAGGTCTAATTCTCCCTTTTAGTACAGGAGTAAACACGGTCTCAGTTAATAGAACCGAGTCTGTAGTATTTGGCATTAGGCTTAGTGAGGCAACTAGATACCTATCGGCACTGCCTATTGGGTATGACATGAAAACCAAATCAGGCTCCAAGCATGTCTTCTGGAGAGTTTTATATAGACCCACTATTGTTAATGGTGTTTGGTCAGCAATAAATGGAGTCCTCGATAAGCTGGATTCGTACTCATCTTACTCTGGAGGTTTTTCTATTGCAGAAGGACACTTTGATTTGTCTGTAGAAGAGTCGGAGTTTATTAATCTTATCGAAGGTGCTTTCGCCAGAGATGCTTATCTTGGGTACGACATAGACCATAACTCTGAACCATTACTACTTGTAGCTGAAACAGTATCAGGGTCAGGTTCTATTTTCGTAGCAGGAAGTGCGAGGATATTCTTATGAGCGATACTTCTTTTACAGCTCGAAGTGGGCAAGATGCAAGACTAGCAGGTATGCCACTAGCTTCGGCTCCGGCTGAACAAATTAGTGTGCACTACTTTGACTTTCTGTTCGACTGTAAATTTGAAGGCCTTGACTTTTACGCATGGGACTCTAACCCTGGCGATACGTTAACACTGGAAACAGAGTATTACGCAGGCGAAACCTATGGATGGATTAGATACAAGAAGTTCGGCAAAGCCTGGAATATATTCCCTAATGAGAAACTCAGAATTATCTTGTTCCCCACGGAGCCAATCCTAGGGGTCAGAGCCAAGTTTTCCTATGACAACAAGGGAACACAGCCAGTTAAATTTGCAGCCAACATGTTCCAATTTATAGATCACAAGACTGTCAACCCAGCGATTCTGGGAGAAGGAGAGGACTGGTGAACCTTACTGTATTATTCATAGTGACTGCTGCGGCCATAGCTATAATTTTTGATGTGTATATTATTATGAAGAAAGGCAAGAGCGAATCTATCTCGGCTCATATTATACGGGGCAGCTACAAATACCCGTTGGTAGTCCTTGTTTTTGGCATGCTACTAGGCCATCTGTTCTGGAGTATGAAGACTCAAGATGTTTACAAGAACGTAGAATGTGTGGAGGTATCAAATGACAAATAAGAAACTGATCGGGACCGTTTGTGCAGTCTTGGTAGGCCTCGCGATAACTGGCGCATGGAACGGTGCATGGTCCACATACCAGGATACTCGGGACAATACAACACGGTCAAAAGCAAATGCTAGTGAAATCAAGGGCATGAAGACACAGGTCAACGAAATTCACTGGTTACTAATTAAGAGTAAAAATGTTAAGATACCTAGTAAGAAGTAGGAGAAATTATGGCAGACAGTAAGGCAAGGGATTTTATACGATCTCAAATGCAGGAAGGGATGCAGACATCTCATGTATATGACGCAGCAGGTAGGATAGAATCTTTATTTGAAGCGCCTATTAATGTCACTCTTGGGCAGCCTTGTCTTTTGACAGAGTTTAAATATGTAGGTGGAGCGCTCGGGACAAACCGTAACGTACTGGCTATGAGGGAATCTGTTGGAGCCTGGCCCCTACCTGACTTCGACGCACTACCATAGGATAAACAATGCCTAGTTTTGAACACAACAGATTTAACGTATTTAGTGCGCATCAGCATTTGTTTAGGCATGGACTTAACGAGTTTGCCTATTCCCATAATGCTCTGCCTCCTGGTGTCACTGACGCACAGGCCGCACTTGATTATGTTTTTAACGTATTATATCCACGGAACAAGCCAGCTGTCGCAACGCCAGCAGACCTTCCCACGGGGCTAGATACCCCAAACCTAGGCGACGTAACGCCGAGTGCTAATGATTACCGTATCGTTAATGACGATGGAGATGGTAAATCTGCAGCATATCTATTCGCCCAGTTTGATGGTGACGTTATTGCCATCTGGCATAAGGTTGCTGACTTTGACTGGGGTATCAATAACCTAGTCCAGGGAGCGTTTGACCAGACTCAAATCTACTACGCTCACAGACTAGGGCGCACAGACCATGACGATCTTGGTGTCCCTATTGCTGGAATCTTCGCAGGACAGCATATTTTTGGGGGCGACCTTGCTAATCAAAACCTTACTCTATCTGCTAATAACGGCGATGCCGTTGGGGTTCACACTGGCTTTATTCAGTTTAATGATGCTGTTAGACCAACGCTTGATAATCAATTTGATATCGGGACTGCTGCTCTACGCATTAAAGATATTTATTCTGTTAGCGGCATCTTTACTGATGGAGTTAATAGCCTTACAGTAGCCTCAGGACTTATCACTGACTCTAGCGGGAGCATTAGTTTTGACAACGAAAACCTTTCTACTACAGGAACACTGGCTTCCGGCATTGCAACCATATCAGGCACACTTGTTCTTGGCTCTGGTTCCATTACTGATACTGGTGGGACTATATCATTTGGTGATGAAAACCTCGACACCACAGGCACACTTGCGGCTGGTGTTTCTACTTTTGATTCCACTCTGGTTATTGCCACAGGCAGCATCACAGACACCTCAGGAGCCATTAGCTTTGGAGATGAGAACCTCACCACAACGGGAAATATCACAGGCGCTGTCGGGCAATTCGATCAACTAAATGTAGACAACCTTCGCTTAGATTTAAACACATTATCATCTACGCTTCTTAATGGAAACGTGGACATCCTGGCCAATGGCACAGGAGTTATAGACCTCCAAAGCCCAGTCACAAGTCTTGGGCAGACGGTCACTGGTATCATGGATATCACTGGCCAATTAAATGTTGATAACATCACGATCAATGCAGCAACTCTCACGTCCAACACTGGGGAGATTCTTTTCGGAGACGATCTGAAACCTAGTGCAGATGCTACTTTCGATATAGGGGCCACAGCAGCCAGGCCACAAGATATTTATTTCAGTAATGCGTTAAGAGATGGTACGAACTTCATCCTAAACTCAGAGCTTATGGCCCTGCGCTTTAGCGTCTATCAGGATACTGGCAAGGTTACACCAGCTGCTGACGGGGACGCTTTGTTTTATGATCTGGCTAGCGGTACATGGCTTGCCTCAGCTCCTGACACGGAGATAGACCACGGTTCAATCTCTGGCCTTCCAGATGATGACCACACACAATACGCTCTCTTAGCAGGGCGCTCAGGAGGCCAGACGCTTCTTGGCAGTACGCTAACCACAGAGACTTTGACATTACAGGCTAATGGAATTGACGCTGGTGCTTTCGTACTGGAACCTGCTATACTTAGAGCAAGTACAGATAACACGGCAGACCTCGGTAAGGCAGCGAATAGGTTCAAAGACTTATATCTCGCAGGCCAGGCCATAGGGCTAAGGGCAGAAAATGACACAGTTGCCAACATATCAGCAGCAGCAGCAGCAGGCACAATTGGAAGATTGTGGTATGCAACAGACGACTCGCAGCTATATGTTGACCAAGGTGGTACTGCTGTACCTGTTGGGAACAAGGGCTATAGCTCTCTTCACACCGATGTGCAGCTCAGTGCAGGAGTTAATGTATCAGCTGACATTGATGATGCAAGACAGTGTATCTGGCAGATATGCGATGTCACAAATAACGAAGAAATCATGGGTCTTGAAGTCACGAAAACCGCTACTACTGTGACGGTCAATGACGAGATTGCCCTTATCGCTGGGAACTACAGGTTGCTAGGTATTCAAATAGGATAACGTATGCATGTTTTTGGACAATTATTAGAGGCTCAGTTAGAGGTAAAGACTACCGCAGCACTAGGGCCTGGCAAAAAAGCACTCATCAGGTTTGACGATACCCTAGGTAAGCTTGTTGTTTTTGACGGCACAGCATGGGTTGAGTACCTAACTACCAACAACGATGCCAGTGCGCTCGGTGACATCAAGACATCCCAATTAGCAGATGACCCTAACCCTACTCCAGCAGCTGGTACATTCCAGGGCGAGCATAATACCTCATGGCAGCTATGTGATGGGTCAAACGTGTCAGGCTCTGATTATCATACAGTCACAGGGAATGTTACAGTACCAGACTTCCAGGCAGTACCAGTGGTCACAACCAAGAAATTAACAGCAGATAGCGCAGCTGTTCTTACAGACCTTGGCGACACAAGCCTTGTCATCGGTGAGAGGTATGAACTATCGGGACAAATAAGCGTTGCGGCTGTCGGTTCAGTTTCAGACATCGGTGTGAAAATTGAGCATGATGGTAATATTATCGCACAGGTCTTAAATGGTGAGCAGGCCGCAAACAACGGATGGTGCATACCATTCTGTGTTAAATTCCTGGCCACTGCAAACGACCTTGTGTACACGCCGATCAATATGGGTGGGACAGTCAGGGGTAACAATACTTTCGAAGAGACATTTAGCCAGCTAGAAAAAGTATCAGGCCGCAAAGAGTTCTTGGACTTAAACTACTTTATTAAAATTAACAGGAATCCGATCTAATGCAATTCTTTGGACAACTAAAAAAAGCAATCCTTGAGCGCCTTGCAGCTAGTTTTTCGCAAGGTGACCAGGGCCGTATTGGATTTAACACTACGTCCAAGCGAGCTATCCTGGATGATGACACAGCTGTCACCGAGTTCACGGTAAAGAACACTCTTATCGCTGACCTTATTGACGAGATGCCTACTACCGTTGCGCAGGACCAGAAGGTGCCTGAGCTTAACCCGGCGCTTAATGATTTTGTCTGGGGCAATGGTGTCATATCTGACACAAAAGCAGGCATAGATGCCAGGGCCAGAACGGCTAAGCTTATCTATTACGCTACCGATATTAATAAATACTTTGGCGATGACGGTACAAACCTGATTGACCTTGGTGGTGGTTCTGGTGGAGTTGACATATTCCATATTGAAGACTTTGAGATTACCGACGCAGCAGACTTAACGTCAGGTGACAACGCTACCTTGCTTGGTGGCGGTACAATCTCTGGTACATTGGCCGATGAGGCAGTCACACAGCTAGCGGGCAACGAGTCACTTAAGTATACTCAAGCAGCTGGTTCCTTAAACGACTACTTCCTATCTCCTGTTATTGATGTTGACTTAAGAGATCGCGGCAATGATATCGGTATGTCGTTCTACTCAATGTATGACGGCCTTGACAATGATATCCAGGTCGGCCTTTATGATGTCACTAACACAACTATAATATCCAGCAACCTTGACTTTGTTAAAGCCAGTTCGGATGCAAGAAAGCATTTCGTTTCAGCGTTCCTACCAAGCTCTGCCACGCAGGTACGATGGTTCTTTCATGTCAAGGCACTAAGCAATGGAGCAGTCCTTAAGGTTGACGACATAGAGATCAAGACAAACCCTGTTAATTATAACAATCTCATGGACTTCCAGTACATCCATCAGAATACCTCCAATGGTTATGGTGGAGCTGGTGCTTCTCGTATTGGGCGCATGACTAACACTGATACCAATACTGGCGCAAACCTAATTACGATAACTGATGATGCCACAGACGGCACACAGTATACGGCCAATAGAAGGTGTCTTGTTATTGCTTCTGCTTCTCATAACTATAGCACTGCAGGGCGAATGGGCTTCTCGTTAAACAGTAACCAGTTGACCACAAATATTGAAAGCATTACAGCGCAACATAGAATCAATCTAAACCATGAGCAGAACGCTACTAACGCAAGTGCCACAATGACAGCTCCTATTGTTATGGAAGCTGGTGATGTCTTAAGAAGACATGGTGATGCTAGCGCTGATGGTACAGCAGGAAGGGCAGTTGTTGTTATAGCAGCACAAGCCATAGCTGAGCATGTAATAACTCCCGCTAAGTCAAATATCTCAGCATGGGAAGAATATTCTCCTACTGTGGTAGGCTTTGGTACTCCGGCTGCTGCTTCAAACTACTGGCACCGACAAGATGGGCCAGACGTACTTCTTATGGTTTTCATTGACCCAGGCACACCAACGGCAACAGAGGCCCAGGTTCCGCTACCTCCAGGGTTGTCTATTCTTGCAGCCCTTAATGGGCTTACTACTATAGGGTCAGGGGATGTTCACAACTCAGTAACAGGAGTCAATGTTCTAGGGACAGGCGGGGATACGTTTGTTAACCTATGTAGACATGATTTAAACTCTGCGCTAGTTGCTCAAGATGGTAACGCTATTGTTGGTAGTACCGATAATCTTGCTTTCTTTGCAAGGATTCCTTGTGAGGAATATAAAAATTCTTCCAATGTATCCTTCTTGGCTGCTGTGCCTGTGGCAAAAGTAGCCTACCTTAAAGACATTAAGTCTGCTGGGACTAACGGTGGAACTTTCACCCTTGGAGCTTGGCGTATAAGAGACCTTAACACGCTGTCTGGTGATGAAGAAGTAATGTCTGCTGATGGGACCAATGAATTTACCCTTGGTCCTGGTCAATATGATATTGAGTTCTCTTCACCTGGTAACAATGTTGGCGTCCACCAGGCTAGGCTTAGAAATATTACAGATGGTGTCACAGCAATTCCTGGCACTCCTGTAACAATGAATGGTGGAGAAATAAACACTATCCGATCTATCGGCATGGATAGAATCACTTTAACGAAAACTACAGACTTTAGAATAGAACACCAGTCGCAGTTAACCCAGGTAACTACAGGGTTTGGTGGTGCTGGTAACTACGGAGAAGATGAAACTTACGCGCAAGTGAAAGTAACAAAACTGAGGTAACCATGACAAGATCAGACATTCTTAGTACATACTCATCGGGGGACATATTGGTCCTTACTCTTGAGGACGTTATAGAAGTTGTTCTTACTGACCTATTGGATGAGCAATACTTACCAGAAGGGGAAGAGTTGTTTACTGTAGACGAAGGCACAGAGCCATTTATGGGGAGATTGCATATCAACCCAGCGTTTGTAGCCCCAGACATCCAGACATTACAGGAGCATAAAAAGGTTGTCATAGATAGCTTGTCTGCAACAAAGTACCAGCAGGAAATAAAGGCTGTTGAAGACGCTATTGTTCAGGCAGAGATAGACAGAGTGGTCGCAATTGAAACAAGAATCGCGGCGATACATGAGCCAGCGCTGGCCAAATACACAGCAGACGCTGGGTTCACCCATAGGTCTTTACTGGTTAATAGCATAATCGCTGATGATGACATGGTTTCGTTGCAGCTTTTAGAGGACTTATCTGCTACAATGATGACAGCAAGCATTAAATTTGAAGCCAGGCGCTCCAGGAAAGAAGCAGGAAGGAAGCGTAAGGCTGCATGCGATGCAGTATATCACCTTGTTATAGGATGGAATGATGAAGCAGGCAAGGACGAAGCGCAGATTGACCAAATGGAACTCGGGTTCTCTGAGATCAAGGATTCGCTTAGAGCTGGAAGGCCTGCAAAATCTAGGAGACTTATTAATTTGGTCGTCCCTGACGGCGTGGTTGTCACGCAAGAAATGAAAGATGAGATATTAGACGAGTTCGCGACCTTTGGATTTTAGGAGAAAGTATGCCAATTGATATTGTAGGAACGGAACTTTACTCTGGCGGTGCCATTGAGAAGCCTCTTAATAAAGACCAAGGTAACGATGTCTTCGCTACCCTTGAAGCTTTTATGGAAAGATTGGCTACCCATGACCACACGGGCCAAGACTCTAAGGTAATTAGTTTAAATATCTCTAAAGACATAGAGCTGTTTCAGGTAGGAATTAATCTGACCTGGACCGCTCAAGGTGACGATATCTATAGGGCTACTGTCCCTGTTCCTGTTGCCACTACTTATGACGCAAGCATCAGAAAGTTCCTGTTTGATGATGGTGCAGGTAATTTTGCTGAGTTTTATCCAAGAGTAGAAAAGATTGATGCTAACAATTATTATGTTTATGTCAACGATAACACTTTAGATATAACGGTGGTGACCCTATAAATGCCATTACAATACCAACAGTTAGAGCTTAGAGATTTCTCTGGTGGGATAACAGACAAGATAGTAAACGCTGCCCCTAACCAATACTCAAGAGCCGACAATCTATTTATTTCAGAATACAACACTCTGGAGAGCAGACCTGGATACAATGTTATGTATGACCAGATTGTGCTGTCTCCAATACTAGGGCTGTTTGATCTTAACGACGAGACGTTTGCTGTGAGGCAACAGAGCTTGTTCTTGTTTAATACAGGAACAGATGCGCTTGACATTGTCGCGACTCCTAATGCTAATAATTTTTTTATCGTAGGCGCTGCTGCTTTCCCCAATGCTTCCGAGTGGAGGGACCAGCTTCACTTGTTAAACACTGGTGCAACAGGGCCTACTGAATACAACAGACCAATGAGGGTTTGGAGAGATGGGGCCAATGCTTTACAGTCCGTTGAAATGGGCATCCCTTATGTGGACATGTCAGGGGTATCAATCATCCCTTCGATGGCTGGTGCTAATAGTTACCAATACTCATTTCACTACTCTTATACCTACATTGTTAAAGACACTACTTTTAGAAACGTAGGGCCTATCACTGTTGCTACGGCAGTTCTTTCTACTGACCCTGGCACCAATCAGATTGATGTCCAGTTAATTCCAGTCATATCTTCGGCGTTAAACAACCTGGATACAGCTACAATTAAGTGCGAGATTTACCGCACTAATGGTGCTGCTGGAACAGTCTTCTACAAAGTAGGGGAAGTCACTAATGGGACCACTGTTTTTGTTGATAATATATCTGATGCTACGGCTATTCAGAACGCTACCATATACAACACAGGGGGCGAGGTTGAACACTTCCAAGCACCCAAGTCTAAGTACATGACAATTGTTAATGATATAGCGTGGTACGGGAATGTCTTTGAGGACTTTCTTGATGGCTCTTCTGAGGCCAGACCATATCGTATTCACCAAAGCATCCCAGGCGTCCCGTGTTCTGTTGACCCGTCAGCTTTCGAGGATATGGATGATGAAGTCATTGGCGTGGATAGTATTGGTGGTGTTCCTATTGTATTCACTCGGTCATATATATACAGGCTAGAAGGGAAGATTAATTCAATAGGTCAAGGGTCAGTAAGAAAACGAGTTATATCAAACACTGCTGGCTGCGCTAGTCACAACAGTATCGTAAAGACCAACACTGGTTTATATTGGGCAGGAAAGACTGGCTTCTATCATACCGACGGGTTCAATGTTCAGTTACTAACTCCAACCCTTGAGGAATCATTCAGGCAGATTGCGCTCAATGAATCAAGGCGCGAGAAGTTTGTTGGCACCTATGAGGAAGTTAATAAAAGAATTATCTGGGCAGCGGGAGAGAGCGATACACAAAACGATTTATGGTTCACACTGCATTTAAAAGCGGGCGGGTTCACTACCGCGTCAGGGACTTTGTTTTTTTCTAATTCACTACTGGCCAGAGACGGCAAGATAATGAGAGGCGACAACCAGGGGTATATCTATGAGCATGCAGAAGACGAGCGTTCTGATTACGTTAGAGACTCAGCGGTTGCTGCAAGCCTTTGGAATCGTACCAACATTCCTTATGATTACGAGTCTATCGCTCTTGACTTTGGCCGTCCTGGGGTTCGTAAGTGGGTTAGCCAGACAACGATCGCTTCAAAGAGTGACACGAACTTCGGATTCAAACTCACGTCAAACAATGACGACAAGGGAATAAGGGCTGACCTTAAAGAGGTTAGAGTCTTTGGTACTATGTTTTGGGACGACCCTGACTTTGTCTGGGGTGATTCTGATATCATTTGGCAGCGCAAAGAAACCCATACAAACCAGAGGCATTTCCCAAGAGGCTCTATGAGATGCCGTAGGAAGCAGATAGGCTTCCAATCTGCAGAGGTTGTCATCCATAAGTCCGA
>Ga0255049_10000119_pt1 | contig 43354 bp, 20 predicted proteins | sample JV7_2_3_MG_FD_183615 | JGI IMG/M metagenome (GOLD analysis project Ga0255049, IMG submission 183615) | Seawater microbial communities from Jervis Inlet, British Columbia, Canada - JV7_2_3 | ecosystem: Environmental > Aquatic > Marine > Inlet | place: Canada: British Columbia | collected 2016-10-06 | reverse complement strand
GGTACCACTGATCAGATTGTCAACATCACACTCGCCAACGTCGATGATGCCGCCGTGATCGGCGGCACTGACACCGGTGCGGTTACCGAAGATGCTGCGGGTACCATTACTGATTCAGGCAGCCTCACGATAGCTGACCCGGATGCCGGTGAGTCCAGTTTTCAGGCCGCTACCATTATAGGAACCTATGGCGATCTGACCATCGATGCCGCCGGTAACTGGAATTACAGTGCGCTTAACAGCCAGGTTGCTATTCAATCGCTCGATGTCGGTGAGACTTTAGTCGATACACTGACCGTGGCGACGTTTGACGGTACAACCCATGACATATCAATTACCATTAACGGTGCCGAAGATGCGGCGGTCATCGGTGGTATCAGTATCGGTGCAGTTTCCGAGGACGGCACGCTAACTGCCAGTAACACTTTAACCATTACCGATACCGATGCCAGTGACAACCCAATCAGTTTCACTAACCTGATACCAACCCTTGGTGACAATGGTTACGGTAACTTCGAGATTACCGGTAATTCCTGGACCTATTCACTCGACAATACGAATGCTTCAGTACAAGCCCTCGATGTCGGTGAGACGATGAACGACACTTTTACCTATACCGCGACTGATGGCAGTACCCAGATCGTGACTGTTACCATCACCGGTACCGAGGATGCACCAACGGTTGACAATGCGATTGGCGATCAGGTTGCCATTGCAAATGCTGCGTTCAGTTTCACGGTCGCGGCCAATGCCTTTGGTGACCCGGATACTTCAGATACGCTGACTTATATCGCGACCCTGGCAGATAACTCGGCGCTACCGGCCTGGCTCACATTTAATCCCGCGACACTGAACTTTAGCGGCACACCCGACAGTGCTGATCTCGGTCCGATTGATGTCAAGGTTAGTGCCGACGACGGCAGTAGCACGATAACAGATACCTTCCAGATTTCGGTAAATAACGCAGTCAGCCCTGCGGTAGTACCGCCAGTGGTTAATACAGGGGGCAATTCGGATCCCGGTGAAGAAAATACACCCCCTCAAATCAATGAATTATTAACCGGTGGGGGTACTGGCGAGGAGACAATACAGCCGGAAAATAGTGAAATAATCAGTACTGTAGCTGGAGAACAGACTTCGAACGTGGAGAGCCTGGTAGACAGTCTGGTCGGCCAGGAAAATTCTACAGATGTTGCTCAGGCGGATAACTATGATGCTTATCAACCCACTAAAAAATCGGGTAAATTCAATAACATTCCGGCTGCTCAGCAACAAGCTCTGCAGGACCAACTTTCTAACCAGGCAAAACTCGGTTCACTCCTCGACGCTGACAATGACCTGGTTGATGAACATGAAAGGAAATTATGGAAACAAATGGATGCATTGAACAAACAAATGAGTGATGATGCATCCCTGGATGAAGCGCAGCAGGTTGAGGCACAGATCGTGATGGGTTCGAGCTTCAGTTTGACGGCAGGATTTGTCGGCTGGGCTTTACGCGGCGGTTCACTGCTGGCCAGTATGATGTCGTCCGTTTCGGTGCTGGGCAGCTTTGATCCAGTGGCTATAGTGAAAAAATCCAGGGATAAAGAAAATGTAACTGCCGACGATGACGATAATACAGAGTCGAAAGACGATACAAATATAGAATCGAAGGACGATTCCGATGCTGATTCTGATTCGACCAAAAAAATTGACGAATTATTTACCACCGAAAAGAGTAGATAATTCTAAAAGGCAAGACTCAATTCCCCCTGGGGTATAACCTGACAGACCCGAAAAAGCGCTCACCAATGTGGCCTGATTGTTGTTATTGGCCTACCGTTGATCCCTGTTTTACTACCGTTCAACCACCGCATTTATACTAAAAACCACCGTTTTACTACACTTTTAGGTGATTGTGGGTTTTATAACCGTGGCTGAGCAGAATCGGTTAATAAGCCGTATATCTATCAATTCAAATACCAGTAGAAGGATGGTGAAATTTTGCCGTTGATTTGAAAATTAAATTATCAATGAGGGTTGTTTTTAGTACTAAACAGGCGATGAAGAATCAGTCAAAAATTAAAGAGCAGAATGCCAAATACATTCTGGAAGAACTGGAACCTCGCCAGCTCTTTTCGGGCGGTATTGAAGGGCTCGTGGTCAGCCAGGTGGATTCACCAGCGGCCACCTACCTCGAACTAGATACTAACAAACGACAAGCCTCAACCGGGGCCGACGAAGTCACCACCGAGTCAGCCGCTGAACAGCAAACCCGTGAAATCGTATTTGTCGACACCGGCGTGGATAACTACCAGGCCCTGGTCGACGACCTGACCAACAATAGTGATACCAGCCGCGACATCGAAGTAGTACTGCTCGATAACAACAGTAATGGCATCGACCAGATATCAGAAACCCTGAAGGGCCGGACCGATCTTGACGCGGTTCACATCATATCCCACGGTAGTGATGGCAGCGTCCAACTGGGCAACATCGGTCTCAATGCCGACACCCTGGCGGAAAACAAATTAAATATATCGCTCTGGGCGAATGCCTTTAGCGAAACTGGAGACATATTAATATACGGTTGTAACCTGGCGGTGAGCGAAGTTGGTCAAAGTCTGATCGGCGAGCTTGGAAAATTAACATTAACCGAAGTCGCGGCCTCCGATGACAAGACTGGACACGTAAGTCTGGGCGGTGACTGGGAACTGGAACGCGTTACCGGATCGATTGAAGCCAGTGTAGCGATCAGTGCCGAGGCACAACAGAATTACCAGGCCGCGCTGGTGGTTTACACCTGGGATGGCGGCGGTGCGACCAACAACTGGTCCGAGGCCGCAAACTGGACCGGTGATACCGTCCCCGATACGGCTGATGACGTCATTTTTGACGGCACTAATACTTCAAATGTCGTGTTCGACGTTGCAGACACGATTAACAATCTCACTATCAACCCGGGCTATAACGGCACCATTACTCTTGCCGCGAACCTGACCGTTGATGGTAGTTTCAGCATGAACAGTGCTGCCGCGACCCTCGACATGGGTGGCACTACGCTCACCGCCAATGGCAGTTGGACCCTAACCGCTGGAACGGTTGATGCCGGAACCGGTCTGGTTTTCTTCAGCGGAGATGCGACCATCGATTCGGGTGCAATGACCTTCAACAGCGTCTTTTTCGACACAGGAGACAGGATCATTGTCGGCACCATGGACATCGATGGAAACCTGCAGACATTTATGTTTTCAGCGGGGACGACTTCATTCAACGGCGGACAGATAAATGTCGCCGGGAATTTCAATTCGACGCTGTCCCTGACTCCCAGTACCACCGCGATTACCCTCGATGGTACCGGCCAGCAGTCGCTCCGTGATACCGGGGATCTCCCCGGCGGGCTTTTTACGGTTAATAAAGCATCGGGCAGCGTATTGTTAGCAAGCAATATCGATCTCAATGCGACGGGTCAGGATCTGACACTGACGTCAGGCAATATCAACATGAACGGGTATGACCTGAGCGTTAACGACGTCCTCACGCTCGGCGTGGGTACCGAAATCCACGAAATGGGCGGCACTCTCAGCTACGGCTCGCTGGTGAATAGCGGAACCATATTCTCGGCAATCGCCTGGGACGGCGGTGGCGCGACCAACAACTGGTCGGATGCCGCAAACTGGGTTGGTGACGTGGTTCCCGGGTCGGCAGTTGATGTAATTTTCAATGCAACCAGCACCAAGGGCGTAATTTTTGATGTTGCAGACACCATCAACTATATGGCCATTCAAAATGGCTACACCGGCACTATAACGCTCGCCAATACGCTGACGATTGATGGTGATTTCACCATGAGCTCGCTGGCCGCGACGCTCGATTTAGGCGCGAATGGCGTCAACGCAAATGGCGACTGGATATATACCAGTGGCACCGTCAATAGCACAGGCAGTACCGTGGCTTTTACTGGCGACAACACGATTAGCTCAGGGTCAATGAGCTTCGGTAACGTCTTTTTCAGCTCTGGCGACAAGACAATCAACGGCACCATGGATATCGATGGCAATTTCACTAATTTATTCGCCAATTCGATCAATGGCGGCCTGATTACCATCGCAGGAGACTTTGGTTCGCAAACCACGATGAGCGCGAGCACGACCGCGATTACACTCGATGGCGTTGGCGATCAGCAGATCTTCGTTACAGCCGGTCTCGTGAGCGGGCATTTCTCGATCGACAAGACCTCGGGCAATGCAGTGCTAACAAATCCAGTGACCTTCGTTTCACCCGGCCAGGACTTCACACTCACTTCGGGTCTGCTCAACATGAACGGATTCGATTTGACGATCCCCGACGTGCTCACGCTGGAGGCCGGTACTCACATCACGCAGGCTGGCGGAACTCTGACTTACGGCACTCTGGTTAATAATGGGGGCACGGGAGACGTGATCAGCTCGATTCCTACCCCAGCGGCAACACCGACTGGCGTTACCTGGGATGGCACCAACCTCTGGCACGCCGATAGCGGTACGGGCTTGATCTACGAACTGGACACCAGCGGCACGGTCCTCTCCAGCTTTTCTGCTCCCGGCAGCAGCGTCCGAGGTCTGGCTTGGGATGGCACCAACCTCTGGGCCATCGATGACACTTCGGGCACGATCTACCAACTGACCACCACCGGCACGGTCCTCTCCAGCTTTTCTGCTCCCGGCACCGGCCCCCGAGGTCTGACATGGGATGGCAGCAACCTCTGGCTCTCGGATACTGATACGAACACGGTCTACGAACTGACCACCACCGGCACGGTCCTCTCCAGTTTTTCTACTCCCAGCACCGGGCCCAAGGGTCTGGCTTGGGATGGCACCAACCTCTGGCTCTCCGATCGCGTTTCGAACACGGTCTACGAACTGACCACCATCGGCACGGTCGTCTCCAGCTTTTCAGTTCCCTCCAGCACCCGAGGTCTAACTTGGGATGGCACCAATTTCTGGGCCGTCGATGCCGGCCTCAACGTGATCTACCGGCTCCAAGGCGTCGACAACAACGCACCGATACTTGGCGACGGCACGCTCAGCGCGATAAACGAGGACGAAGTTCCGGCGATGATTTTTGGGGAGACAGTCTCCACAATATTCAGCGGCCAGTTCTCCGACCCGGATAGCGGTAGTAGCTTTTCCGGGATCGCCGTGGTCGGTAATTCCGCCAACCCCGTGACCGAAGGCGCCTGGCAGTACTCGAGCAACGCGGGCAGCGACTGGGACGACATCGGCACGGTTTCGGATGACGCCAATGCCCTCTCAATAGCTACTTCGACGCGGATTCGCTTCGTCCCGGTAGCCGATTTCAATGGTACCCCGACCGCACTCGTGGTTCGCGGTCTTGACGATACCTATGGTGGTGGCTGGTCCACCACTGCGGGCAGCGAGACCCGCGTCAACGTCGACACCACCGGCAATGGCGGGACTACGCCGATTGCTGGTGTAACTGCTGACATCTTAACCTCGGTCACGCCGCAGGATGACGTCAGTTTCAGTATCGTCGCATCGCCGGCAAGGTTCGAAGCTGGCCCGACCCAGATTGATTTCACATTATCACTCGCCGGTAGTATTTCAGCCGGCAATACCGTGAGCGTCGATATCGCGCCGAGCGGCACAGCTACCGATGGTTCCGACTACGAAACCTTCCTCACGGCTGTGAATACGGCGGCGCTGGCTACAACCGGCGTATCGCTTGCCGGATCGACACTGACTTTCGACGATACATTCGTCGGCCCGAATTTCGCGTTTTCGCTCAATGTTATCGACGACACGCTGAAGGAGGCTCCGGAACAACTGATTACGACCCTGACCAATCCGACTGCACTGAGCGGCTCGGCAATCCTCGGCACCGCGGTTGCCGTTACCAATATCAACGATAACGATGCGGTTGTATTTACCATCAGCGCCGACAACGATCCGATCGCCGAAACCGGCGGTAGCACCACGTTTACCATCGACTTCGGCGGCGTGAGCCTCGGCCCTGGAACAAACGCGGCGGTGATAGTCACCCCGAGCGGTAGCGCGCTCGATGGAATCGACCAGGATGCAATCGATGATGCGATTACCGCAGCCCTGTTGCCGGGTGTGACCTATGGCGCCGGTAGTAATGCGATCACCTTCGACGGCAATCTTTTTACCGCGGATAACTTCCAGTTTACGATCAATGCACTGGGTGACAATCTGGTCGAAGGGGATGAAACCTTTACCCTGACCTTGAGCGGACCGGTCAATGCAACGCTCGGCGGGGCAACGGCGGCGAGCGTGACCATCACCGATGATGACGCGGTTGTATTTGGTGCTACTGCAACTGTCAGCATTACGGAAGAATCAGCGGGCACTGCAACCTTCACGATTAATCTGGGCGGCGTCTTGCTCGGCACCGGTCAGACCGCGAGCATCGACCTGACCCAGGGCGGTAGCGCGTCAGCCTTTGGAGTCGATTACACGGTGTTTCCACAGCTCAGTGCGGCGATTGCTGCAACCCCCGGCGTTGGGCTTGCGGGACAAACGCTGACCTTCTACGATACCTTCGTCGGCCCGACCTTTTCGTGGACCGCGGATGTGATCGACGATAACCTGGTCGAAGGCACCGAAAACATGTCGGTGATCCTGTCCAATGCGGTCAACGCTACGATCAATGCCGGCCAAACTGTTGGTAGCACCGATATCCCCGAGACCGATGCAGTCGTGTTTGGTATTACCTCGACCGCGAGCATCTCGGAAGAGACCACCGGCACGACGACCTTTACAGTCAACCTGGGTGGCATGTTGCTCGCCAATGGTAATACCGCAAGCGTTGATCTAACCCGCACCGGTGCAAGCACCGACGGAGTCGACCACCAGGATTTTCTGACCCAGCTCGGCGCAGCAGCGACCGCGACCACGGGTGTCACCCTGGTCGGCAATACACTGACTTTCGACGATACCTTCGTCGGACCGACCTTTGCCTTTAACATCACGGCCATCGACGACGCATTCGTCGAAGGTACCGAATCGCTAGCCATATCGCTGAGCAATGCGGTCGGCGCCAGCATCGACGCCGGCCAGTTCTTCGCCGTGACCAACATCGTCGAAACCGACGTGGTGGTGTTTGGACTTACTTCGACCCCGACCATCACCGAGGAAGGCCCGGGTACGGCGACCTTCACCCTTAACCTGGGCGGCGTCTTGCTCGGCACCGGCCAGACCGCGAGCGTGGATGTTACCCGCGGCGGTACGTCCACCTCGAGCGATACGCTCGACCACGAGACTTTCCTGACCCAGCTCGGTGCAGCCGCGACCGCGACTACCGGGGTTACACTGCTCGGTAACACGCTGACATTCGACGATACTTTCGTCGGCCCGGACTTTGCATTTAACATAGCCGCGATCGACGACAACCTGGTTGAGGGTACTGAGACCTTGCGTGTGGGCATTGGCAACGCTGTAAACGCTTTTGTCAATCCACCACAGTCGCTTGTCATCACCAGTATCACCGAGACCGACGCGGTGGTGTTCCAGGTGACGGCGACGGCTAACACCTACGTGGAAGCCAACACGATCACGTTCAGGGTCGACGTGGGCAATGTGACCCTGGGTGCGGGGCAGACGGCCAGTGTCGACATCACCCCCGGCGGTACCACGACCGACGGCGTCGACCATCAGGCCTTCATGGCGCAGGTGGCCGCCGCAGCAGCGGCGACCCCCGGTGTCACGCTGGTCGGGAATACCTTGACCTTCGACTCGGCCTTCGTCGGTCCGAATTTCACCTTCGACATTCTCACGTTTGACGACAACCTGGTGGAAGGCACCGAGACCCTGACCGCGACCCTGAGCAACGCCCTGGGCGGCAGCCTCGGCGCGCTGGACACCAAGAGCGTCAATCTCAACTCGAACGATAATATGGTGTTCAACGTAACTACTTTCACCAGCTACGCAGAAACGGATACGGTGACTTTCACCATCTTCACAACATCTGGTCTTGTGACCCTGGAGCCGGGCCGGACGGCCAGCGTGGACATCACCCGCAGCGGTACCTCGATCGACGGCGTCGACCATCAGGACTTCATGACGCAGTTGGCCGCCGCAGTGACGGCGACGCCCGGTGTCACGCTGGTCGGGAATACCCTGACCTTCGACTCGGCCTGGGATGGTACGAACCTAGAAATCCACATGGACGCGGTTGACGACAACGTGGTGGAAAACACCGAGACCGTGACCGCGACCTTGAGCAACCCCGTTGGCGGCTTCCTCGGGACGTCGCCCACGAGGACCGCCAACCTCACTTCGCTCGATGTAATGAGGTACCAGCTGATAAGTCAAAACAACGTCAACGAAGGGAATACGCACAATTTCAGACTCATCACGGGAGGTGTGACCATGGGAGCGGGCCTGACGTCCAGTGTTGACATCACCCCCAGCGGCACCGCGACCGACGGTGTCGACCATCAGGACTTCATGGCGCAGGTGGCCGCAGCAGCGGCGGCGACGCCCGGTGTCACGCTGGTCGGGAATACCCTGACCTTCGACTCGACCTGGGTCGGTCCGGAGTTTACCTTCGATATTCTCACGTTTGACGACAACGTGGTGGAAAATACCGAGACCGTGAGGGGTGACTTGAGCAACGTCGTGAACGGCATCCTCGGGCCGCCGTCACCGTGGACCGGCAATATCCTCTCGAACGATGCGGTGGTGTTTGGCCTCACCGCGACGCCGGGCGCAAGTATCACCGAAGAAGCCCCGGGCACAATTAACTACACCCTCAATCTGGGTGGCGTAACGCTCGGAACCGGGTTCAGCGCGAGCGTCGATATAACCCCCGGTGGCACCACGACCGACGGGGTCGACCACCAGGACTTTCTGACCCAGCTCGGCGCTGCAGCAACTGCGACTACCGGTGTTACGCTGGTCGGCAATACACTGACCTTCGACGATACTTTCGTTGGTCCGACCTTCGCATTTAATGTACAGGCCATCGACGATTCGCTCGTTGAAGGCACCGAGGCATTAACCGCTACCCTGAGCAATGCAGTTAATGCGACCATCAATGCCGGTCAGACTGTTGCTAGCACCAATATAACCGAAACCGATGCCGTGGTGTTTCAGGTGTCGTCGTTTAACAACTACGTGGAAGCGAACACAGTCACTTTCACAGTCGACGTGGGTAATGTGACCCTGGGAACGGGGCTGACGGCCAGTGTGGACATCGCCCCGGGCGGTACCACGACCGATGGCGTCGATCATCAGGACTTTATGACGCAGGTGGCTGCCGCGGCCACGGCGACTACCGGTGTAACACTGGTCGGTAACACGCTGACCTTCGACGATACATTCGTCGGCCCGGTATTTACGTTTGATATTCTCACCTATGACGACAACCTGGTCGAAGGTAACGAGACTCTAACTGCGACCCTGAGCAACGCCGTGGGCGGCACCCTCGGGGCGTTTGATACCTGGGGCATCAACCTCATCTCGAATGACGCGGTGGTGTTTCAGGTGTCGTCGTTTAACAACTACGTGGAAGCGAACACAGTCACTTTCACGGTTGACGTGGGTAATGTGACCCTGGATACGGGATTGACGGCCAGTGTGGACATCGCCCCCGGCGGTACTACCACCGATGGCGTCGACCATCAGGACTTCATGACGCAGGTGGCCGCCGCGGCCACGGCGACCACTGGTGTCACGCTGGTCGGTAACACGCTGACCTTCGACGATACTTTCGTCGGCCCGGTATTTACGTTTGACATTCTCACTTATGACGACAACCTGGTCGAGGGTAACGAGACTCTAACTGCGACCCTGAGCAACGCCGTGGGCGGCACCCTCGGGGCGTTTGATACCTGGGGCATCAACCTCATCTCGGCCGACGCGGTGGTGTTTGGAATTAATTCAACCCCGAGTATCTCGGAAGAAACTCTGGGCACCGCGACTTTTACGATTGATCTTGGCGGTGTGCTGCTCGGCACCGGGCAAACCAGCAGCGTGGATGTAACCCGCACTGGCATGTCGAGCGATACGCTCGATCACGAGACATTTTTAACCCAGCTCGGTGCGGCGGCGACCGCAACCACCGGTGTTACGCTGGTCGGTAACACGTTGACTTTTGACGATACCTTCGTCGGTCCTACTTTCGCTTTCAATGTACAGGCCATCGATGATGCGCTGCTAGAAGGCACCGAGGCGCTAACTGCGACCCTGAGCAATGCGGTTAACGCTAGCATCAATGCAGGTCAGACCATAGCCAGCACCAATATTACCGAAACCGATACGATCGTATACAGCATTACCTCGACCCCGAGTATCTCTGAGGAGGCTCTGGGCACATCGACTTACACCATCAGCCTCGGTGGCGTTACCCTCGGCACCGGGCAAACAAGCAGTGTGGATGTAATTAGCGGCGGCTCCTCGACCGACGGTGTCGACCATCAAGTTTTTCTAACCCAGCTCGGTGCGGCGGCAACCGCGACTACCGGGGTGACGCTGGTGGGCAATACGCTGACCTTTGACAGCAGCTTCGTAGGCCCGAATTTTTCTTTCACGATGCAGGCGATTGATGACAACCTGGTCGAAGGCACGGAGACCATGAATGTCGCTGTTACCAATGCTGTAAACGCCATTATCAATCTAGCTCAGTCTCTTGCCAGCACTGACATCACAGAAACGGATGCAGTCGTGTTCGGCATATCTGCAAATCCAGGCTCAGTGACCGAAGAAGCCCCGGGTACGTTTAACTATACGATCAATCTGGGCGGCGCATTACTCGGCACCGGCAACAACGCGAGTGTCGATATTACGCCCAGCGGTTCCACCACCGATGGTGTCGATCACCAGGACTTCATGATCCAGGTAGGAAACGCAGCGGCTGCGACGACGGGTGTCACGCTGGTCGGTAACACGCTGACCTTCGATGACACTTTTGTCGGTCCAACCTTCGGATTTAGTGTGCAAGCCATCGACGATATCAGGGTGGAAGGCACCGAGACCCTGACCGCGACCCTGAGCAATGCCGTCGGCGCGACGATTAATGCCGGGCAGATCACGACCAACAACAATATTACCGAAGTCGACAATATCTCGTTTGGCATTGGTGTAAACCCGGGAAGTATTACCGAGGAAGTCCCCGGCACTCTGAACTTTACCATCAACCTCGGCGGCGCTTTGCCCGATATCGGACAGACTGCGAGCGTCGATGTAACACCGACCGGCACCACCACCGATGGCGTCGATCACCAGGCGTTCCTGACCCAGATGGGAGCGGCTGCCGCTGCGACCACGGGTGTTACGCTGATTGGTAATACGCTGACTTTCGACGATACTTTTGTCGGTCCGCTCTTCTCATTTACCGTCCAGGCCATCAATGACGAAGTGTTCGAAGGCACCGAAACCCTGGGTGCGAGCCTGAGTAATGCCGTCGGCGGCACCATCAATGCCGCCCAGGCCTCAGATATTTCTAATATCATCGAGTTCGATACGATCGTGCTTAACATCAGCGCCAGCAACGACCCGATTTCCGAGGTTGGCAGCACAACCTTTACCATCGATTTCGGCGGTAAGACCATCGGAAATGGTCCGACCATGAGCGTCATTGTCAACCCGAGCGGTAGCGCGACCGAAGGCGTTGACTACGATGCTTTTGACGACGCGATTACCGCGGCGCTATCTCCGGGCGTGACCTACAACAGCGGCTTGAACTTACTGACTTTCGACGGTAACAACTACGCCGCCAGCAATTTCCAGTTCACCGTCAACGCGCTGACCGACGTACTGACCGAGGGCAACGAATCTTTCACCGTGACGCTGATTGCGGCAGGCAATGCAATCCTCGGTGGTACGCCTGCGACCACGGTCACGATTACCGATAACGCGGCCCCGGCCTTCGTCGGCCTCGATGCGACGCCGACCTTCGTCGAGGATGGCCCGGCAATACTGCTCGATAACAATGCTACCGTGTCCGACGCTGAGCACGATGCGCTCGACGACTATACCGGCGCAACGCTAAACCTGGTCAACACGCTCGGCGGAAACGCCGACGATATTTACGCGATCCAGTCTGGCGGTAGCCTGACGGTTGGTGTCAGTGACATCAGCGCCGGTGGTAACGTGATCGCGATTTACAGTTACGCACCCGCGACTGGACTGCAAATCACATTCCAGGACAATGGCACCACACCGACCAGTGCACTTGTCGACGAGGTATTGCAGGCGATCGAATATTCGAACCTGTCGGATACTCCACCGGCGAACGTAACCGTCGACTATTCGATGACCGATGCGCAGGGACTTGCCGGTAACGGATCGATCACAGTTGGCATCACGCCGAACAACGATGCGCCGGTATTTTCGAACCTCGATGCTAATCCGACCTTCGTCGAGGACGGGCCGCCGATATTTCTCGATACCGATGCCACGGTATCGGACCCTGAGCTTAGCGCGGCCGACGATTACACCGGTGCGACGTTACAAATTATACGTAATGCCGGCGGCAATGCCGATGATAGTTACACGATTCAATCCGGCGGCAGCCTGACGGTTGGCGCTACTGATATCAGTGTCGGCGGCAACGTCATCGCAATTTACATCGATATTCCGGCGCTCGGGATGCAAATTGCTTTCCAGGACAATGGCACCACGCCGACCGAGGCGCTGGTCAACGAAGTGATGCAAGCGATCCAGTATTCCAACAGCTCGAATACCCCGCCGGCAAATGTGCAGCTGGACTACATACTATTCGACGGCTCCGGGCTTGCCGGTGTTGATTTTATTACAGTCGACATTACGCCGACCAACGATCCACCGGTTATTATTAACGGTCCTCCCGCGGTCGTGGCTGAGGGTGCCACGATACTGGGCGACCTGACAAACGGGGTCGGTGATCCCGATAATGCGATTGACCCGGCCAGTATTAATATTATTTCAGGGCCGACTAACGGCACGCTGGTGGTTAATCCGGATGGAACTGCCTCTTATACCCATAACGGGTCAGAGACAATCAGCGATGTATTTACCTACACCATCGACGACGTTTCGGGCGCGACTTCGAACGTTGCCACGGTCAATTTCACGATTACCCCGGTCAACGATGCGCCGGTAATCACGAGTGACGGCGGCGGTGCCACGGCCGCATTGAATATTGCCGAGAACCTGAATCTGGTTTCCAGCATAACCTCCACCGACGCCGAATTTGATGCAGTCGGCTACAGCCTGTCAGGTCCGGACGCGGGGCAGTTCTTGTTGATTGGAGGAAATGTACTTACATACAGTGGTATTTTTGACTTCGAGGCGCCAACCGACGCCAATGGGGACGGTATCTATGAAGTGACGGTCCAGGCCGATGACGGCAACGGCGGCATCGATACCCAGGATCTCAGCATAACGGTAATAAAGCCAGTCAGTCCAGTGGTTGAACCTCCAGTCGTTAATACGTCCGGTAATACCGATCCCGTTGAGGAGGAAGAAACTACACCACTGCAAACATCACTCGCCGATACCGGTGGGGGTCAAAACTCAGGACCACCAGAACCAGAATATTACGAGGTCCCGGGCTCCGTGGTAGTCGAACCGCCTGCGAATCCGGAAGAAGAACCGGTTTCGAATCCGGAACAGGAATCGATTACCAATGAGGAAGAGCAAGTTGGTGATCAGCCTGAACCGGAAAATGCAGCAGTGCCTGCACCTTTGATTGAAAATAATAGCGAGCCCAATGCTGATCAGCAAACCGCTGCCCAGCAGCAGGCACTACAGGATCAACTTTCTAACCAGGCAAAACTGGGCTCGTTCCTTGACGCCGACGATAGTCTTGTCGATGAGCATGAAAGGAAACTATGGAAACAAATGGATGCGATGAACCAGCAAATGAATGCCGATTTATCCCAGGATCAGGCAGAGGTGGTAGAAGCCAAGATCGTGATGGGTTCAACCGTCAGTCTGACAGCAGGATTTATCAGCTGGGTTCTACGCGGCGGCGCACTGCTAACCAGTATGGTATCTTCCGTTTCTGTGCTAACCGGTTTTGATGTTCTGCCTATATTGAAACGGTCCAGGAAACGAGAGAATGTAACAATCGACGACCCCAATATAGAGTCGACTGACGATACTGATCTGGATTCGACAGATTATACCGAATCGACGGTCAAAGTTGACGAATTATTTATTGCCGAAAAGAATAAATAATTCTTTAAAAACAAATACTTATATTCTACACTTGTGGCTCATTCTACAGATTTGATAACTTCTTAATCGAGTCTATACTTTAATGTATTAAATCAGTTTCTGGTTGAGCTATCCCCACTGAATCAAGATGAGCACCTTCAAGGAATCTTTAGGAATCTTGTTTCCGGCAATGCGTATCAGCTTCGCGCTGGTTCTATTGACGGCCTGCATTCTGCTGAGTGCCGAAATGTTTGGATTCACTCCGAATGAAGATAAAATCCAGTTGGATGCGCGAACTAAAATAAGCGAATCGCTTGCCATTCAGTTTTCGATACTGGCACCCGACCGCGACCTGGAAAAAATAAAAAAACTGACCCGCTATATTGTCAAACGCAACCCGGAAATTTTATCGGCCGGTATTCGTCTGGCGGCAGGGGGAGTGATATTTCAGTCCGGCAATCATGACGAGCTATGGCAAGGCTACGCTGAAAAGATATCAACTTCTACTCACGTCCTGGTTCCCATCTTACAAAATAAGCAATTGTGGGGGAAAGTGGAGCTACGCTATGAAGAATTAAAAAGTGACTCTTTTCTCGGTTACTTCGAGAAGCCGATTTTCAAAATGGGCGCCTTCATACTGGTTATAGGATATTTTGTTTACCTGGTGTTTATGCTCAGAACACTCAGGCAACTCGATCCTTCGGCGGTTATCCCTGAGCGGGTTAGCGCAGCCTTCGATGCCCTTTCGGAAAGTGTCATTATCATCGATGAACAGGAACAGATACTCCTCACTAACAAGGCCTTTGGTAAAAAAATTGGACGTTCACCCGAGTCATTAATCGGTCTCAAGGTGTCGGAATTTAAATGGGAGCGAATCTCGGTACAAAAATCAGGGACTGAATTTCCCTGGTTAAAGGTTTTGAAGAATGGCAAGAGCTCTATCGGTGCCCAATTGATTTTAAAATCGGCTGACAGCAAACCGATTAAATTTGTTCTTAATGCCTCGCCAATCGATGGCGGTACGGACAAGGTACAGGGCGTTTTAATCACGCTGGACGATGTAACTGAACTGGAACAGCGCAATACCGATTTGGAAACCATGGTGACACGCCTGGAAAAAACCAAGGGCCAGGTACAGCAGCAAAACAAGGAGCTACACTATCTCGCGACTCGCGACCCGTTAACCGGTTGTTTGAATCGTCGTTCTCTTAGCGACCAGTTCGAAGGCTTGTTCAGTTCAGCCCGTGAAGCCGGTACCGAACTCAGCTGTTTTATGGTCGATCTTGACCACTTCAAGTTCGTCAATGATAACCATGGTCATGCTACCGGCGATCAGGTGATTAAACTACTGGCAGAAATTCTGCAATCTAATACGCGCGAGGGAGACCTGGTCGGGCGTTACGGTGGTGAAGAATTTTGCGTGGTCTTGCCTGGCCAGACAATTGAAGTCGCAACTACTGTTGCGGAGCGCATCAGGTTGAGAATGAAAGATGAGTCGACCAAACGATTTGAGGGTGCTCTACGCGTAACAGCCAGTATCGGCGTTGCCAGTATATTCGACAACCCCGCTAATCCCGACGAACTAACCAATCTCTCCGATCAGGCGCTCTATGTTGCGAAGGAATCAGGGCGCAACCGGGTAGTCCGCTGGCAGCCAGAGTCGGACATGGTAGTGAGCGACGAAGATGTTCAGCACGATGCGACTATCAGTTTAAAACCGGTTTCCTCAGATACAGAAGAAGTCAGAAACCTGGAAACCCGGATTGATGAGCTTGAAAGCATAGCCTCACAATTTTCCGAGGAGCTCGAATACGCTAAAAGCTATGATTCACTGACCAAGCTGCCTAACCAGGTACTTTTTTATGATCGTGTTAGCCAGGCCATTGAACGCGGAATTCGTCATGACCAGGTAACTGCTGTACTCGTCGTTGATATCGAAAGGTTTAGCCAGGTGAATGCGACCCTGGGGCGATCGATTGGGGATGCATTATTGCAGGAAGTTGCTACGCGCTTAAATACTACTTTCCGCAAAAGTGATGGCATATCTCGCTTAACGATTTCACGTTATGCCGGTGATGAATTTACCGTGTTATTGACTGACCTGCCCAATGTAGAACAGGTCACCTGGGCGGTCAAAAGGCTACTCGATGTGATTAACCAGCCGGTTGAGATTAGTGGCAGTACTATCTATTTATCCTGTCATGTGGGTGTCAGTATCTACACCGCAGATGCCAATACGGTCGATGAGCTGTTGAATAACGCGATGACAGCGAAACAATACTGCAAAAGCCAGAAATTTGAATCAAATTATCAGTTCTATGATCAGCATATGCAGGAACTGTCGACCAAACACATAAAACTGGATAAGGATCTGCGCGATTCGATTGAAAACGAACACTGGATACTTTATTACCAGCCAAAACAGGATATGAAAGCAGGTAAAATTGTTGGCGCCGAGGCGCTGATCCGCTGGAATCACCCCAAACGCGGCCTGCTTCCGCCGTTTGAGTTCATAGAATTTGCCGAAAAACACGGCCTCATTGTTCCGATAGGCGACTGGATTATTCAGGAGGCCGCAAAAGAAATAAGGCATTGGTTAGACGAGGGTGTTCAAGACTGTAAGGTTGCGGTCAACCTGTCTAGCGTGCAATTGGTGCAGCAAGATATTGTTGATAATATATTTAGCGCTTTAGAAAAATACGACGTTCCTCCGCGGCTTTTTGAGGTAGAGATAACCGAGACAATTCTAATGAGCAATATCAAGGATGCGATGGAGACGTTACGCAGACTTCACGCGCGTGGCATTCGTATCGCCATAGACGACTTTGGTACCGGATATTCTTCGCTAAGCTATCTGAAAAACCTGCCTATTGATTGCCTGAAAATCGATCGCGCATTTATTAAGGATATCTGTAACAACGATATGGATAAGAAAATAGTAAAAACCCTGATAACCATGGCGCACTCCATGGGTAAGACGGTCGTAGCCGAAGGTGTTGAGGAAAGCGAGCAATATGATTTGTTAAATGAATATTCGTGCGATGAAATTCAGGGTTTCCTGCTGAGTAAACCGGTGCCGTCCGAAGAATTACTGGAAATGCTGAAAAATGCTGACGATTCCGCTAACAAATCCCCGATAAAACTGGTTAAATAAATCTTAATTGCATACCTGTTGTTAATTAGTTCCCAGGTGTTTTTGCTGGCGCTTATTAGCGATTCCGGTACGACAGACTACTTTAAGCCCTGGACCCTCGAGTTCAAGTCTGCCTTTCTGTCCCGACTGTATATAGTCCAGGTTTAATGCCTTTCTGGCGACACCAGGGTTTATCTTCATCTGCCCGGTCAGTACGCTATAGAGCAATTCAAATATTCGCTTCAGCGATATCTTCCAGGTACTGCCAACCTGATCGAAGAGTCGATCGCTGAGGAGCAGAAATCGACTAAACGGGTCGTTACCAAGAATTAATGGCAGGATTTGATGAAAGCGCCCGGAGTTGCCAATCATATCCCAATAGCGTGCAAAACGGCTTACACGCTGCATGGTGGTAAAGTCGATATCGCGTGTGCTCAATATATTGTATGGGGCTATCGGGTTGTAGCGAAGCTGAAAACGTTCCGTATGGCGATTGATCGGGGCGCCTCGCAGACGTTTGAGAATTCCGAGCTGAATTTCCTGCGGCCTTAATGCGACCAATTGATCGAAGCTTTTGGCGAAATTTTCAAGCTTGTCACCGGGCAGCCCAAAAATCAAATCGGCATGAATGTGCGCGCCGGTATTGTTTCGAAGCCAGCGTAAATTGGCACAGGTTTTTTGATTGTTTTGCTTTCGGCTGATTAGTTTCTGGATTTCTGGGTCAAAGGTTTGCACGCCGATTTCAAATTGCAGCGAGTTTTCGGGAAATTTAACCAGTATTTGTTTTAGCCTGGCCGGCAAATTGTCAGGAATAACTTCGAAGTGAAGGTATAAGTCGTCGGTCATGCGTTTAAGAAAAAATTCCAGGATTGCAACACTGGTGCTCACTTTGAGATTAAAGGTACGATCAATAAATTTAAAATTTCTTGCCCCGCGCAAGTACAGGCTATCCATTTGTTGCAGAAATGATTCAAGCTCAAAAGGCTTCGCGGTTTTATCGAGCGAAGAAAGGCAAAACTCGCACTTAAACGGGCAACCGCGAGAGGCTTCGACATAGATCAGTCGGTTGCGAATATCTTCCGCGCTATAATAAGGGTAGGGCGGTTTTAGCAGTTTCAAATCAACCGATTCGCCAGCGATAACATGATTGAGTGGAGATTTTCCTGCCAGGATTTGCTGGCACAGTTTGGCAAAACTGATTTCGCCCGGCCCGCAAATAACATAGTCAACCTGATCACAGACCCCGGGCAGATCTGCAGGGAAACTAACCTCCGGGCCGCCGACAATTATCTTCACCTGTGGCGCAATCGTTTTGATCAGGTCGATCACTTCGCTGGTCTGGATGACATTCCAGATATAAATACTAAATCCAATAATTTCTGGTTGCGAAAGCAGCAATTTTTCAGCGATATCGATAGGGCGTTGCTGAATCGTAAATTCCTGTAGTAAAGCCTGCACCTTTAAATCACCCAGGTTGGCATACAGGTAGCGCAGGCCAAAAGCCGTATGCATATAGCGTGCGTTTAAAGTGGTGAGAAGTATGCTTGCGTTCATAAATTGGTCATTCACCCCAATACTCCCGGTTGGCAGGTCTGCGACTCAATGCGAAAGCGTCCATAGAGGGCAGGTCGGAAGTCAATTTCCTCGATAACCTGTAATCGAAACACCAATAACTACAGATCGAAGTTGACCTTGATGTATTCGGTTATCGCGTCTTCGACACGCCCTTTAATTGCGATCGTAATTGCGGTGCCATTGCCAATGCCCAGGTAACCAAAATCCCAGTTAAACTTTACGCTGGGATACGGCAGGGCACGGGAGAAGTGGATGCTGAAATCATAGACAAAGTGATTTTCGTTTTGTTCGAAACATGAAAGACTTACCTCTAAATAAATGTTTTCCGGTTCGAATGCGGTTAGCTTCAGCGGCTTCACCCTGCTCCTGATGAAAACGCCTTCAATGATGTCTTCGACGTCGGTTGTTGTAACAGGACAACTCGCGGCAGCTTTAGTCCAGTAAGCGAGTTGATTCGGGTTATCCACCTTGATGGACTGGTAAAACCATCCCGGTACACCGGCCTGCCCGGGTTGTGAAAACATTAGCAAAGCCAGCAGCGTATACAATCTATGTTTCATTCATTATCTTCCTGGCGAAACGATGCCGGAAATTCAATACAATTAAAATTAACAGTTGAGGTCGAATATGGTTCGATTCGTATCAGGCTGGCCAGTCTTCGCCATCCGTATAACGCGTGCCCCGATGTCCGCGCTTCGGTACAGGGCTCGTTAATCTTTCTCCCGGTGCATCGACAACTATCAGGATTCGCGGTTTACCGGAATTTGGATTAACCGCGCCGGTAATAAACTCGCGGATCTTCAGTCGGCCGTGCAACTGGTCAGCAAATATCGTGTACACAAAGTCACCCTGCTTGAGTCGGGCAGGTGTCTTGCCGGCCATGTGGAACTGGTAATCCCTGCGGCTGCCATTGTATAAGGATTCGAGTGTATCGACGCCGGCATTTGCCGGAATGGTTTTGGTGATTCCGAAACTCATGCGGGTATTTTCTATCAAAGGACCGCTTTATTCCAGTGCGCATTTTTACACCACTGTGAAAACAATGGGTCCTGCCGCGTTGTCGAGAGCGGTTAATAATTAAAATAAATTCGGAACTCGACGCCGGCACCTAACTCAATAGTTTAATTATCGCAAAACAGGTCTTTCAATTTTATTATCTGTTTGCAATAGTAGCTTGTCTAATCTGAAACCGACATAGCACACGATGTGATTGCCGGATTGAATAAATCATGACTAAATTGACATTAATCGAGCGACGCCTGCGAATCACCACCGGTTTGATATTGTCAATCTATATCATCGTTCACCTTGGCAATCATACCCTTGGGCTGGTTTCGTTAGAGGCGATGGAATCGATGCGCAAGTTTGTCACTCCATTTTGGCGAAGCTGGATCGGTGGTTTGTTGATATACACGTCGTTATTAACTCATTTTGGACTGGCCCTGATGTCCCTGTATAGGCGTACCACGTTACGTATGCCTGCCTGGGAGCTCGCCCAACTGGTGCTCGGCCTGTCGATAATCCCGCTGCTCGCGGGTCATGTCGCTTTTACCTGGGGTGCGCGGGTATTAATGGATTTCGACATCAACTACGAATTTTTATTGACTGGAATGTTGAGCGATAACTGGCTTCTTGTCAGGCAGGGTTTGTTGCTAATCGTGGCCTGGAGCCATGTAGTAATCGGATTGCATTTCTTCTTTCGCCTGTTTTCCTGGTACCGGGGCTGGTCCCTACATTTGTACCCGGTTTCTATTTTGATGCCGTTGCTGGTGGTTTTATCGATGGTCCGTGTTGGAATCGAGCTGGAAATCTGGCAGCAAGACAATGAGATACCGGTATATTCGGATCGTTACCAGGATAATTACGGGTCGCAAGATGACAGTTACGATTACGGCTCTGAACAGGAGACCCCCGCCATAAGGTCGGCGAGCGAAATGCTGCGTGACGGCATACTGGTTTCATTTTACGGATTATTGCTATTAACCCTGGCAGCACGGGCATTAAGAGGAAAGACACTGAAAAAAACCGGTAGCGTCACGATTAAGCATGTCAACGGCCAGGTATTACAGGGCACACCTGGTCAAACAATATTGGAAATCATCAGGGGTCATTCGATCCCACACGCTTCGCTGTGTGGTGGCCGGGGTCGATGTACTACCTGCCGGGTCAGGGTAGGCGAGGGGAGTCTTGAACTGGAGCAACCTTCAGCGCTGGAGAAATTTGCCCTGGACCGAATTGGCGCGGCACCGAATGTTCGCCTCGCCTGCCAGACCCGCCCGCTGTATCCATTGCAGATTACTCCGCTAATGGCACCTGATCTTAGTATTAACAGCGACTGGAGAGAAGGGGGTGTGAGTGGCGAAGAGCGAGAAATAGTGGTTCTTTTTGTTGATCTTCGCGGGTCCTCAAAAATGAGCGAGCTTCATTTACCCTACGATGTATTGTTTATTCTGAACAGGTTCTTCCTCGAAATGTCGGACGCTTTAACAGCAAGTCATGGTCACTACGCCCAGTTTGAGGGGGACGGTTTGCTGGCGCTTTATGGATTGGAAAGAGGGCTCAAGCAGGGATGCCGGGATGTACTACAGGGAGCGGTCGATATGCAGCTAAGGATTAACCAACTCAACCAGAAGTTAAAAAGTGAACTAAAAGAACCGCTTAGAATTGGTATCGGCGTACATTGTGGCCAGGCTATTGTAGGCACCATGGGGCCACCCACTGCACCCAACTATTCTGCGATTGGCGATTGTGTCAATGCAGCGGCACGGCTGGAAGGAAAATCCAAAGAGCTGGAATGTGTGCTCGTGGTTACCGATGATGTAGTGCGAAATGCCGGATCGGACTTTAGCCAGTTTCCATCCCGGGAAATTAGTTTGCGCGGGAAAAAACAATCGGTTCTTGCCTACGCGATTAAGAACCCTCTGGATGTTTCCCCGAGTCTTAAAACCGAGGGGGATTAATTTTTTCGCGAGTTGTTAGTGTTAGAATTATATCTACAGGTGGTTTTGAACTGGTAAATCAACCGGAGTAGAGAAAGTGAACAAGAAATATTTTCCGAAGTGGCCGATCGGCCTGGTCTATGTAATAACCGTTACCTTGATGAATACTGTTGAGGCTGGCTGTTACGATAAAAAGTCACCCGGAATGGATTGGTCGGGCTGCAAGAAAACCAACAAAATGCTCGACGACGAAAATTTTTCGGGAAGCAAATTCGTTAATGCCAACCTGAGTTCGAGCAATCTCAATAATAGTAATTTCACAGACGCGAGCCTGGTCAAAGCTGATTTGACTCGCGCCAGCTTTAATCAGAGTAACTTTTCGGGGGCTGATTTAACCAAGGCCGTAGGCTATCGTACCAGCTTTAATGGAGCTATTTTTTCAAAAACCCGGATGATCAAATCGGAGTTTTCCCGGGCCAGCTTTGAAGGCGCAGAAATTTCTAAAATTGACTGGTCCCGGTCCGAACTGGGGCGAGCCAATTTTCGAAACGCCCAGTTAGCAGAGGTTAGTTTTGAATATTCCAATATATCGAGAGCAATTTTTAACGGCGCCAGGCTAACAGGCGTTAATTTTTCGGGTGCCTACACCTACCTGACGCATTTTGAGAATGTTGATTTGGGCATGACTAAACAGCTTTCCCAGGCACAGCTTGAAATTGCATGCGGAGACGATAAAACGCGGCTTCCTCCAGGTTTAGAAAAACCTGTCGGTTGGCCCTGCCTGGAATAGTCCCGGGCTAATGATATGGAAATCAGGCAAAAAGCAAAACAGCTCCGCAGAAACTCTACCGATGCCGAAAAAAAATTATGGTCTTATATACGTAACCGGCAACTGCAAGGCTGGAAATTCCGAAGGCAATTCCCTGTCGGTCATCACATCGTGGACTTCGCATGCGCTGAGCTGAGACTAGTAGTCGAAATAGACGGTGGCCAACATGCTGAGCAGATAATCTATGACTTGATTCGCACCAAAATTCTGCAATCAAAAGGATAACAAGTGGTCAGATATTGGAATAACGAAGTACTCGGAAATATCGAGGGAGTTCTCGAGGCCTTCACCCTGACCCTCTCCCAGAGGGAGAGGGAATTATCCCCCTCTCCCCTCAGGGGAGAGGGCAGGGGTGAGGGGAAATGTGTTTAAACTAGTTCGGCCAAACACTCAGCAACAATATCCATGCCTTCATTGATTAGCTCGTCGCTGATATTCAACGCCGGCAGGAATCGGATGACGTTACCGCGTGATCCGCAGGCCAACAGAACCAGTCCTTTTTCATAGGCTTTGCCCAGAATTTTTTTGGTCAGATCCGCATCGGGTTGTTCAGCGTCGCCGTTTTGCACCAGCTCCATCGCCATCATCGCGCCATGGCTGGTGCGCAGGTGGCCGATAACCTGCGGATATTTAGCCTGCAGTGCTTCGAGGCGCGAGGCAAACGTATCACACACCCGATTTGCCGAGTCGAGCAGGTTTTCTTCTTCGATCACTTCAATCATCGCCAATGCTGCAACGCAGGCAATCGGTGAACCCGCGTAGGTACCGCCCAGACCGCCGGGTAATGGCGAATCCATTATCTCGGACTTGCCCACTACGGCGGCAATCGGAAATCCATTCGCCATGCCCTTGGCGACGGTTATCAGGTCCGGTTCGATACCTGCATATTCGGTGCAAAACATTTTCCCGGTTCGACCAAACCCGGTCTGGATTTCGTCTGCAACCAGTACGATGCCATGTTCGTCACAGAGCTCACGCAATGCCTTTATAAATTCTACCGGGGCGGGATAAAACCCACCTTCACCCTGCACCGGTTCGACGATGATCGCGGCAACATCACTGGGCGCGATATCAACCTTGAACAGGTTATCGAGTGATTTTAATGACTCTTCGACCGATACACCGTGATATTCAATCGGGAAGGGTGCGTGGTAGAGTTCGGCCGGGAAGGGCCCGAACAGGTTTTTATAAGGTGTTATTTTTCCGGTAAGGCCCATTGCCAGCATGGTACGGCCGTGGAAGCCGCCATCGAAGGCGATGACACCACGTCGGCCCGTATGGGCGCGTGCGATCTTGATCGTGTTTTCGACTGCTTCCGCCCCGGTGGTGACGAAAATCGATTTTTTCTTCGATGGGCCGGGTGCGAGTTGATTGAGCTTTTCTGCGAGTCGCACCGAACTATCGTAGGGAGTAACCATGACGCAGGTGTGGCTAAAATTTTCCAATTGCGCGGCGACTGCGGCTTTAATTTTCGGGTGGCTATGCCCGGCGCTGCAAACAGCGATACCGGTGCCGAAATCAATATATCGTTTACCTTCGACATCCCAGATTTCAGAACCCAGTGCGCGCTCGACGAATACTGGCGCCAGGTTACCCTGCCCACGTGCCACCGCGTCATTCTTACGCGCCTGCCATTCTTTATTGGAGAGTTTTGTAGTTTCCGCGATTTTTAACTGTGCTTTGCTCATTTGTCGATTCCTCCGATACACATGTACTTAATTTCGAGATAATCGTCGAGTCCGTATTTTGAGCCTTCACGGCCCTGACCCGATTCCTTGACACCGCCAAAGGGAGCCATTTCGTTTGAGATAATGCCCTCGTTAATACCAACAATACCGTATTCGAGGGCTTCGGCGACTCGCCAGATACGCCCGATATCGCGTGAGTAAAAATAACAGGCGAGACCGAACTCGGTGTCGTTGGCCATCCTGATTGCTTCTTCCTCGGTTTTAAATTTAAACAAGGGTGCTACCGGGCCAAATATCTCTTCGCGAAAAACCCGCATATCATCGGTGACATTGGTGAGTATAGTGGGTTCCACAAAGTTAGCACCCAGATCTGAACGCTTGCCACCGATGACTGTGGTGGCCCCCTTGTTGACGGCATCATCGATAAATGACATGACGTCCGCCGCGGCCTGCTCGGTAATCAGGGGCCCCACGTTTACCCCTTCCTGGCTGCCATCGCCCAACTTGAGCTGGCCAACTGCCTCAGCCAGTTTCTCGGCAAAGGCATCGTAACACCCTTCCTGCACCAGGATGCGATTGGCGCAAACACAGGTTTGACCCGCGTTGCGGTACTTGCTGATCATCGCGCCGGCGATAGCCGCATCGATATCGGCATCGTCAAATACGATAAACGGTGCGTTACCACCGAGTTCCATCGAGGTTCGCTTCACGGTTTTTGCGCACTCGGCCATGAGTTGCTTGCCGACCGGGGTCGAGCCGGTAAAAGTCAGTTTCTTCACGACTGGATTAGAAGTCATCTCGGCACCGATTGCAGTGGTTTCACCGGTAACGATATTGATTACCCCCGCAGGAATACCGGCCCGGTGGGCTAACTCGACGAAGGCATAGGCTGAAAGGGGGGTTGCGTTGGCGGGTTTACACACCACGGTACAACCGGCGGCCAGCGCCGGTGCAATTTTGCGGGTCAGCATCGCGTTAGGAAAATTCCAGGGCGTGATGCAGGCAACCACACCAACCGGTTGCCTGATACAGACAATACGCTTGTCGTTGGATGGTTGCGGAATCGTGTCGCCGTAAATACGCTTGCCTTCTTCAGAAAACCATTCGATGTAGCTCGCACCGTAAGCAATTTCACCGCGCGACTCGGCCAGTGGTTTGCCCTGCTCGGTGGTCATGATTATGGCCAGGTCTTCCTGTGCTTCCATCATCAGGTTAAACCATTTACGCAGCAAGGCGCTTCTTTGTTTTGCGGTTTTCTGGCGCCAGTCGGGGAGTGCCGCTTCGGCAGCCTCGATACCACGACGAGTCTCTGCGGTGCTGCACTTCGCTACCTCGGCAATCACCTCGCCATTAGCAGGGTTGGTAACCGCCAGTGTGGCGCCGCTGTCAGCGTCTATCCATTGCCCGTTGATATAGGCCTGGGTTTTGATCAGAGACTGGTCGGAAATTTGTATACTCATAGCGTCGATAGTCCGTTGTATCATTGGTGAAGACGCGACAGGATAACGACTAAACTTGAATCTCACAAATACTATTTGCCAGGCTATTCCATCGAAGGCCAATTCGTGCCTGCCCGCTTGTTTGAGGACAAGATTATCGATGTAATAAAAATCTGGCAGCTTAATAAAAGATTCAATTCATTGATAAAAATATTCACAGATTTGAACCTTCAGTTTGATAGACTAGGGATTGAATTACCCCCGGAGCCAAGATGTCTAACAAAGATACTCCCAAAGAAATCCCCTTAGCCAAAAAAGCCCGTACCAACCTGGATTTTTATCACAGTCCCACCCAGCTGCGATTTGATACCTGGCACCGGCTCGACGGGTATACCAGTCGACTGAGGGACAAGCAGATGCGTAAGGCAGATGTAGCTGCATTACGCGAAAAAACCAAGAAAGCGATCAGCTTGCTACACACCATCGAAGACTACACTGCCTTTCCTTCACAGGAAGATTTCAAATTGATATGGCAACTCTACGATCAACAGGATTACGATTTGCTCGCGCGTATTGTTGCGCGCATCGTACGCGCGTTGACCAGTGGCACCTATCGTTCGCGCCAGATCAATTTGCGTGTTCCCACCGAACTCGAGGATAAAGGCGAAATCAGCCAGTATTACGACGAGGATAGTAATCAACAGCGACCTTATTTTGAAGTTCTGTTCGTCGACGAGAGTTCAGCGGAGGACGTGAAATATATTCGTGACGGTTTGCGCAAGATACGCCGCCCGGAAGACAGTTTTGTCTACGATATCGTTGTAGTGCCAAGCCTTGAGGATGCGTTGATAGCCGTCTTATTCAACTACAACATCCAGGCCGCGGTGATTCGATATGGCTTTCCGTTGCGCTCTGTAAATCATCTCGAAATTCTGCAGCGCTACCTGGCAAAAATTGATGAGTCGGATTACGAGGATGCCCCGGACACCGACCGCGGCCCCTTGCTAGGCAGCCTACTGTCGGAATTACGGCCCGAACTCGATCTTTATCTGGTAACCGATGCGGCGGTGGAGGATATTGCAGGCAGGGTTACGCAAAAGTTTTCGCGTATTTTTTACCAGCAGGAAGACTACCTGGATTTGCATCTGAACATACTGCGGGGTATTCAGCAGCGTTATGAAACACCTTTCTTTAACGCCTTGCGCAAGTACAGCAGAATACCGACTGGTGTGTTCCATGCGATGCCGATTTCGAGGGCGAAGTCGATCACCAAGTCGCACTGGATCAAGGACATGGTGCAATTTTATGGCATGAATATTTTTCTTGCCGAAACCTCCGCCACTTCGGGTGGACTCGACTCGTTACTGCAACCCCATGGCCCGATCAAGAAAGCGCAAAAAATGGCGGCGCGCGCGTTCGGGTCGAAGCTCACCTATTTTGTCACCAACGGCACCTCTACCGCCAATAAGATAGTGGTACAGGCGCTGGTGAAACCAACCGACATTATTCTGGTGGATCGCGATTGCCACAAATCGCACCATTACGGCATGGTGCTTGCGGGCGCGCATGTCTGTTATCTCGATTCCTACCCGTTGAATGAATATTCGATGTATGGCGCAGTACCCTTGCAGGAGATAAAGCGTACTTTGCTGATGTACAGGAAATCGGGCCAGCTTCACAGGGTGAAACTGTTATTGCTGACTAACTGCACCTTTGATGGCGTTGTCTACAATGTCGAACGCGTTATGGAAGAATGCCTGGCGATTAAACCAGACCTGATTTTCCTCTGGGACGAAGCATGGTTTGCTTTTGCCGGATTCACTCCAACCTATCGCCGTCGTACGGCAATGGCGACGGCGAAACGCCTGAAGGCGCGTTACCGAAGTGAAGAATATGCGAGTGAGTACGCCAGTTATCAAAAACGTATCGCCAAACTAGACGATGAGGCCATGATTAACGAACGGCTGATGCCCGACCCTGAAAAAGTGCGCATAAGAGCATACGCGACACAATCGACGCACAAGTCGCTAACTTCGTTGCGCCAGGGGTCGATGATTCATATTAACGACCAGGATTTCCGGCACAAGGTGCAGGAACCGTTCCAGGAAGCCTTTATGACACATACTTCGACCTCGCCGAATTATCAAATTCTGGCATCGCTCGATATCGGTCGCCGCCAGGTCGAGCTCGAAGGTTTTGAAATGGTGCAAAAGCAGATCGAGCTGGCGATGGCGATTCGTGAACGTGTCGCGTCACACTCGTTGTTGAACCGGTATTTTCGTTTTCTCGAGGCCGACGAAATGATTCCCGAAGAGTATCGGCCATCGGGTATAAAAACCTATTTTAGCCCTGAAAAGGGCTGGCGCAATTACAGCATGGAAGAAGCCTGGGCGACTGATGATTTTGTCATCGACCTGACGCGCCTGACCCTGTACATCGGTAAAACAGGTGTCGATGGTGATACCTTCAAAAATGAATACCTGATGGATAAGTACGGTATCCAGATCAACAAGACATCGCGTAACACGGTACTGTTCATGACTAACATCGGAACCACTCGAAGCTCGGTGGCATTTTTGATCGAGGTGCTGGTGAAAATTGCTACCGAACTCGAACAGCAACGCGAGGATGCGAGTCGGGTCGAGCGACGTATTATCGACAAACGCATCAAGTCGTTATCCGTTGATTTACCGCCGCTACCCGATTTTAGCTATTTTCACCCGGCTTTTTGTCCCTGCGCACAGCAAGAAACGCCAACGCCCGAAGGTGATGTTCGCACGGCATTTTTTCTCGCCTACGATGACGATAACTGCGAGTACCTGACCATCGATAAGGGATCTATCGGCAAGTTGATGAGCTCGGGTCGCGAGCTGGTGTCAGCGTCGTTTGTTACACCCTATCCACCGGGATTTCCGATTCTGGTGCCTGGCCAGGTTATCAGTGAGGAAATACTCGAGTTTATGCGGGCGCTCGACGTCAAGGAAATCCATGGCTATGAGCCGGAAATCGGTTTGCAGATACTCACCGAGCAGGTACTCGAAGAATTACAGGCCAATGGTAACAATAAGCCTCAGATGAAAAAGTAAAAACAGGGGTGTATCAAACAATACACTCGTCGCGCGTTCTATCTAAAACGACAACCCTGGCAGTTTATGGCTGGTATAAACCTCGGCATAGGGTTGCCCGACTACCGGGTAGCCTTCGGGGTCTACATAACTGATGCGGTACTCGGTTTGCTCGAAGTTGTCGAAACCAAAACGCCAGGCGTTATCGCGCCAGAGGATATGACATTCGCCGCGGTAGGGGTAATAGGCCGCGGTATATAGCGTACCGAATCCTCGCGCAAACTGGGTATTAAACAGGGGCGGTTGTAAGAATAGCTGGGCGAAGCTATCAGCATTATGTTGTTGTTGCGTGACCACGTCGCTTAAATACTCGAATCTTAATGCGGTTTGTACTTTTTCTTCGTACTTCGGCCAACTGCTACCACGTTGATGATTGGTCGCGATACCAGCCCGAGTCACTCGCGAGGGTTTGCCGGGGGCTATCGCGATGGTGGCATAGTCGGCGTCTCGATCGAGCAGTGTCACGTTGTAGGCCCCGTGCACTGGGATATCCTTCACCAGCTCGATGGCCTGCTTAACGTTGGCAGCGTACTCGAGGATATAACGCAACAAAATCGTAATACCGAATCCCTCGCCAAACTCCTCTCTGCCGCCAAACGACATTGACACCGCGAGACCATCCTCGTTCATACCATCGAGCACACCAGACATGCAGTCGATCATCGCGATAACACCGCGCTGGTCGAAATGGCTACGCATCAACAAACCGTCGAAAACATAAGGCGAGTAATCATAATTGCGCACAATGACCGGTTCATTTTGGATGTAGACCGCCTGCGAACAGCCCCGAAACAATGGCGGCGGGCAATATTGCGCGAGAAAGCGAGCGGCATGGTCACCCCCGCCAGCGAGTTCGACCAGGGTTTCGTAAGTTGGCAGAAATTCGGGCATATGTTGGCGTAACGCCTGAAGCGATTGCAAGTAGGTGGGCCTGTCGCCCTCGCCGTCGCGTAAAAACCAGCGTCGGTAGGCAGGCCACAGGGCATTGAATTCCCGTTGCCAGACAACACCCGGTCTTCCTTCAATCAATGAACGGAACGTGAAGTCCATCTGCGTTGAACCAGCCATTAGAGTATTGTATCCGGCGGTTCGGGTAAAACAGCAGGGTGCAATTCACCTGCATCGTCCGAATCTATAATGGCTGTGCCCAGTGGTTCCAGGTCATTTCGCGTCCACCAGTACCAGAAGCCCTGATCGCGTAACCAACTGCTCAGCCGGTCGATACTATTCCATTCACGGCCCGCACCCCTTGCATTAAATACGCGACAAAGTTGAGAATCTACATAGACCGCGACCGCCCAGGTCAATGGGTGCTTATCCTGATCGCCATAGCCACCACCCTGATGCAGGCGTTCGATCCGGTAAACCACCGCAAAATCGCCGAGCCGGGCTGCTTCTCGCAACGGCGCCAGGTCAGCCTGGGTGACCGATCCGGTAATTCCTAAATGCACATCTTGATTCATGGTGTTGACAAATTTCAAATCATTGACTACATTATGTACCATGGTGTCGAATGCTACAACATTCTGGCGCCAATTATTGTTTAACGATTTAGTTATTAAACTCAGGGCAATCCCTGACTCAGGAGAATTTAAAGAAATGAGCAAAAAAATATCACCAATCCCTCGCGGTTATCGAACAGCAACCCCTTGTCTGACAGTTATCAATGTTGATAGCGCCGTGGCATTTTATCAGGCCGCGTTTGGTGCGGAACTGTTGACGCGCCATACTGCCGCAGACGAATTTGTTGCAGTACACGCAACCATCAAGATAGGCAATAGTATCATCGCGCTTAACCAGGAAGCCCCCGAGCAGGGTATTCTGGCACCGCTGACAACGAATGTTTCTGCTGGCCAGATCCATCTGTACCTGGACGATGTTGACGCCAGCTGGAATCGTGCGGTAGAAGCCGGTGCTGTCATCCGTACCCCGCTTTATGACGCCTATTGGGGAGATAGAACTGGAATTCTGGTCGACGGCAATGGTCACTTCTGGTCACTTGCCAGCAAGGTCGAAAATCTGTCACAGGAAGAAATTAGCAATCGCGCTAAATTCGGATTTGTCGCCGCTGAAGAATTTGTTGCAGAATCTGAAATTCCAGGCGAAGCCTATGCTATAGAAGTACCGGCCATCGAAGAAACTGTTGCGCTATAGTCGATCGATGATGGGTTTTGAAAAAGCTCTGATTGATTCAGCGGTATCTTAAAATCAAGACCTGGCTATTAAAAACACTGGAACGATTGTACTATCGCTCTGACGGGTCAGCTCCGTCGATCGCAGCACAATCGTTATCCTGTTCAACGGGCGGTGCCAGTATTCACCGCCCGCTGTTTGCAAATCGTGGGTCCGGCAATATGCAGTACATAACAAAAACAGCAATACAACAAATCGATGCATTAAAAGCAGGTAAAATAAGCGCTAGCGAATTGCTTGAACAAACCATATCGCATGCGGAAAAAATCGATTCTTATCTAAATCCTTTTGCGCAAAAGCTGTACAACAGGGCACGCCAGTTAGCCAGCGAAGCCGATAAAAAACTCAAAAAAGGTAAAGCCGGGTTACTCGGTGGCTTGCCTATTACGATTAAAGATTCACAGTTTCTCGCCGGTTATCCCTGTGCCAATGGATCCAGAACACTGAGTAATTTTGTGCCCAATGAAACCTGCCTGGCAGTCGAATTGCTCGAACAGGCAGGCGCCATAATTTTTGCCAAAACCACCTGTCCCGAATTCAGCCTGACCGGCATCACCAATTCGGATCTGTATGGCCTCACCTCGAATCCCTGGAACCTGGGACGTACCTGTGGCGGGTCCTCGGGTGGCGCCGCCGCTTCGGTCGCCGCCGGAGTGGGTGCGTTTTCACTCGGTGGCGATGGTGGCGGGTCGATTCGAATTCCGGCCGGATTTTGCGGTATCGTCGGGTTTAAACCCAGTTTTGACGCAATCCCGCGCGAACCCTGCTTTCCGTCATGGAAATCGATAGTATCCTACGGGCCAATGACACGCAGTGTTGCCGATGCACAGTTGATGTACAGCGTGTTGAATCCTGATGCCACGCCTTTCCAGGCCTACCGATCACTGAAATTGAAGGGCTACCGATTAATTGTTTCCGAGGATCTCGGAATTGCGCCGGTTGATATTGATGTGCGACAGGCATTTCGAAGTGTGCTGGATAAATTAACCAGCTCCGGCACACGGCTGGTTGATGATAGTCCCGGTCTACCCTCTTCGGTAGTGACCTGGGCCGTTACCGCCAGCTTCGATGCCGCCAGGCACGTCGAAAAGAAAAATCACGATTCCGCCGGCATAGGTGAGGTCGCCCGCGAGTTTATCGACTTTGGCGGACAGTTTACACGAGAAGAATTTCGGCAGGCACAGGATAATCGGCAGGTTATTCGTGATGCATACCAGTCTATGTTCGATCGTAACGGGTCGTGCATTTTGATCACGCCAACGCTCGGTTGTGAAGCGTTTCCGCATGGTAGCATTCACCCGCATCAAATTGAGGGTAGGCCGATCGAGATGCCCTGGTTGGACTGGGCAGGCTTTCTTTACGATGCAAACCTCGCCGAGTTACCAGCCTGCGCGATCCCAATGGGTGTTGGCGATGAAGGATTACCGTTATCTTTGCAGATACTCGGATCAGCCGGCAGCGATGAAGAAGTGCTGCGGGTGGCCAGAGCGATCGAAGCCTTGATCGACTGGCAGCATTCGATAGTTATCCCGGAGCCGATAGTAGAATCTCTACAGCAATCGGCCTGAAAAGGAATACTAATCCCCTCTCCCAATTCTGGGAGAGGGTTAGGGTGAGGGTTAAAAAGTTAGTGGTAAAGTAGGATATTAAAGTTACTGCGCTGCACACCCCTCAATCTAGCCTTCTCCCCAAAGGGGAGAAGGGATACCGGAATCTTATTATAATGGCAGGTTTTAACCTCCGGACTAAAACAGTTTCGATCGGTACGGGTCGTGCGGAAACACCGGCGGCTTTGGCGGTTCGACTCCGTGAAACTCGGCATTGATCGCCGCGGTCCACAACTTTGCGCGCTCGCGCAATTCGCGCTTTTCAGTTTGCATGCGTCCACGCGATACAATAATACCCAGGTCAGCGCCCTTATAGGTGTAATCGCCCTCACGATAAACACGCAGATAGTAGGCCTCGTCGTTGTCGATGACATTAGTCCAGTCGAGGTCGTGGCGGTCGAAGCTAATGCCTCCGTACTTGTCCATGCGCCACACACCACTCGCAGGAGCATGAGTCAACTGCCTTACCTTGTCCTCGGTTTGCTTTAACACCAGTTGGCTCCAGAAATCGTACTCGTTCCAGCGATTCTGAATACGGCGCAAATCAACCGAGTAATCAACGTCCAGATATTCGAGCAGGTGGAACAGGAACAATGGCACCCCGCCATAGTGTGCCGTAATCAAATTGGTAAGTGGGCTGGCACCGCTAATACGTGGATTGACTTCACCCAGGTAAGGTGTGCCATCGTCGGTATCGAGTAGGAAGTCCATGCAAAATACTCCCTTGTAACCCTCCTTGTAGAGTCGGTCACCGAGCCCGGCTGCCATGCCGCGTAGTTGGCGGCGAGTATTCGCGTTAAATATTTTCGGCCATACGTCATTGCCGCACCAGCCACCCTTGTACGGGGTAATTTCCTCGTAACCGGTAATATCGGTCTGAATCGGTCCCACCAGCGTGCCGTGTCGTGTCACACAGACCTCAACGGTACCGGGCATATGGTTAATTCGTTTCATAATTTTTAACTGCTCGCCTTTCATATCCTCGGCGTGCTTGTTCCAGCCTGCTTCTGATGTAATGAAAAACGTCGTGCGACCGGAATCCCCATAGGGTGTTTGCACAACCAGATCGGTGCCAAGTTTCGCATTTGTGGCAATTTTCATCAGCGCCTCGAAACTGTCGGCCTCGCCCAGCGCATTCGGTGCGCTGTCTATACCGGCTTCGTTGGCCAGCCTGGTGAGCTCGATTTTGGAGTCCAGTCTGTTTCTGAGTGCTACCGATGGCAGTGCAATGTCGACACCGAGGTCCTTGCAGATCTCCTCTGTTTTCTCGTCGAACATGACGAATAGTAGCTTGGCAGGACCCTTGCCGGATTTTTTGATTTTGTCGATTACTTCCTTGTGCATAAGCATATAGTTGCACACGTCTTCCATCGACTGGAATTCGCCGCTACCTTTTTCTTCCGGCACAAAAACACGTGGATGCGCGCCATCGAAGGAATCAAAATAGTTAATATGGAAAAATCGGTTGACGAATTTTTCCAGGCCGAGCAGGTTAAATGCGGTTGGTGAAACAAAAAATATGGGAGTTTCATTGCGACGAAAATAGGTCAGGATGTCTGATAAACCGCGAAGCCTTGGGGGTTTTCTCATCGATGTACTCTCCCATTTAGAGTCATTCATTATATATCACTTTGGAATTCCGGTTAATGTCTATATAACTCTGAAAAGAAGGGAACGGTACTTTCATTAACAATTCGACGCTGTAATATAGCGACCTAACCCTGGTCACCAGTTCTGGAATTTATCGATGCCACGTACCAGCCGCAGGCGAGGCCGTAAAAAAGCCCCTGTCGATTCGGTCACTATTCGTCAGATCGACCGAAAGGAAATACGAAATCGCTTTGCGCCGATTGAACCACTCGACCAGGAGCAGCTCGAATTTATCCATAATATTTCCCTTCGCATTCTCGAAGAAGAGGGCGTCGAGGTGCTGGGTGAACAAGCCCTGGCATTATTCAGGAAGTTCGGCGCATCGGTTGATGACGGCGGTGTGGTGCGCATTGACCGGGACCTGCTACTCGAAACCATAGCGCAGTCACCTGAAAAATTTACCATGACGCCGCGTAATCCGGACCAGGCAATACAGATCGGTGGCAATGTGATCAATTTTGGACTGGTCTCGGGCACGCCCAACGTGCACGACAATATCAATGGACGCCGAGCGGGCAATTTTGAAGATTACAAAAAACTGATCAGTTTCGGGCAGTATTTTAATGTGCTGACATTTTTTGGTAACCAGGCGACCGCTCCCACCGATATGCCGGCCAATTCGAGACACCTCGACACTACCCAGGTTAACTTGACCGTTTCGGATAAGGCATTTCTGGCGACTGGTATCGGTGGCGGACGCTCACGTGATGCGATCGAAATGACTGCAATTGCGCGCGGCCTGAGCATGGAGGAGATGAAAACCAACCCGAGCGTGATGACCAATATCAACGTCAACTCACCGCGTAAGCTCGACGATGCGATGGCCTACGGTGCCATGCAAATGGCCCTGTTCGGACAGCCGGTGACGGTGACGCCGTTCACCCTGATGGGTGCCATGACGCCTTCTACCATGGCCGGTGCGCTCGCCCAACAAAACGCGGAGGCCTTGCTCGGCATCGCGCTACTGCAACTAACCCGCCCCGGAACCCCGGTGGTTTATGGTGGATTTACCTCCAACGTCGATATGCGCTCGGGTTCCCCGGCGTTTGGAACCCCGGAAAATAGTCTCGCCAATATCGCCGGCGGACAACTGGCGCGTCACTACAAACTACCCTACCGCACCAGCGCCTGCAATGCATCGAACGCGGTTGATGCGCAATCTATTTACGAAACCCAAATGGCACTCTGGGGTGCAGTGATGGGGCACGGCAACCTGATTTATCATGCCGCGGGCTGGCTCGAAGGTGGGTTGGTGGCTTCTTTTGAGAAGCTCATTATTGATTGTGAAATGCTACAACACCTCAGCGCCATGCTCGAGCCGCTTAAAATCGATCTCACCGAGACCGGACTCGAGGCGATGCAGGAAGTAGGACCCGGCGGCCACTTTTTTGGTTGTGCACACACGATGGAACGATACAAAAATGCATTTTATGAACCGTTTCTGAGTGACTGGAAAAATTATGAGAGCTGGGTAATAGCAGGGGCCAAGGACGCGACCATGCGGGCAACAGAAATCTGGCCTAAAATTTTAGACGAGTTTGAACCACCCCGCAGCGATCCCGCTATCGTGGAAGAGCTTCAGGCTTATATCGCAAAGCGCAAGGAAATGCTGGGCAGCGAAGAGCCTGCTTTGGAGCCGACCGTGTAAAGCACTACACATACCTTCTCCCCATTGGGGAGAAAGTTAGGATGAGGGGTGTGCAACGAGGTTGCTTTAATATCCTACTTTACTACTCACTTCTTAACCCTCACCCTAGCCCTCTCCCAGAATTGGGAGAAAGGACTAGTACTCCATTTCAATTCGGCTGCCAAAGACGATACAGGTCGGGGTCGGGGAGGATGTCATGCAGGGCATCGGCCAGTATTTCTGCCCAGCGTTCCGCCCCCGCTTCGGTATTTACCAGGTCCTGTCGAACTTCGATCGAAACATGGGGCAGACCGGCCGCTTCGGCATGATGATCGATGGTATAGTCGGATAATTCTTTGCCAGAGTAGGGTTCGTTATCACCGATATGAAACCCCCCGGCATGGTCGCGCAGGTTTTTGATTAACGGCACCGGGATGCGCGGATCCTTATCCCACAAAATGCCCGCATGCCAGGGACGAGAAAAACCAGCCATTGCTGGGGTAAAGCTATGTATTGAAATAAACGCTGGCACGATTCCCTTCGCTTTGAAACCACCTAGCATATCGTCAATGGCAGTTCGGTAGGGCGTATAGAAACATTCGATGCGCTGTTTGCGATGCTCAGGCGACATGTTCAGGTTACCCTCGATAACCGTATCGTCACTCACTTCCGGCATCACACTGCTATCTTCGAGGTTACGATTCAAATCAACCACCAGACGCGAATAGCCCGCCACTACCGCGGGGGCATCGAGATGCTTTGATAGATGATCGAGTAATCGCCTGCTGCCAATGTCATAAGCGATATGCTGCTCGAGTGAGATTCTATCGAGACCGAGGTTATCCAGTATTTCAGGAATAGCATTACTGGCATGATCACCAACCAGCAGAACACTGGCCTTACCATCTTCATTAATTATCGTGTAGGGCGGCGGATCTTCTGGTCCGATCATTAGCTGCTCATTATTAATCTTTTATTCCGATACAGGCTGTCATGCCTGCACTAACGCAGTAATTTTTCTTCGAAAGGATACTTCGACATTGCTTCGAAACCGGTCTCGGTAATGACCACCTGGTCTTCCAGCTTGACTCCGTTTATGCCACCGACAGCGCCAATATAGGCCTCGACACAAAATACCATGCCGGCTTCCACTATGCCATCGTAGCCATCGTTTTCAAGGTCTTCTGGATAATAGATTGCCGGGTACTCGTCGCAAAGACCTACCCCGTGCATCATCACACCATAGCGTTGTTGCCGAAATTCCTCGGGTAGACGCAGACTTTTTTCGGTGAGCTCACGGTAGCTGACCCCGGGCCTGAGCAGTTCCCGGTTACCCATGATATGTTCGTAGGCCACCTGGTAAAGATTTTTCTGGTCAGCGCTGGGCTCGACATCGCCACACAGCCAGGTTCGTGAGATATCGCAACACATACCGTAAGTGCCGACCAAATCCGTATCCAGTGCCAGTAGTTCGCCGTCGCTGATGATACGCGGACCGGCTTCCTGAAACCACGGGTTGGTCCGGGGCCCGGACGAACAGATTCGTGTTTCAATCCACTCGCCACCGCGTCGAATATTCTCGGCGTGTAGTACCGCCCAGATATCACTTTCGCTTTGCCCGGCATAAATTGCTTCCTGCATTTTCACCATGGAGGCCTCGCAAGCGGCCGTAGCACAATACAGGGCCTTGATTTCGTCGGCTCCTTTGACCACACGAGCGATTTCGGTGACTTCCTGCCCTTCGAAAATCTCGAGGTCAAGTTGTTCTAGCGCGCGCAAACCTGAAATCTCTATCTTATCAATTGCAAGGCGACGATTACTGCCGGCGTGTTCCCGCATCACCTCATCGACATCCCGTGCAAACCGCTTCGCATGCTCTTCACCGCGATCACCCGATAGAAAATAAAAAAACCCGGCACCGGAGCGTAGTTCTTTAACCAGCGGCAAATGGGCGGACATATGGTCACAATGATGAAATTCCCACAACACAATGTAACCGTTGGCCGAAACAAAACAGGCGCGTGCCGGGTTGTGCGAGGTCCAGAGTTGCATATTGGTAGAGTCGGTGGCGTAGCGGATATTTAACGGATCGAACAATAAAATACCGCCGTAGTCGTGCCGGCGAATCTCGCCACAGAGCCGTTCCAGCCTGTATTCACGCATACTGTCGAGATGTGGTACCTCGAGACCGAGTGCTGCCCACTCACGAAATGCCAGTGCCGTGGGGCCGGTTTCGACGCGGTCATTATCGTCAGCTGTGCCGTCGGGTTTGCGCGGCCCTGAAGCCCGGCGCGAAGGGTCAATTTTCCGCTTAGAGCTATCAATGGAAAAGGGCGATGTCGCCATGGAGTCAACCTCTGTTCTGTGCCGCGATGAACGCGACAGGATAATGCATTATCCTCAGAAAGGAAGGGGTGATGCTGATGATTTTTGTCAACAACACGAGCGGTGGTATTCTGTAGTTATCAAGGCTGTGCTGATAGATCGCCGGCACTGTATAGTGACTGATAGCATGATCTACTGGCGTGACTTTTCCAGACTGGGACCTGATAGGTTAAGAATTTATGACGAAATCAACTTCCTGTTCAATAGAAACACTTATCGCCCAGGCCGGCCATTATGTCGATCAGGTATCGGGTGGGCTATCGGTTCCTATCCAGCCTTCTACCACTTATGCCCGCGACGAAAACTACGCGCTGATCGGCGACTATTCCTACAGCCGATATCAAAATCCGACCTATGACCTTCTCGAGCAACTAGCGGCGGCTCTCGACGGTGGTAGCGAGGCGAAATGCTTTGCTTCGGGCATGGCCGCAATTGCAGCTGTTTTCGAGACGGTTAACATGGATGAGCATATTGTCGCGCCGAAAATCATGTACCACGGTGCGCAGGACTGGTTGCGAAGAATATCTACGAAACGAAATATAGGATTATCATTATTCGATGCCACCGATTTAGATGATTTAAAGCGCGCGGTTAAACCGGGCAGCACCTCGATTGTATGGATCGAATCGCCGGTTAACCCGACCTGGGATGTCATCGATATCGAGGCTAGCGCTAAAATAGCACACGCCGCAGGCGCGATCCTGGCGGTCGACTGTACAGTAGCGCCACCAGTGACGACAAGGGCCCTTGATCTTGGTGCCGATATCGTTTTCCACTCGGCGACAAAATACCTAAACGGTCATAGCGACGTGGTGGCTGGAATCCTGGTGACGCGGGATCTGAACCAGCGCTGGGACGAAATTAAACTGGTGCGCAAGCTCACCGGTGGCGTACTCGGCCCCTTCGAAGCCTGGTTGCTACTGCGCGGTATGCGTACGCTGTTTCTGCGATTCGAACGAGCATCAAGTAATGCATTACAGATCGCCCGGCATTTTGAAAACCACCCAGGGCTGGAACAAGTGCTTTATCCTGGTCTGGAAAGCCACCCACAGCATGAAATAGCTCGACGCCAGATGCTCCATGGTTTTGGTGGCATGATGTCATTGTTAGTCAAGGGTGGTGCGGAGGCAGCGATAAAAGTGGCGAGTAGCACTAAGTTATTTCTATCCGCCACCTCATTAGGCGGGGTAGAGAGCTTGATAGAACATCGGGCATCGGTTGAAGGTCCACACAGTGAGGTGCCAAAAAACCTGCTGCGTCTCTCGGTTGGAATCGAGCAGGTCGACGATTTGATTGCTGATCTGGATCATTCTCTAAACAGGAAATAGATATGACCTACGACCAGATTTTTCTGTTCAGCTTATTTGCGGTAGTTTTTGCCCTGTTGATCTGGGGCAGGATACGTTACGACCTGGTGGCTTTCGCGGCACTGGTGATCGCCGTAATTGGAGGATTGGTAGCACCGGAAGAGTCGTTTTCTGGCTTTGGTCATCCTGCAGTAGTTATCATTGCCCTGGTCCTGATTGTTTCACGAGGGCTGCTGAACTCTGGCGCTGTCGAAATGATTGCAGGCCTGGTACTTTCATCGAACCGGTCTTTACCCTTGCATATCGGGATCATGTCGGTAATCGGCGCCGCACTCTCGGCAGTGATTAATAATGTGGCTGCGCTGGCATTGTTGATGTCGCTGGATATGGAAGCAGCCGAGAAGGCAAAGCGCGCGGCTGCGCTCAGCCTGATGCCGCTTTCATTCGCTACCATTCTGGGCGGTATGATCACCTTGATCGGAACGCCGCCGAATATTGTTATCGCCCAGTATCGAGAACGCGCTCTGGGTGAAAGCTATGGCATGTTCGATTTTGCCCCGGTTGGGCTTTGTGTCGCGATTGCGGGAATTATATTTGTGGCGTTGATTGGTTGGCGGTTAATCCCAAAGCATGATCGAGCCGCGCGTATCCGCAGTGGTGACGATACCGGGAATTTCGTTGCCGAGGCGCAGGTACCCGAGGATTCAGATTCGATCGGTCTTCGTGTCTCCGATCTCTATCCGTTGGCATCGGAGCATGATATCGCTGTCCTCGGACTGGTACGTAGAGGCAGGCGTTTAACCGGATTCGCCAGGTATGAAGAAATCTGCAAGGGTGACCATATCGTTGTCGAAGGTGATCCTAAATCTATCGAAGCCTTTCTCGGCTCCGCCGCGCTTGGTTTTGCCGGAGAAGAGAAACACGATGAAGGATTAACCAGTCCGTCGCTAGCCCTGATCGAGACGATAGTGCCCGACAGTTCCAGAATCGTCGGTCGCTGCAGCTATGACCTGCGCCTGCTGACACGCCATGGCATCACGCTGCTGGGCGTTTCCAGGCAGGGTACGCGATTTCGTGATCGGGTGCGCAAACTTGATATCAAGGCGGGCGATGTGCTGCTGTTACTTGGGCCACAGGAGCGCCTCGATGAAGTGATCAGCTGGCTGGGTGTGCTGCCATTAGCCGACCGACAGCATGCGGTAATCCAGCGCAAAAAGGCAACGCTGGCGGTCGGTCTATTTCTTGGTGCAATTGCACTGTCCGTGAGCGGATTGCTTTATTTACCCGTCGCCCTGGCCAGTTGCGTGATTGCCTTTGCAGTTCTGGGTATTGTTTCGGGTCGCGAGGTATACGAAAGCGTCGAGTGGAAGGTGATCGTACTGTTGGCTTCGTTGATACCACTCGGGCTTGCACTGGAGAATTCCGGTGGCACTCAAATAATAGCCGAATTGATTGTCTCTCAAACCGAAGGCTGGCCACACTGGGCGATTCTCACCGTGCTGGTAATGGTTACCATGACCCTGTCGGATTTTCTCAACAATGTCGCAACGGCGTTGATAGCCGCGCCGATTGGGTTAAATATTGCGAACGCTATCGGTGTCGCCCCCGATCCATTCCTGATGGGTGTTGCGGTCGCTGCTTCCTGCGCCTTTCTGACGCCAATCGGACACAAGAACAATACTATTATCATGGGCCCCGGGGGCTATCGTTTTGGTGACTACTGGCGCATGGGTCTGCCACTGGAAATCCTGGTTGTGGCGATATCAGTGCCCGCAATTCTATATTTCTGGCCGCTCTAGTTCGGGGGGACAGAATACTTAATTCACACAAAACCAGGAATTATTCGATACCTTGTCGAATTAAGTATACTATCCCCCGAATTAACCCCTCCGGGCAAGCAGTTTTAAGCGTGGGTTCTGGAAAGGTACTGCACTGAGATCGACGATTACCGGTCCCGGGGAGATTACCGGTAGAACCGCTGCGCATATTGCCTGGAAGTCGTTGCGAAAATGTACACTGCTTTTGATCGCAATGATTTTTTGTCGGGATGGTTCAATACCCAGGTGTCGAAACATCGACTGATCCATAGTCTGTACTGTCTTCGAGCCGACCACCACGCTAACTCCACCGACTTCCAGTAATGCTGTCGGACCGAGATCTATTTCGGCACCATCGAGCATTGGGCCGGTAGCGCAGAAACGACCGTCGGACAAAGCCAGTACCTCGAATTCGGCGCTAAACGGATGGCTACCAGAGTAGCCGGATTTTCCGCCGAGGCTGATGTTTATTTTCGCCGTGACTCCCGCTGTGTGGGCAGCCTGTACCACCTGTGGATCGCTAATGACTCCGACCAGCGCGTCTATTGCATTGTGAATCACCAGGGCAGCTAGTATTTCGGTCGTGTCACCCGGGCCGCCGCCGCCGGGATTGTCCTGGTTATCAGTGAGTATCACCGGGCCCCTGGCGCTGGCTGATAGCCGAATCGCCTCGGTTACGGCCTCTTCTACATTGTACAAGTGACCGCTAAACTCGCTTTCACGAGCCTCGATTTCAGCCAGGAGGCTGTCAGCCGTCTGGTTGACCGATGTCTCATCGAAGCCGTAGGCAACGATTGCCGGGCCAGCCTCGGGCACATCGGAAAGAGGAAATCCACAGGCTAGCGATAGTCCCCCGATCTTCCCCTGGATCTGCCTGCACAGGTGCTGGTAAATAGATTTGGCCGGATCCACCAGGGTACATCCCCAGACAGGTGGAATGAGGAAGCCCGTGCGCCGAACGGCGGTCGCAGGATAGCGGGGCAGATCATTTTTTAACAGCATATCGAGATGATCCGCGGCGCGAGCACCGGTATCACTCATATCGATGTGGGGATAGGTTCGAAAGGCTTCTAAAACACTCGCCTGCGCCACCATCGTATCGCTGATGTTTGCATGCAAGTCAAGCGTGGCTACCACTGGTGTGGCATCTCCCACAGTATTGCGTATACGGCGCAACAACTCACCATCGCCATCGGCCACATGGGTGCAAACCATGGCGCCATGAAGATCCAGTAAAACCCCCTCAATGGGCAGCGAATCGTTTAAAGTCTCCAGCATCATCGCCGAGATACGTTCGAATGCATCCTCGGTGACAGGGGCAGAGGGCGTCGCCGAACACCAGAGCAGCGGCGCGATATCGTGCCCCAGGGCCTCGAGTCGATCAATCGCGCCGGTGACCGGCAGATTCACACCACGCACCTGGTCCAGCATTTGTTTGCTACGGCTCAGGGGTGGCCATTCATCCCGCTGGGCAAACACTTCGTAGCCGGCCTGATAGGGTGCGAAGACGTTGGTTTCATGCTGAATCCCACCGACTGCAATTCTTGCCATTTAATTTACTCCCAGAAATCGCCCCTAGGCAAATTCTTCAAATGCATCGATTGCAGCCCGGTCATAGCCGAGGCTCGCTGTCAGCAGCTGCCTGGTATAAGGCATATCCGGGGTGTGATCACGCAACTGCTGCACCCCCATGGTTTCCACAATTGCGCCGTTTTGCATCACCGAAAGTGATTCACACATGTGTGCAATTACGGCCAGATTGTGGCTCACCAGTATATAGGTCAAGCCGTGTTCGCGCTTCAGTCGCATCAACAGGTTGAGTACTTCGGCCTGTACAGATACATCCAGCGCCGAGGTGGGTTCGTCCAGCAGGATGATCTCCGGGTCGGTGATCAG
>Ga0255049_10000118_pt1 | contig 43362 bp, 82 predicted proteins | sample JV7_2_3_MG_FD_183615 | JGI IMG/M metagenome (GOLD analysis project Ga0255049, IMG submission 183615) | Seawater microbial communities from Jervis Inlet, British Columbia, Canada - JV7_2_3 | ecosystem: Environmental > Aquatic > Marine > Inlet | place: Canada: British Columbia | collected 2016-10-06 | reverse complement strand
CAATCTCTTCTAAAAATTCTATCTGGCTTTGATCTGGATTAGGCTCACTGAGTAAATCTAATATAACTGAGTTTTCTATCTCTTCGTCGTTATCATCAACTGCAATTCTCTTGATTGAGGCACTAGTAAAAGCAACCTTGCTCACTATCATGTAAACTAAAGGATTGTCACCGAAAGCTTCAACGTACCTGTTGAATTCTAAACCACCTTGATTACCTAATATCCAGCTAAAGAAAGAACTGAACGGCTTGAAACTAGAAGTGTCGTGAGATTGTAGGGGGTATGTTCCTCCTGAGTGACTCTTATTGATTATTGCTTTACCTAGTTTGGTAAAATAGTTGTCAGCCATTTATGTTGGTTTGTTCACGAAGTTAAGAAAATAATTTGTATTGACGAAAAACTTGTCAATTGTGATTAAAATCTAACCACCATAGCGCATAAAAAAGGGCAGTAAATTAATACCACCCTTAACCTAACCTGTAAAACTATACTGAAGCTAATCAGTGACTACTAATATACGGATTATTTATCTCTTGCTTCTAGTATTGGTAAATTACCCTCTGTAGGTATGTAAACCTTTTGACCTCCGTCTTTAAGCTGATCAATCCACAAGAAATGTAAGTAATCAGAATTACCCTTTAAAGATTCTCCAATAATCTCATTTGCTCTAGCTACTCCAATAGCTCTAATGCTGTCTGCTTGTCTTTGCCCTTCAGCTTTGATAATCATTGATTCATTGTGAGCTTTAGCCATTGTTATCTTAGCCTGAGCCTTGCTAATTGCTGCTTCGTTTTTCGCTTTGGCATCTTCGATTGTTATGAGTTTGTTATGTTTTGCTTTTTCTAACTCGGCTTTTCCTGACATTCCTTCACTATAAACATTGTAGCTTGGACATCCTATCATACTACCACACACTACCAGAGCTATAAAAAGCCCTAAAATTGTACCCCACTTAAAAAAAGCTGTTGCGATTTTTTGATTTTCTGCTTTCTCATCTTCTCTGTACCCCATAATTATATTGTTTATTTAGTTACCTAGATATTACCGTCTAGTATCGGTTTAAAGTAATGTTGTTTTTCTTGCTTTAGTGATTCTCTTTTTTGACTTTCGAAATGACCACTTATCCCTTTTTGTGTTAAGCGTTAATTTGTATAGCGTGATCAGTCCAAGAAAAACGTATTCAGTACACCATCTATTACGATCTTCACAATAGTATTTATCACTCTTTTTTGCAATAGATAGCTTTGGCAGTGAGTATTTAATATTGAACCGTTTTGAAATGTTGTTTTTAACCTTGCTTATTAATGTTGGTCTTTTTACTATCTTGCGTTGAATCGCTCCACCTTGAACGCACGTGTATTCGTAATAATATCTACTCATGACTTACTTTTTATACTTTCTTCCTGACGAATATGATTCGAAAATACTACGATCCTTTAACGCTTCTCTTGCTGCTACCGATCCATTTTGTGCAGACCTCCTTAGTTCATCATACAGGCTTGGTTCTGTAATATCTTCCTTTTTTATCCTGTTAGGACTCCTTTTGAATAGTTGGTTTACCCATATTATAATTCTTTTACCATATAGAACACCTACATAAAGAGCAAGTCCAATAAGTGATGTTGTTATAATTATAGTTATCATACTTCTCTTTATTTAACTCTTGTATTGAATATTCTCTGTAAGATGTTTCTATTGTAAATCTTGTCTACCCTTTCCTTGAATTGTTTCTTATAATTCTCACTACTATTATCGGCAAGGGTTATCTGATATAACATTTCTTCCTTTATAGCTTTTAGTTTCTCATCTTTAGTGAATAATTTGTAATTGATAGTCTTACTATAATAGGTTATATCTCTAGTTATGTCAACTGACACTCCGTCTTTTTGAAACTCTTCTATTATATCTTTGAGCCTATCAATCTCTTGATTATTTGCTAACTCAATATCCATGAGCCTATCATAAGTCTCTTTGTTTAGTGTTACTTGTTCCATAGTAATGTATGTTTTATTGTTTTCATCTATACTTATCCAATCTAGCTGTTCAATGTCGACTTGAGGGAAGCTTGTATGATTCATAGTTCTACTTGTTTTTAATTAGCTCTTCTGATATAGTCTTACCGTTACCTAAAGTGTAGGTGTTTGACCATGTGCTATAATCTACTACTGTTGATGTGTCGCCATCTATTATTACCGTCTCTCCTAAGTGTTCTTGCATTTGTTTACTGTCACTACTTGAAAACGATACAAATAATGCTATCAATACACCTACTGCTACTACTGCTAAAATCTCTTTCATAATCTTAATTTGTTAATTTATCTACTGACACCCCCCAATACTTGTGACATTCGTTAACCTCTACAAACTCACTAAATGAAGTAAAAGAATAACCATTGCTTCCATTAGATTTATCGACTTCTATTATTTTAGTATCAGTCTCAGCCATGAACATTAATAGGTAAATATAAACAGCCATGTCTTTAGTCTTAGCTTCTATTATCTTCTCTGGATATGTGTCTGCAATACCCTCCATGCCTGTAGCTAAGTAATAATAATTGATCTTAAACTTACTCAGCTTGTCTTGTTCTCTACTCTGTATTTCGTCCTTTGTCATAATCTTAATTGTTAACCCCCAAAGTACATAGACGATGGGGGTGGTTTGTTTTATGCTCTACGCTTACTTAGTTCGTTAGCTCTTTTTTCTGCTCTTACCTTGTCACTTCCGATCAACCCGTGTACTGCTTTTACATAAGGAACTCCCACCTGTCGAAGTCCAACCATTTCAGTTCTTGTCCAAATATTAGTTACTCGATTTGATAGATTCTTAAAGTGTCTTTGCTTTTGCTTATAATCCATAATATAATTGTTTTTACATATGATAGCCCCACATTAGACGCCAACTAGGGGAAGGCTTTCTAATGCGAGATACTATCAATTCTAAATTTCTTGTGATTCCCTAGTTCACTTTTGATAACGCTAAGTTAGTAAAATATATTTGATATGCAAGTGTTAATAGAACTTACAATACGAATAGCGTGCCTGATCGAAAAGGTGATTGTCCTTATCTACAATATGATACACAGTCTCGCCTTTAGAGTTTATAACTTCTATTTGATGATAGTGGTTAGCCTCGTCTAAAAAGTCCTTAGAGTCTTTGTGTATGTGGATATTCTTGTCTTTCATCTTCTCTAATCCATCACGTACAGAACCTGGGCCTTTATCACAAGGAAGCACTACAAAGTTGTAGCCTTTCTCACCTACAATTCTATTTAAATCATCTATTAAGTCAGGTCTAGCATGATCTGCAATGATGTAGGTTTCCTCATCTCCTAGTATCATGTTAATCCTGTCTGCTAGGTCGTTATTTAATAGCCCTGTTTCATATATGTGTTGCTTAAGATAAAGATCATCTGGCGCTACGTTTACCTCTCCAAATGCTGTAGGGTCTTTTGAGTAGCCAAAATCTAACCCCCATAACTTACTCTCAACATCTTCTGGAAGCTCATCGTAAGTGTCGTAGTCTTCAAATATTACACCCGCTGCTGTTTCCATCCAACCACCTAGAACAGTATATTTATAGTATTTGTAAATCTTAAGTTCTTTCCTGTCTGATAACAACCTATCCTTAGTACTTAGCTTGTCTAACTTCTCAAATATCAATCTTGCAGCCTCGTATTTCCTCCAGTTCTTAGGGGCTATAAACTCCTTACCTAAATCTAAATAAGTTGTGTGAATGTATAGTATGTTTCCTTTGATCCCGTTGAACCCTCCCTTAACTCCTTTATTCTCGAAGAACTCACGGTATACCCAATGCTTCTTTGTTGTTGGGTTGAGTATTCCTATGTTTAATGACTGAACGTCTGTGGCACGTATTGATAATTGCACCTTATCCCATTCGTCGTATGATGGGTACTCTTCCATTTCCTCACATACTAACATTGAGAAATCCTTTAACGACTTAAGATTTGCCGTTTGGTTTCCTTGACTTGTTTTGAATCCTTTGAATACTACCTTGCCTCTATTGTGAACACATTGAACCCTGTCATTTGTTATGTGAAAGTAATCCTCATAACCTAGCATTGTTATCTTCTCGTTGAAATCAGGTATAATAGAATCCTTTGCAGAAGTTAATGTGTAACGCGTGTATAATGCTCTGTGATTATAATTGGCCGCTGCATCACAAACAGCTAATGAAGCAACAAATGATTTACCTGAATCCCTACCGCCAGTAAGTACTATTGTGTCGACTTGAGGGTGCTTGCCTTGGACAACTTCAAATAGTGGTTTGTATTTACGGCTTATCTTCATTGTTGTATTCCTAGTATCGTAAATTCCGCCTTTATAGTTTTCATTGTTTACTGTCTATGATAGATGCACATTGCTTTATCCACCTATTTAGTACTATTGTAATCCTAGTGTTAATTTTCTTCATCTTCATCTGTAAACTCAATCTTAGGTGGTTCAATGTTTGTTTGCTCGATAACTGTCTTATCATCCCACCCCATATTTTTCAATGCAAATATAGCCCCTGCACTTACTTTTGTTAATAGCATTTCCTCGTAAGACATAGCTATAACTTGCTGACTGCGCGATACAATGTAAGAGAAATCTTTCTTTTTTGCGTAATCATACATGCTTTGACGGGAGCTGAAACCTAAGTACAGAGCCATTCCAGTCATAGTTGGTCTTGTTTCGTATTCTTTCTCTTCGTCATCTAATAGAATGGCGAAATATTCCTCTATTTTGATAGTCATTTCTTCAGGTGTTTTGTATACAGGAGGCTGTCCATTTGTGGTTAACCCTAAAGCAAACTTATTACCTAGTCTTTTGTCTCCTTCTTTTGCTTCTCCCATAGTTATTTAGTTTCGTTAATTAATGTTTCTTTACTCATAATTCAATGTTATATATGTTTGCTACTACATCAGGTGTTAAGTGCTCTTTCTTACCTCTTATTTTCAAAGTATAGTGTTTGTGTTTTCCGCACTTTTTGCATTCCATGTTCTGTGTTACACCATATTCTACATCATTTCCTTGTGGATCAAAGAAGTAAGGGAAGTAAGATGATATGAACTTTTGTCCTACGTCTTTATAGCTATGGAATATGTGTAATTTCATTTATTGCTAGGATTCGTTAATTGGTAAAAGGTTGTACCTCTATCTAATCTTATTGATCGGTAACGCCTCCTCCTTGTTTAGCCTACTAACCGCCTCTATGACATTGTTTTCTCGTAATTCTTTCCACGCCTTACTATCCAACAACTCTTCTAAGTGTTCATTAGCCTCTTTATGGTTCTCTAATGCTCTTAGAGATATCTTTGATGTTTTCTGTACCCTATCCATAGCTTCTGTTATTTCGTCGCTTAGAAGAGCTTCTTTTGGTGTCGATTGCTCCATAATTGTTTAATTGAGTCTGTATATAGGCATTAATAAATACATATCATTGTCGTTTGTCCATCCGAATTCAATTGCTAAGTCTTGTGCTTCATGTACTCCGTTGCATAGTATAGCTAATAAATCAGGAAAGGTTATTGTCGTTGTTTCGTTCATTAGATTTGTTTTTAGCTCTCTTGATTAAATACTGGATTAGTAGTGTTACTGAAAATGCTACTGCTCCTGTTCCTAGTGTTAGAAATACTGTTGTCCATGATACTAGGGTGAATATGTATATAGTTGTCGATATTGCAATTGTTCTTAATGTTCTTCTTCTGGCTTTAGGTAAGTACTCTTTGAAGTATTTTATTGTTAAGCTGTCTTCTAAATCAACGATTTCTTCTATCTCTTCGTTTGTTGTGAATTCGTCAACTACTGGTACTTGTTTGGAGTGGTTAATCTCTGGAAGTGGCACTCCTATAAATGGAGCCATTACTAGCCTGTCGATTACAATAGTAAAGTATCTTAGTATTGTCTGTGCTACTGTTGCAAATGCTATTACTGCTTTTTTCATGTCTTTTATAGATTTGCGCTCATCCAGTATAACCCACCTAGAACTGTTACTGAAAAGCTTATAATTACGATCCACGCAAAGAAAGACATATTGTTAGCTATTCTTTTGTTACTGATCATTATCTCTTTCAAGTAGTACTCTTTTTTGTCGAGCTTATCGTCTTGTTCCATAACTGTTTATTTATGTTAAAGATACGTAAATATTATAACTTATGTTCTTTCTGAGTTGATGTACTGACTTGGTGACATCTTAAAAGTCTGTTTGAAACACTTACTGAAATAAGCTGTACTGTCGAATCCAACTTTATAAGCTACCTCTGAAATGTGTTTGGCTGTGTGAAGCATTGGTTTAGCCTTTTCTAATCTGTAGTGCATTACCATTTGGCTAGGGTTGTGTCCTGTTAGGTTTTTCACCTCTAAAAAGAATAGTGTTCTTGACTTGTTTAAGTCCTTGCCCATCTTTTGTATTGTGAAATCCTTGCTTAGATTGTTCTTATCTAGATATTCGTTAAGTACTTCTGTTGTTAAATCCATATGTCAAATATACAAAAAGCCCTTAGTTATGAATCTAAGGGCTTTAAAACAATTAAGTATGAAAGAGTTTAAAGGAAAGAAAACTACTTTGATACTGCAATGTACGATTAATTATTTAATGAGCCTTTAAAAAGTCTATTTGTGCCGACACAAAGTTTAAAGCTCTATTCTTTGAATCTACATCTACCTCTATGATTTCACCAATATAATCGTTATACCAGTAACTTTTTAAGGTTGCTTTTTTAATTAGTACTTTCATTTGATTTGATTTTGATTTGTTCTAATTCTTTTTCGTAATTATCCATTCTATTTAATTTTATTAGTTAATAATCCGCACTAATGCTAACAAACTTTATATGTCATAGCTAAAAAGCTACGCCACATACAGTAGTCATTAGGCTTCATTAAAACGAAAGCATAACAAAGGCTAAAAATAATTAACCCTTGTTTTGCCAACACTTCTATTAATCTTGATTTTGGAAAACCTCTTCAATCATTTCTTCTCCAAACTCCATAAATTCCAAAAGCTCAGTTTTTGAAAAATCTAATGTTACATTTAAAAATGTAAATTGAAATCTATTCTCACCATTAGGTAAAGTTTCGGTACATGTTGTTCTTATCTCATCTACCATTGTTTCATCTGTAATTGTAATTTTTGCCATCTTAATATGTTTTAATATTATGCAGTGTAATCCCCCACCGCACACAAGGGTTAAAAATTCTTAGCCTAAACGTTATATGTAATTACGCATAACATCATCGCAAATAATTATATTCCCTTGCTCAATGTATTCTCTTGCTATTATTGGTAATCCCTCGTAAGTTGGCGGTGTTCCTACTTTAAAATTATTTACTTGGGCTTCTACTTGTTTTATAAAGGTTTCTAAATCTTTAGTATTCATTAATATAGTTGGGTTTTTCATTTCCCTAACTTTTTGCATCTTTAATTGGTGCTGTAATTTTTCGTCTGTATTTTCCATAATTAATAACGTTTTTTACACGGTGCGTTAGAGTTAATATGCGTGGTTTAATCCAGTCCTCAACACTCTATGGTATCTACTAACTATAAGGTTTAGGATTAATTAGGTTACTTCCACCACGCAAACTAACAATAACAAAGTGTAAAATTCATTAAAACGAAATTATACACAATTCGTTATAAACAATGAAATTATTCAATAGGTACATTGATTTCGATTTCATACCCGTAACCGTAAGCCTTTTCTGCCTTCTCCCTTGCTTCTTGTGGTGTATCGGCTTTTACAAGGTCATACATAGTGTCGCCTTCATATCCGTTTTTTCCCATCATTTTTGCTAAATAAATATTCATAATTTTTCAGTTTATAACATTCAATATATTGTCATTCGTCCCTCACGCCACATATTGAGGCGTTTCGCGTGGCCTACTTCGCGTATTGTTTTTAGAACTAAATATTCTGAACACTCAACCTGAAGGCAGAGCCATTTAGGATATGTCCCTGCTACTAAATTTTTGTTGCAATTAGTGCAAATCATTGTATTTGTTTTAGTCGGATTTATCCGAAGGTTAAATTATTGAGAAATTCATTATTTCAGAATGTAGCTTATCTAGTTCTTTAAATAATTGATTCGTATGATATTCGGAACCATCCGTAAACCTTACAGTATATGTTTTGTTGCCAGTGCATAATGTGAATTTATCAAAAACGATGATAGGACTTCCACCACCATCAAATTTAACTTCATGTCCTTTCTTTCTGTATTTCTCACTCAAATTACTTACTACACAAGAAGTAATGTGCTTCTGTAATTTGTAGATAATGGACGCTGCGTCTTTCATGCTCATAATTTCTATCTTGTTTTTAGCCGTCCGTAGACGAACGAATTAATTATTGATTCCCATTAATAAAATATTCAATAGGCTTTGTGCTTTGTCGCTTTGACATCATCCACTCGTTAATATTTATCATTGAATTAACATCAACCGTTGTTTCCTCTTTGTCTTGTATATCAAAAGCGTTATAAACATACTCAGTATATTTATCGTTTTTGATTTTACTTGTCATTTTTATTATTCCCATTTCTTTTATATTTATTTATTATTAAAAACTAATGCTAACACTGGTTATATTGCATATTTGCGAAAAGCAAATCCGACACCATACCCTTAACGTTGTAATTAATAAATTATTCCATCACTTGTGTAAAGTGGTTGCATTATAACATCCAAAAAAGCAATAGGAAAATTTAAGTGGTTCATAATTTCGGCTATTTTATCATCTTTTATCATACAATCAAAACCTTTTTCAAACTTACTAAGGTTACTTTGGCTAAGTCCTTTTATATCTTTACACAAGCTACTTTGATTCAAACCTCTGTATTCTCTTGCAAACTTTAATTGTCTACCTCTATTTATAGTTTTTTTATCCATAATTTACTAAAATACAACAACGTATAAAGTGCATTAAAACGCACCTTATACAAGCCGTTATCTACAATTAAAATACTAAATCTTTATTGCTTTAAAATCTTTAATAATACTAATACATTTCGGGCAAGTTATACCGCCTCTTTTTACTCTCTTACCTTCATATTCACAACCACTTTCACCCATACCGAAATATTCCCCCTCACACAAAGTGGCGGAACCACCGCAAGAAGTAACAACGTAGTGCCAAACTTGGTTTTTTAACTCTATTTTATATCCATCGTCAGAAGATAATATTTTAACTAAATCATTCATAATACCGTATTTTAAATATGCCTAACATTAAAACGATTTGCTAACACGTAATAAAAACAATACTAACTTTCGTCTACTAATCTAATTGAGTCTGCTATTTTCGCCCCTAAAGTTTCAGCAGTTTTAATAATATCGTCTCGCATCAAATCCATATATCTTGTTGTCATATCTTTAGGTATTTTAAGGTTAAAATTTTCTCCATCTTCATTTTCAAAACCTATCTTACCAACATACCTATCGTGTTTTTCTTCTTCATTGTCCTTAAAACTATATCCCGCTTTAAATTCAATCTCAATTTTGTTTAATCTCCATCCCGTATTCGGGGCTTTGTTTTCGTTTTTCATTGTAAATTATTTTAATTAATCCGTACTGTTCTTATTACTATTCGTTAGAGTGCATTAAAACACACAATAACAATGTATAACAGTAATAAATAAAACTACTGCCTCCAAAACCAATTGCCTTTTATATGGCTTCTATCTTCTGGGTAAAATTGTGGGCTATCAAAAGCAATCCACCATAATTCTATTTTCCAAATATAAAATCTTCTTTTTGCTACATTTACTTCCATATCTATTCCGTTTTATTTTCTACTGTTATACTTAGCGTTATAATCAATTCACCGTGTTTTAAAACGGGGTTGATGTGTACTTATTTAGTGTACGCTGTTTAAGTTTTTGTCTTTAATCTTAATTAGTGGTGTTCGCTATTTAAGGTTTATTGCTGAACAGTCACAGTTGTAAATTTCCATCCTGCAATAATCAACTCCTCTATAGTTAATCCTTTTTGATAAGTTACAAATTCAACTGTAAGTTTTTCTTCATCTGTACATGATGGGAAGTAAAACTCCCCTTCTGGATTAATTGCCATATATGCTAATTCTGATTCCATAATTTCTATTGTTAATTGTTTATACCACCAAAAACCCAAGACTGCTACTTATGGCTGCGCTTGGGTTGGTGTGTTACGTAGTAGTACTACGAATGTTAAAATTCTATCTCGTTGTCAATAAGTGATTTCTCAATCAACTGCTTTCTATTCTGCTCTAAGAATAAATCCATATCCCACCAATCTAATAGTGTGCTTTTAGGATCATCTTCTTTAGTTGAGTTTATACAATTGGTTATTGACTCTATTTTATCATTACATTTTGATAAATCTTCTAATAACGCCTCTCTATGGTTTTTGTTTAATTCGAACATAATAATTGTTTTTGTGTTTTCGTATACTCAAAGATAACAATATATTTCTATTAACTCCAAATATATTTGTATTTATTTCAATTATTATTTAGAACGATTGTGATAGATAGTTGTGAAAGTCTTCGTCTATCTGTTGCTCAGGTGTTTTTACGTCTTCTAAAATAAGTTCTGTCATTTGTACAATCCGATTAGTAAGTTGAGTTGTTTCCTTGCGTGTCGAGCATCTTTAAACTCAAAAGTGTCGTAATCCCTTATTAATTTTCTTACTGTTGTTAAAGCGTCGAATATCTCCTGTGAGTTTAGCCCTAGTCTTGGGTATAGCTTCGGTATCTCGTACTTTATGTAGTCTGCGTACTCTTTGTCATACCTTTCGATTAAACCTTCGTAGTAACCCTCTTTACGTCCTCCATGGTACTGATTGCAAGAACTGTTGGATGAGTGTAAAATATCTAAATTCCATCTTAAGCTAGGAAATAACCCTACGTTGTGAAAATGGCTTGCGTCTGTTTGGCCTCCATAACCTCTATGACAATCAATACATGTTTTGTAACCGAAACTAGTATCTATCATTCTTGATAGTTTGTTGATGTTGTCACCTAGTTCCTTTTTGTATTTACTGGAGTAAGCACTTATCTTACGTTGTGGCTTCTCCTTGTTCCAATCTTTTAGCTGTTTTTCTTTGATCTTGTTTAGATTGTAAAGTGCTTCGGCCGCTAAACAATCGTTGTTTCCTTTGCAAAATTTCTGCAAAAAGTTAACAGGCTCAAACTTTGCTTTACAACTTTTACATCTAGGCATTTATCAGTGTTTTGTTTACGCTTTACTTCTTAAGTTGAATAACTCGTTAGCCTTTGTTATAGCTGCACTTCGTGCTTCATTACGTGACTTATTAGAGTAGGTTAATCCAAATTCCATATTATACTCTCGCTTATATTTAACCGAATATTCATGGCCTGTTGATTTATGTTCAACATCTTCGATTAACCAAATTCCAACACTATCAAAGAAGTCAACTATTACTCCCCACTCTCTTGATGGGTGTAATTTTCCTGAGTGACCGCCACTAATTCCTAACTCGTATTCTGCTTCGTTATGATAGTACCACTTCTCGAACTCTATCTTACATTCTCCGTCTAGCATAATTCTAATTGTTGTTTATTCATAATCCAATCCAGTTGGTGTATAGTTAACCTTTATTCCGTACTTATCTTCAATATTTTTGTTCAGTTCATGTACGCGGTAAACTGTGCAAATAGGATTGTCTTTAAAGTGTTTAGCTATAAAGTTTGATTCGTCCATTAATGGTATAACATCTTCTTTTAATTTTTCCTGAATGAATAAATCTATATCCTTGGCTAAATCTTTTATTTCTTGGTTTGTTGTTAACGCTCCTGAATGTCCTCGTAAGTAAAACATAGCTATATCTCTGCTCGTTTTATATTTCCTTACTTTTTGTTCTTCCATAATCTTCACTTTTAGTTTAAACCTCTTTGCCTTCTCTAATTACTTTTAAATTGTCTTTATGGTGTTATTGTTAGCTATTCTATACAACTTCCCTTTTACCCTGCACTAATACCTAGTGACGATTTACATTCCTTAACAGGACCATTACCACACCTTAAGTACTATATCCGCCTGCGAGCTATTCTTATGTATTCAGTCCTTAGACTTAGCCGTTTCGGTCAGTTGTCACCCCTTTCGAGTGTGCAGTCGCTAGTTGTGAGGGTACACAGAGCTAGACTTTTGACAACCGTCTTAATGTAGCTTTTGCCTTTTTTTACAGTTGAGTGGAAATGGGAAACAATAAAACTCACTATATGTCTTGTGAGTTCTGGATAATGGAAAGAGTTAAGTAGGTTTTGTCACATTTTAACTGGTAATGCCAAACCTTATAAAACCTACCTAACCATTGTCCATAAAAAAAAGGTTACCGCTTCGAACTGATAACCTTCCTATATTGAATTGGCTTTTGCCTAATATCCTAATACTGTCTGGTAGTTTCGAAGCTACCTTTCAGTAGAACTACATAACGAAGGTAATGAAATTTATTTAATCAATCACTATTTTTGTTTAAAGCTTTAATTAATGCTTCGGATGCGTCTACAGCGCAAATTGATAAAGTACTAATGTCGCCAAGCCCTCCACTTGTAGAATTAGATAATAAACCTTGCGTTGCCATTGATGCGAAATGCTCACGCTTTGTTAAACCTAACTCAGCATTTACTCTTTCGTGTCCTCTTGTTTTATTCATAACAATCATTTTTAATATTAGTTTCTGATTCTGGCTCCATAAACCGCCACCCTTTTTCACTATCTACTGCTTTATTGTTCTCTAAGTAAATACATAGTGTTATTAGTATAAGATAGCCTGTTAGAATTGATGTGAGGGTGTAAATAAAGAACCTTAGTACTTTCATTTGTTTAAGTTTTCAATCTCATTATTCAATAAATCAACACATCTTGCATATAAGTCAGCATTACCATTGTCCATATGTACTAAGATTTCTTGTTTTTCGTGTAAATACACTTTTGCGAATCCTTTATCGTGTTCAACTATTGATTTTGTGTTGTGGATCAAATCAGCATATTTAACAGTTTGGGATAAATAACCAATAGTACCTAATCTCTCCGCTTCCTTCTGTTTGCGTTTCTTTCTATTCATGTATGTATAGTCTTCTTTCGTGAAAACATCCGTTAAATCAGTTACTAGTGTGCAAATATCGTATGACTCGGAAGACATGTACCCACAAGTTTCAGTTAAACACTTGTAAAGCATACTAAAAGTGCAATCTGTATCTTCGTATAGGTCATGACATAAAGCTACCTCTATTCCTCTCCTGTCATAAGCCCATACAATTTCAGCAACACCTACTACATGTGTCCAGTATGGTTCGCCTGTGTATTTCCGCACTTGATCGCCATGTTTTACTTTAACGAACTCTAATAGATTTTTTTGTTTGTTATCCAGAATCATAATTCTAAAGTTTGTTTTTAACTATCCACTTACCTAGCTTGTCTAACTGTTCAGCACTGATGTTTTCACCCTGTCTTAGTCTCTTAAGTGTCATTGTTGCGATTCCTGAGCCTAGACAGATTAAGTTAGGGTTAATTCCTATGTTGTTTTTAAGTATGTCCTCTACTTGTCGTTTACAGTCTTCTTGTAAGTTTCCGTCTAGTGGTTTTCTTTGTTCTTTCTTCATGTTTTTTATTTGATTAATCGTTAATTATTTCTATTTGTATTAACTTCTTATAACAGTTGCTAAAAGGCATTGAAACGACCTTCTAGCTTTGTGTTAACTACAATGTGAGCCAACGCACTTTACATTCACAAACGCAAAAAGTTTATTAACCATAATTTCAAGTATTACAATTGCTGAAATCTCGCTTGTAGTATCAGTTATTAAATTCATTCTATCGTCCTGTATAGAGTAGTAAGGGTTATTTATATCTCTAATAACAGCACCAAGCATTTTTTCGGTTTCATAAGGTATATACATACCACTTAGTTTCGCATTGTAAAAAGCAATTGTAATTTCAGGCAATCGTTTTCTAACTTTTTGCTTCCAGTTTTCAAATTGTCTTCTTCGGTAATTTTTAAATCTATAGTCCATTTTTATATTTTTAATCCAACGCTTTCACACAGTAGTTAACACTGTATAAAAAACATTAAAACGATTTTTTATACCCGTACGTTATAATCAATTAGCCGTGTTGTTGTTTAGCTATTAATACCTTGTGTTGAAACGACATTCTATTTGCAAGCCCTCTAAGCTCTTTTGTCTTGTTCTTTAAGCGTTTGTACTGTATGAAGTCTGTAATACTCTTATTTGCTCTCTTAAAACCTTGTTTGAACGTCTCGTTGTTTCCTTCGTCTGTCAGTCTGTAGAGTCTTGCGGTGTTTAACGCGTTTACTTGGTTTCTTGACAACCCTAACTCTTTTCCTGCTTCTCTAGGTGTCATGTTTAAACCTACTCTGTAGAAAAAAGCTTTTAGTATTTGTTGTTCATTCTTTTTCAAGAATAAACTTTCTACGGTAGCATCTATTGCTGTCTTTGTGTTCATGGCTTAGTTGTTTTTAGTACTTGTTCTTCCAAAACCTCTATCCATTTATACATAGTCCCCAAGTCCCAAAGAAAAAAACAAATTAAAAGAACCACATAACAAACTATTAGCCATAATAAAAAGCATATCAACTCACGTAAATATTCTATAATTTTCATCTTTCTTGTTTTAATTGTTAGTCAAAGATAGTAATATATTCTAGTTAATAGCAAATATATTTAGTTAATCTCTCTTTTTGTGGTTTATAACCCGAACCAAATTAATGATTCGGGCTTACTAACTACTTCTTGATGTGTCCAATAACTTTGTCAATTAAGTCTCCAGTGTCAGTATACATCTTTTGGTTTTTAACTGATTTGAAAGAGTATTTAGTCTTTAAGACTTCTAGGTCTGTAATTAAATCCTTTACTTTGGCTGTGTCACCTTTATTTAGTTCAGATTGAATTCGTGCAGCTTCTTCCTCTTTAGCTTTTAATTCAGCTTCGGTTTTAGCTTTTAATTCAGCCTCCAACTTTTCACGCTTTTTCTCCTCTAACTTATTTATACGCTCTTTTTCTTCTAATTCAGACCTCATGTCCGATTCAAGCTTAAGTTTTGCTTCATTTTCTTTTCGAGACTTTTCGCGTAAATATTCTTCATTTTCAGTTTTAGCTCTACTGAGATTTTTCAACTCTTCTTGATATTCTTTTTCCTCTAAATTAAGAGTTGCGTTATAATCACGGATATACACAATGAATGGCTGTAAATCATTATTTCTAGCTTTGGTTCTGTTTTCTAGCTTTTCCGCTTCTGCTTTAAGTTTTGCGTTCTCTAACTTAATTCGCTCCTGCTCTTCTGCTTCAGCTTTCTCTTTTGCTATACGCTCCTCTTCTGCTTTTTGACGTGCTGCTATTATAGCCTGATGGTCTTTTTTCTTGGTGTCTAAGTAAACCTCCCAAATATCACTTTCCATTCCTGACAGGTCGCGTTCGTTAGCATCTTCTAAGTAGGGAGATATTAACTCTACTCTTTCGGCTTGTAAATCTTCAATGCGTTTCTTTTCTAGGTTTTCGTAATGTTTTTCAGCTTCTAAAAGATTTGCTTCCATTCGTTTATTTTCCGCTTGCTCCTTGTTAGATATAGCTTGAACAAAATTACCGCCAGCTAAAAAATAAGCTTTATTTGTTGTTCTCCAAACTTCAATCCCTGTAGTTCTATTTTTAGAGATTTGCAATCTTAAAGACTTGAAAGTTGCTGAATTCTCTCTAGTGATCTCTAGCAACATAACATCTTCATACGCTTCTATTAAAACTTCCCTTTCTTTTAGAATTGTATCCAATCCTTTTGTAAGGTCGTTTGCTTGCGTTTCCTCTAATCCAAATTCTTTAGGATTTACTTGTACGATTTCATTATTCATATTTACTTGTTTTTATTTACTTGGTTTTTAATATACTCGTAGTCTCTAAGTTCTGACTTAGCTTGTTTGTATTTCTTTTGAAGTGACTTATGATGATCGTCGTTTTTAAACGCATCATTTGTCTGTCTAATTTCGTTGATCAACATTTTCTCCTGTACTTTATTCGGTATTTTTGCGTACCATTCCTCTGTTGTGAAACAGCTTAAGTACTGTTGACCATCTTCTAAACTATCGAAGAACTCTCTTGTTGTTAATGACATAATTCTAAGTATTTGCTAGTTCTTGTTCTTGCTCTGGTGAAAGTGTGTGACGTGCCTTTAAATAGGCTTCCGTGATTACTACATCTTTCCTATCTTTTGTTCCTGCTAGTATTGCTTCTAAATATCCGTTGAACTTTTCGTTATCAATTGTAGGAAGCGGTTTTGGCGGTGAAACATCTTTGTATTTTTCAGTTACAGAGTTTAGGTACTTATTGTCGTCATACATACCCATGAAGATATCAGCATTAAACCCTAGTTTCGATAACGCTTTAGTTGTTATGTCTGTCTCAATCTTCTTTGCCCATTCGTCATCAATCTGTAAACATGACCACTTTTTAGACCATTCTTGTATCATTATGGTTGAACTGATCGGGAACGTTTTCTTTTCCCCGTTTATTGTATACTTAAAAATAGCTCTAGCTAATACCATTATCTGCTGCTGATCCACATCTATGAACTTGTATTCTATTGACTCAACCCCCCAAGTGTCACCATACATGCCAAAAGCTTCTGTAGCGTTCTTTATTTGATACGTAGCGTTTATACTTGTAAAGTTTCCTCCAAAATGTACTTTCTTTGTGTATTTTGGGTCAGTTTCTTGCACCTTATCCCACAACTCTAAGTTGTTTGCCTTTGGTAATTCGTCTTTTACTTCACTCATATTAATTGTTTTTGTTTGTTCTGTTAAAGTCTAAATCTAGTCTAGGCTCTTTCTCAAAGTCGATATTTAACCCTAGCTGTTCAGCATAGAATGTGCAACCTTCCTTGTGTTCTCTTATCTCTTCATCGGTCATATCTTTAGAGCTTTTCTGAATATCTGTGTACTCTTTCATTATTAGCTCTATTTCACCCTTTGATTTTGTTAAGCCTAACCTCTTAAGCTCCTTATAAATTGGGTCGAGAATATGTCCTTTATAACTTCGGATAAGATTATTTGATGCCAAAACTTTAAATTTTACAGAATTTGATTATTGTATATTGAAAACACAGAAATTGATAGTTACAATGCTCGGAATATACACCTCCCCACTCTAATCTCTCTTTTGTGAATCCTATTCCTATCATGGGAACCATGTAAAGTTGTGTTCGTTTTTCCATAATTAATTGTTTTCTTCGTTAATTCTAAATATAAAATTCTCTATCGTGTTATTAATTTCTCTCTTTAAAGTGTCTGTTAGATTGATTTTATCACTCCAAATTCCATTGATTGACCATTGGTAGTATTCTTCTGATAGTTGCCAATAAAATGATGAAGTTGAGTCGTTCCAATCTGAATCGTCATGCCTTAATGATTGAACACCAACATCTACTGTACAAACTCTCTCGCTCTTCTCATTCTTGATATAAAACTCTCCTTTGTTCTCAAAACAACCTAGAGAACCTTGCTCAAACTCTGCATTTAACTCCTGTGTTATTACAACTGCGTCACCTCCTGTCATAACTTTAACTATTTCTGCTTCGTCAACATTAGTGTAGTTTCCTACTTGTACTAGTGTGTTTCTTCTTACTGTGTAAAATTCGCTCATGACCTTTCTTTTTAATTGTTGAAACAAAGATAACAATATATTTCAGTTAATTGCAAATAAATTTAGTTATTTCTTGTATTCTTTCTCTAAATCTTCCATGTAGCTGTAAAACAACTGCTCTACTAGTATATCAGTATGACCGTTAGGCATGTTTAAAGGTGGTTGTCTATCCTTTGATATTCTACCCTGTTCTCCTAGCTTATTGTAGTGCTCTGTCATTCTTTCAATTGGGGTAGTGTGCCTCAAAGTCATTTTTTTTATGTCTAATATGTGGATTTTAGGCATAATTAAAGGTTGTGCAGAATTCAAATCTACCTCTAAATTGCAGTCTGTACATTTTACTATTATCTTCATAATCTATTTGTTTAAATCTTCTATTGTCATTAGTGGTTTATTCCAATTCTCTTTTACTTGTAAATCTCTGTATAGCTGTTTTAGCCTTGAGTATGCTACTAACTGAACATCTATATTGTCGGAGTACATTTGTTGTATCCATAGTTCGGCTGTGAATTGTACAGCAGCGTAGTACATTGTTTCACCTAGTAATGTTTCTGGAAAGCTTTGTTTGTTGTCCTCTATCCACTTTTTTACATCTATTATTTTTTCTTTTGTAATCATATAAACTAATATTTAAAATGGGCAATCCGCTGTTTCGTTGTCAAAATCTAAATTTGGTGATAACTGTATTTTAGCTTGCTCAGTAATTAGATCTATAGTCATATCGAATAAAGGGGGCGAAGTGCCTTTTAAATAATACCTTCCAGTTGGAACGTGGTAATCATAACTTATGCTACCTCCTATTTCACCTTGAAACCCGAATTTTGTTTTTAAGTTTATGAATGTAGTATATCCGTTATCGTTCTCGTCTGGAAAGTGTCTGTATATACAATATCCGTTATGCGTTTGGTTTCTAAAATCAGCAGAACCACTAACATCATACAAGCTAGGAACTTCATATTTTCCGTTATCTGCTTTCTTCATCTTAGTAGGATGAGCCACTAATAAAACTAAAACATTATTCGACTGAGCAAATGAAGTTAATCTAGTTAACACTTCATCAATAGCATCTTTTTTATTTGTTCCTCTTGGTAATAACACTTTATTGAATGCGTCAATTACAAATATATCAATACCGAAACTGTACATTTGTTCACGGAACTTCTCTAGTAGCCAATCCCAATCCGCTGGTTTACCCTTTTCTGATCCTGTTAAGTATATTTTCTCATTTGCCCAACGTTTATATCTATCTATATCCTCCTTTGTTATTCTTTCAATATTATCTGTAGACTTCCAAAATGGTTTACCTACTGCTTTTTGAATGAAATTCGTCTGATGTAATCCCATTGGTGAGTGTTCAGGACTAAAAAACGATACTTTCATTATGTAATCGTGAACTAAATTTAATACGTGCCATTCTGAATAAGTCGATTTACCGTGTGACGGTATACCTGTAATAGTACACACTTGGCCGCGCATCATCGTGAAAATATCCTTTACATTTCCAAAGCTTTCGTGTTTTGGGTAGATTGTATCAGGCAACCCATTATCATATAGGTTCATTATGTCATCGTACAAGTCCTCAACCTGAAACGTTCCGCCTACTGGAAAGCGTTTGGGGTTGCTTAAAGACTCTTTTATAACTCCTTTGATCAAATCTCCGTTAGCGTCTTTGTTTTGCCACTCTATGAACTTACATCTGAAACGTCCTAACCTTTGTGCAATCTTATCTTTTACAATATTTCCTTTTTCGTCATTGTCAACAGCTATAATAAATGTTTCTATGTCTTTAAAATACTTTTCTGAGTTCTTCCAAAAATCATCATTATCATTTGCTCCATTTGGTAAACTAACAACTTCTTTTACTCCCGCTTCATACAGTGCTAAAACATCAAATTCACCCTCAACTATATAAGCTTCTTTTGCTCCAATTACAGAATTTATATTGTAAAATATTGGCTTACCTCCTTTCGTTTGTGTGAAATCCTTACCGCCTGATCTATATTTTTTATTAACTAATTTATTACCCTCGAAATAATTAAATACAATATTGTTTAGTTCCTTTTGTTTTGCGGGTTGGTAGTGCTTCTCTTCTGTTATTCCAAAATGTATTAATGTTTCTTGTCTTATTTTTCTTGAATCTCTAACCCATTTTACCATAGTATCAGAAATAGATGTGAAGTTCTGCCACCTCTGGGGAGGTAATGTGTATTCCTTTTGTTGAAAGTCTGTCTTATTGCTGTCTCTAAATCCTAAAGCTTCACAGTTATAACACTTAGCAACACCGCTTTCAAAGTTCACGTACAAACAAGGGTCTTTTTTCTTCTTTCTAGATTCTGAACAAATAGGGCATGTTGTTTTCTTTACTCCCTTCTCTGATCCACGAACTACAATGTCATCCCACTTAATAAATTCTGCCATATCTAAAATATTAATCCGTGTGAGTCTCCACTTGTTTCACTCATGTGTGGCAGCGTGTTTAGTAATGTTGTTTTCCAATTAACTATCTTTCTAGGTTTTTTACCCCCAGTCATCCAACCATTTGCAACCCAAGAATTATATTTTAGTTCAACCTCTTGTTTTTTAACCTTTGGTTTGTTTTCAATTGCGTATTTCAAAAAATCTTCAAGAAGCGGTATAGCATTCTTTTCATTCTTTACATTATTCCCTTCTTCTATTGTATGCCCCTCGTGTTTCCCTAGCGTTTCCCTCATGTTTCCCTTGCGTTTCTCTAGCGTTTCCTGAATACTCTGATATTTACCGTAATTAATAATGGTAATAAGGGTTGTGCTTTGTTTCCCTTTACCGATTGTCTTACGTTTTATCATTTCTTCTTGCTCTAGCATATCGAACAATGTTGTAACGGCTTTAACGCCCATATCAAGCTCATTAGCCCATGATCTAAGAGACATTGAAGATTGTCCACGCTTAATAGTGTAGACTTTCTTACCTAGCACCATTTTACCGTCTTTAAAATTGGAGGTTATAAGTATTGTTACCCACGCTCTGAACATGTCGGGATTTTTATAAACCCAATGCTCCTTTACTTCTCGTGAAATTCTAATCCACCCTTGTTTTTGTGACATATTTTACATTTATTTTTAATACACATTTATTTAAAAAAGAAAGAAGAGGGAAAGGGAAATGTGTAAACCTTTTACTGGCATGCCTGCGCAAACCTCTTCCGTAAAGATAGTAATTAAAATTAAATCCTTGATTTATTGATATCTATTACTTTAATTATCTCTGATTCAATATCAATATTAAAATGTTTAGCTAGATTTAAACAAACTAGAATAACATCACTAAGTTCATGGTTTATTGTGTTTCCTAATTCTATTTCATCGTGAAGCTCATGCACTTCCTCATACAACTTATATAAGAATTCATGTATAGTTGTTTCTGTATTTATACATCCTCTTTTTACTGTTACATCGTAATTATTTTCTATGATCTGTTTCATAACTTTAATTTTAATTGTTTACCATTTTTTGTAGGTCGTGCATCTATTTCAATCTTCTTTAATATGGAGTAGTATTTAGAGTTTTTTGGTTCGAATCCTAATGATGTTAAATTCATATCGTTTTTTAAAATAGCAATGCATATTCTTTTGTATGATGGTACTTTATCCGCTAATTGAAAAGGAGCTTCATCTGGAATCCCGTCTTTATAGCATCTTTTTTCCCACATTTCGATATACCCTCTAACTTTATCATGTACCATATTTCCCATTCCTTTATAGTTCTTTCAGCTTCTAAATCTGCAAGCCTTCGTTGTTCGTTATTTAACTCTTTCCAAGCCATACGTACTATGTATTCAGGTATTTGATGTTTATAAAAAACGGCACAATGACCTAAAAAAGCGCGTCTATTAATACTCTTATTTGTTAAATGATTTTCTATAGTATTGTTCCATTTGAACACTACATCATTCATGGATTTACCGTATAGGATATGGTTTCCAGTAAATTCAATAGCCGTTTCTAACATTATAGATTCAGTTTTTTTATTCACCTTGTTCCACATCCCATTATTGTAACATTCCCATTTCCAATATGGTTTGTATACCTGTATCATGCTGTTTCAGCATCCCAACTATCCGAAAAGTCTTTATTTAAAAACAATGCAGCTAGTCCAGTAATTTGCTTCATTCTAAGTAGTTCGTCTTTACTCATACCTACATGTTTACATATCCACGCATCACCTTTGCCCATTTCGACAAGTTCACTAACTATAGTACTCATTAGTTCTAAGTTATGTGATCCTCTAGCTCTGTTGTGCCGAATAGTAGAAGCCATTCTGTCACCGAGAGCCTTGTCAATTACAGATATAGGCAAATATCCTTGCTCACGTTCGTATACTCTTTTACTGTTCTTTAAAACAGAAAGCCTGTGAAACCCATCGACAACTATGTATTTGTCGTTTTCTTCATCATAAAAGCATACTACAGGCATCGTATATCCATCCTCCCAAATAGAGGTTTCAAGTAACTCCATCTCTGGGGGCGCTACGCTGTTAGGGTTATAATCGTTGGCTTGTATTTTGTCGACATGTACTCTTAGTACATTGTAAACAGGTGATGTGAATTTTCCCATTTTATTTATTATTTAAGTTATAATTAATTACTATGTTTTTTATCCATGTGTTCAAAAAACTCGTCACTAGAACTATAAGAACCATCTTCATCATGAGTTTCCATACCCGTTAATGGAGGATTAAAAACACTAACTAATACAACGTCTGTTAACGCTGTAAATAAGTGTGGTTGATGATCGTCTACAAGGTAGGTTACTCCTTTGGATATATTGCTTATTTCTCCAGTTGTTAAGTCTTCAATGTAACCGTTACCAGATATACACATACATGCTTCTTGATGGTTTTTGTAGTGCCACTTGTAAGCACCCCCTTTATTTATCCTAGTTTCCATCATAGCAAATCCTAATTTATCTTTTTCTAGTACAGTTCTATAACTAGTACCCCCATTAAAATCAACACCTTTTACATCTTTTATATCTATTGTTTTCATAATTTATTAAGTTTTTTGGATTACGCATAAGTTCTTTGTATTGAAGTCTGAACCGTAAACTTTCTCAAAGTATTCTCTAGTGCCTTCTGAGGCTTTCATATGAAGGTCTTCTATAATATAATATTGACTAGTCATATTCCATAGCGCCTCAAAAGTTATTATTGTATTCTTAGTTATATGAGAAGCATCATCAATAACAATATCAAAGCCTCCATAATCACTAGATAATCTATTTAAAAATTCAATATCTGTTTGTGAACCTTGATGAAAATTAACATTGTTTTGAAATTCTAAATATTTATCGTTTAAATCAATACAGACGATAGTTGAATTGGGGAAATACTCAGCCCACATTTTTACTGATCCACCTCCTTTTTTTGGATTTTTATACCCACCAACACCAATTTCTAAAATTGTTAATTTATCATATCTCTTTGACACGAACAACTCTTCATACCTTTCCAGAAACAACCGTAAATATTGTTTAACTGGTTTGTGTTTTCTAGCTATTTTTTTTAAGCTTAATTCTGATTCTTTCATAATTTATTAGTTTAATTGTTTGTATAATATCCCATCTCTAATGGTCTGTGATTATCTTCGTTAAATGGTTTAACTAGCTTATTTGTTATTGAATTTAAAACGAAATAAAGATTAGTACGCTTGTTATTTGTTTTGTTAGAATCTGAATAATGTAATGTATTGCAATCGAATAAAATTAAGTCGCCAGCTACACATTCAGCATTAAATATTTCAACATTGAATTTTTCTTTTATAGCCATTATTGATTCATAATCTGGAACACCCTCAACTTGCTCACTAAACTCATTTTCTGGATTTACACCCCCAACCTTTGGACATGAAATGAATTTATTATGTGATTTTGGTAAAAAGTTTAAACACCCATTATCTATTGTGTTGTCATCAACAGGAATCATAGCAGTTATAGCCCTCATTCTAGGCATACCATCTTTTGAGTGCCAAGTTTCAAAGTCTGAATGCCAATTCCATCCGTTGGACTCTGATCCATCTTTATAGTTTATTCTACTTTGGTGCATGTAAACATCGTCTCCTAAAAGCGATTCAACAATATTAATTAATTCACTATCTAATACGGGTGATATATTCAAGTTTTCATGAACGTTAAGTATAGACCTAACTTTATTAGAATTTGGCTCTTTATTTACATAACAACCGTTGTTATTTTCAAATAAATTATAACATTCGTCTTTAGTCTTAGTTATTAAATCTTTGTTGAAGAAGTTTTTTATTATTAAGAATCCGTTATTGTTATAGTAATTAAACTGATCCACAGTTAATGATTTTGGCTTACTATAAGACACTTTATCAAACCTTTTTGATATTGAATAAGTGCTGTTTTTTCTAGTCTCGTATACATCTTTCATATTAAAGGTTTTTATATTTGTTTTGTATCTCTTTTTGTCTTTTTGCTTGTTCTAGTGTTGGTGCTAATCCTAAGTACTTGCAAGTGTGATCGTTTTTAAGTATCGTTATTGCAAACCTCTTCCAGCTTGTAACCTCTGAATTATGAGTTCTTAACATATCTAAATGATCTGGGGGTAACATTCGTACACACGTCTTATCCTTCCTTCCGTGTCTAGTCTTTTCTCCTAGTATAAAATCAATATTGTTCTTATTCATATCCTCAATTACCTCGTCTGACAAACCGCGCCCTACTCTCCACCAGTATTTTATCGACTGAGCAAAACGCTTTCTAAAATTTTCAGAAGATTCATTAGGCAATGTGTCTAAAAGAAATTTAGTGAAGCTTTTCCAAGAATGACCTTTTGGTAGTTTGAAGCCATTGTATGATATTTTCTTACCGTATGTAGCTAAGAAGTTAGCCCCAGAAACCCTAGCGCACAAAGTCCTCCATATGTGTGGGTCTATTATCCTGTATAGGTTTAAACTAGACTTTGATTCACTCATAAATGGTGATGCTACACGCATTTGAGCAACACTTAAACCAGCTTTCCAAAATAAATCATACAACTCATTGTAATCCCATTCAAATTTAGCGTTACCAGTCCATACATCTTCTGTTTTCCAATCGTATATTGGATAACAATTAAAGCAATCTCCTTTGTTTTTTCTAGTCCAACATAGGTTGTTAACCATAATCTTCTTTTTGTTCATTATAGCCCTATACCTGTTTAAACTTTCATCGGTTCTAATACCTATTAAATTTGCACATCGTTTACCTTGACCATACCACACAGAAAAATTATCGTAAAAATCCTTATCGTGCATGTTTTCTTCATAAAAATCAAATGGGCAATTTTCTATATTAACTATATAATCCTCTTTAGGCATAGGCATTATCCATCTGCCTCTATCTTTCTCTCCCCAAGTTATGTAAGTTGTTTCGTAACTACTTACAGTACATGGTAAGGTAATTGGAAGGCAACACCAGTAAACATCTAACAAGTCTAAGTTGTCTTGGATTATTCGATGCATAAACTCCAATGATAAGGTGTAATTTGCTTCATTGTCCATAACCATTAAACCAATCTTTTCGGTTATGTTGTTTTTACGCATATAATCTAAAACAAGGTTTAGCATAATTCCAGAATCCTTACCTCCAGAGAATGAAATATAAATCCTCTCAAAGTTATTGAAAATGAACTCTATACGCTCATTCGATGCATCGTATACGTTCTTGTCTGAATCGTAAATTTTCATAATAATAAATGTGTTAAATAAATAAACCCCTGTCAAAGTAGCCACGTCGGGAGGCATTCGATAACAAGGGTTTTAAATAAATTATTTGTGATTTCCGACGTCACTTTGAATTGCTAATATACTAATATATTTCTAATATACTGCTATTATTACCTTATCTTTTGTATTGTTTACTTTCATAGTTTCTAATTGTTATTTGTTTATGTTCTGCTATTACTTAATAGTGTTAGTTGTTGTCGGGGTCGATAAAGTCCATAAACTCTGTCGTGCTGCCTGTAATGTTTTGTTTCAATCCCTTAACAAAGTCTTTGCCTTCTTCTGTGATCCACCCATTACCAACGTATCCACCGTGCGCCCATAAATCGTTGTGATCTAATACGTGAAATACAAATTCCAAAACAACATCAATACCGTATTTTTCAACTGCATCTGTTCTTGATTTCTTGAACTCGCTATAATCACTGAATTCATCATTGCTTTGTTTAATCTGAGTTTCCATTAATGACAATACTAGTTCTTTTACCTTTTCAGGATTGCCACAACCACACATTCCAATTTTATCATGCCATATCCTTTCAAATTTTTCATTTTGTTCTTCAAAATTCTTTTGATCTTTTCCGTAATCAAATTCTTCTTTCATAATACTTGTTTTAAATTATTGTTACTCCCTTGTTAGGGGTGTTTAGTTGTTTTATTGTAAAAGTCTGTTGAAATATACCTACCGTTGCTTAGTGTGTATTCTCCAAATATAGATGAGCTATTAACTATTGTTAAAGTGTCTCCGTTAACTACTAACTCTTCACCTATATGCTTAGACATTGAATGTGAAGGGTATGTTATAAGCATTGCTAAGCCTGTAAGTATTAACCCTGACAATAATAAGGCTCCAAATCCTTTTAGACCCTCTATTCGTTTTTCGTATTTAGTCATAATTCTAAGTGTTAAATTTCATGTAGCTACCTACTTTCAATATGTGGTCAACTGGTACTTTGTGCTTCTTGCAAACCTTAATTATTAAAGGCATTGTTCTCTTTACGTCTGTTAATTCAGCTATTATTTTAGCTACTGCTTCTGCTGATTGTTTTGGTGTTCGTTTCATGTTATTTTTTTTTACGACTCTAAAAAGTCTTTTATATCCAATGTATTATACTCAAAATTCAAACTCTTAACCCTCCTTGTTAGGTAATAGCTAACTATAGAGTGATCCCTTTTTTTTAGTAACATACCTAACGCACTGTAATTCCTGTAAATTCTCATTTTATCCAGGTTGTTGTTCCACCATATAATGAAGAAATGCATCCTATCTTTCAAGTCTTGCTTTCTATTGGTAGAATCTAAGCCGTAAGTAGAAACAGCTAATTCACAAAGCCTGTCAAATGAACTAGTATCGACAAAATTTGTTTTAATGTTCTCTCTGTCTATCCATGATTCCCACGGTATTAAACTATCTGCTTCCATATTACTTAATTGTATTTTCAAACACCTCGTTAAATGTTCCCTTTTCTGCTTCTACTGTTTTCTCAATCCTAACGCCTTCAACACCCTTTGGTGGAGTATATTCATTAGGAAGGAATAAACTATCGTCTGTGTCGCTCTTAAAGCGGTTAAAGAAGCTGTATATCTTTGTTTGTGTGTTCATGGTTGTTTGAATTTATTTAATAACCCTTCAATTTCAATCTGTTTTACTCTTATTAATGTGCCTATAACCTCTAAAGTTAAATAGTCAGGTATTTTGAAGTTTAAATTCAAATCATCATTATCTAGTTTGTCGTCATTTTGAAAAGTAATATAATATCGAGTACTATCTAAATTGAAACTTGATTTTTCAGATTTTAACGATCCATCCTCATCTAGTATGTCCGACTTTGACACGTCTTTGATTTTTTTGGTTGTTAGTTTTATTTGTGTTTGACCTTCTGTCTTTAAAATTGTATTAGCAAATCTATCAAGGCTAACTATTTCAGATGTCAATTGTTCAATCCTCTTGTAGTCTTTTGCTATTTTGCCCGCTGTTTTAATATCAATATTCATCTTTCTAATTTTAGTATTCTATTTCTAATTCTTCAATGTTTATTCCGTGCTCTTTAGCGTACTTTTTTAGCTTGCTTTGAACGTCGCTTATTGTTCTTGAGTCTAATCCTATATTGCTGTCAAGCTCAATGATGTTATTCCATAAAGCTTGTAGTTCTTCTCTGTTCATCTTAAAGTGTTTTTAGTTTCTCTATTAATTGATCTATTCTGTCAAGCTCTGTTGATAATGTGAACTTTGCACCGCTTGTTGTTAGCTTTGTCATTAAACGCTCTATTGTATTACGTTCGTTTTGTAGACTAATTATACCGTGTGCGTATGCTGATTTCATTGTCCAAACATTTCCAACTCCGTACTCTTCAAATTCTTTTTTGAATGGCTGAACATATTCTAACATCTTCTCTAGTACCGTGTCTCTTTCTTCCATAACTTCTAATTGTTTATTGTTTTAAAGCCTCCTAAGATACTATCTTTGTTGTTTGGTGGGTTTATTGTGTAGCTTATATATTTTACAGAAAATACCGAAATTAGCTCTAACAAATAATACTTTTTCTGTATAACTACCATTGATTTTTTTTTCTTTTGCGAAGTCTAAAACTAACTTCTTTACCTTTATCGATGCCTTTGAAGGTTTTAAACCTTCATTGTCAATTATTCTATTAAGTATGTTGTCCGATGTATTTGTCCAATCTCTATATCTACTCATAACCCTTTAAATTAAGGGGGAATTTTACCCCCCCCCCCTTGTTTTATTAATTAATTACTAAAACTTTTTGTCTAGTACTGAATTTTATTACTAACCCACATTCGGTTAGTATCTTAATATTTCTTAGATTTTTAAAGTTCTGATTAAACCCAATAACTTCTTTTACTTTAATGATCGGTGAGCTTTTTTTAATTGATCCACAAGAACAACTTAGCCCATCTGAATACATGTGATGTCCTACATACTGAATAGTTTGCCCTTCTTTGATCTCTTTTGCTGTAATTTTCATCTTGTCAGTTTTTAATGGGTTGCCCCCTTGTGTGAGATCAAATATACAAATACATTTCCAATAAACAACAATATATTTAGTATTATTTCACTATTTAGCATAAAAGTTAGTTGTTTCTAGTTGTTAGACAACCACAGACAACTAGATAAACACACAACTTACCGAATAATTACAGGTTTATTACAGGATAGTTACAATAGTGCATGAAAATGCCCCTAACTGAATGCTAGAGGCGTGAATTGTGGTTGACTGTTGTATCTTTATAGCATGAAAAGAATAACAAATAGAATGATTAAGTTTTGGAGTGAGCAAGAATTTAGCTTTGAACAGAACGAACGTACAGAAAGAATAAGTACTAGATTCAATGAAACACACTATTTAAAGGTGTTAATAGCTAAGGGAGTACAGAAGCTTAAGGTTTGATATGATCTTTTAGATTGTCTATATCTACATCGTGTCTATTAACCAGTATTGTTAATGCAGTTTGATTAGCCATAGCTACTTTAAGCTGCTTTTCATTCTCTTTGTGGCGCTCATTATTGCTTTTTATCATATACCTCCACACGCCTAAAGCCATAAATAGTATAATAGAAAACGCTCCTGAAAGTATCTTGTAACCTAAACTAGTTTCATCAATTAGCTGCCTTATCTCGTCTGCTCCGTCCATGCTTTATTTGTTATTATGGCTGTTAAACCAAGGGTAAATATTATTACCGATTTTATGTATAGCCAATCTTTAGCCATGTATTGAAAAAGTTCCTCAGATGTTGACATTTGTACTATTTGATATATTAAGCCCGCCAAGAACCAAGCCCCAACAAGTGAAGATATACCCTTCCAAATTTTGTTTAAGTCTGGCTTTAGATAAGGAATTGTTAGTCCAATGAAAGATAGTGATATCAATAACATCGTGTTAAATACGTTGTCAAAGTATATTCCATGCTCAATAAAAATTGAACCATCATATAACTTGTGAGTTTTAGTATAATCAAATCTTGCGCCCTCTCTAAATAAAGGCGGCACAAGCAGAAGCATTAACAGCGAGAAAATTATTGATATCAGTATCTTATCTCTCATACCTTAAAGTCCTGTAGGTGGATTCTTAGGCAATAAAACGGGGCCTCCCGAAGTTGCGTTATCATATTGTAAATCAATAGGCTCGTTAAAGTTGTTGTCTGGATCGAACTCAAACGTAATTGAATTTACTGTTGGGTTTTCCGCGCTCGGTAGAGGAATTGAGCATGTTACTGTAGCTGTGATCTTTCTTGCCATAATTTTCTAATTTTTATTTGATTAAGTCGCAATTTACGGAAATCGCAGCACTTTTTTAGTTAATCATGAGCTTATAATGTATCCTTGAGCGTCAACCGTGTCGCCAAAGTGCTCTAAATATGTGGCTCCTTTTACTCTATTACCAAACAAATCAGTATACTTAGATGTTGACACTATGTAGTTTGACACTATCATTCTGTAAGTTATAATTGTTGATTCTTCAATGAATTCGGTTGCAACAAAATCGTTTATTTCTTCATATGCTGACTTAAAATCCCCTTTTAATATATAGCCTACTATGTGTGATAAAGGGTCATAATGATCTATTCTGTACTGCTTATGTTCGTTTTCTGGTAAATCAGGTAGCGAAAGTCTATTTATCCTAGACATTGCAGCCGTGGTGTTGTAAATAGTTATTCCGTACTCTTCTCTTTGTTCTTTAAATGATATCTCCTGAAGAACATCATCGCTAATCAAAACATCTAACTGAGTTAATGAGTTGTATTTAGCTGTTATAGCGTCTTTAGTTGCTTGTATCGGCTCTTCAGTAAAGAATACTATAACTTCTGTTTCATCATGCTCTATCGTTTGTGCAATGTAATTGTCGTTAACCCAATAGTTAAAAAATATACCGTTTGCGTTAGGGTTTATCGGTTGTATTATTAATCCGTACATATTTCTCTAATTTTTTCACATCTATTTAATTCGTAATCTCTACATACTTTTGGTCTTTTGTCATACACAGAACAAAGCATTGTTTTTCTGTCGAGTAGCTTACATAGTCCATCTTCGCTTTTAGGCAGGTAAGCGTAAATCTCTTCGTACATCTCGTCTATTTCATCTCTCTTAGATTCGTATCTTGGTTTTTTAGCTATAAACTCATCTGAATATTTCACTAAATTAGATTTCAAACTTTCAGACATCGAGTCGTATTCTTGTTTTGAAGTCTCTATAACTAACCTACAGCAAGCGCTATTAACACATTTTAAACAAGATTCCATGAGCGTATAATCATTCTTCTAGTTAATAAATCAACATTATCACCCCTTGTATCTAGCTGAACGGTGACAACATCACCTATAACTAGTCCGTCTATATCATAAGTGCCTTGTATGTTGTCGTCTTGGTTCTTCTGCTCTCTTTTAAACACTACACTATCTAGTATTGTAGCACCATTTACAGCGTAATACATTTCAAGCTCTTCGTTCTGATCGTTGTTGTTGTTGACAATAGCGTTAAATACGTAATCACCATCTAAAGTTATAACGAAAGTTAACCCAGGCACATTGGCTGGCACATTACTATTAAAGTTGTTTGATATTGTTGTTACAACAATCCTATCTTTAAAGTAGTCTGGAACAACAACGGAAGGTGTGCTCTCAAAAAAACCTAAGTTCTCGTTTAGATAAGTGTCTAAAGCTTCAGCACTAGCGTAAGCAACACCCGAAACATCTACTATATCAGCAAACTCAAAGTACGTCAACTGTGTAGGTTCAAGCTCTGTAGTATCCCAATCTAAAACTTGAGGAACAATAAGCTGTATGGGTTGATTTTCAATTGAAGAATTAGGCAGTATTTCCGATGGATAAAAAGAGAATTGATCATTAACAGATCTTTGATGTTTTACGTCTATTTTCTTCGCTTTAAAATAAGGGGTTCTAGTCGCTACGTCTTCAGCAATTATAAACGCCTGAGCTATGTATATTTTTGTTGGCATTATTGTAAATTATAATATGATTTATCTAACTTCTTACGGTCTCCGAATGTTGCTGTAAGTTTAGCTGATCTGCTTCTATATAGGTATTCTACCTCTGCGGTGTCTTCTAATACTACAGGAACATCAAATAGGTGGTAATCATGGTTTGAGGCATTATGATCGCTTATAAGAAGTACATCTTCATTTAAGAAGTGGAAGTTAATTAGTCTTCTTGTGTATCTATCATCAACAGGATCGGTTCTAAGTGAATACTCGTTTAAGTTTTCTCTTGTTACTTTCTCAACTCTACGACCTTTTGTAATTAAGTTGTTAATCTCTGTTTTTGGTTGCCTATCACCAAAGAACCCGTTAAACCTTATGCAGTCTCTTATGTTTGATCCTGTATAATCAATGTCTTCTTTCTCAGAATACGTTGAAGGCTCTGACCATACACGTACTGAGTTCTTAGCGTTCTCAATTGAGAAGTTTTTTAACTCATATTGTCCGTAATTATATCCGTCCGTAACTCCTGAAATAGTAAACTCAACAGCAATAGTGTATTTTCCAGTACCGTAAGTTAATAAGTACTGCTTCCAATCGAACACAAAGCCAAAAGCGGTAGTATCCTGAGGGTAAACACCTTGATCTCCAAGATTTGACAAAGGAGCCGCTTCATCACATTTAGTAACTATAAAATTAACGATATCAGAAGGTGCAGATTTCTTAACTGTTACTTGAGTCACATCATTTTTATAACTATCAGCATCAGTTAGAGAGGCAAGCTTAAGCAGAGGTAAACAACATTCACCCTTAACTCCTCTGTCCTCATCTTCCAACCCCTCTGGAAACCGAATAACCTGTAAATCTACCTTATCTCTTTCGTTCATGACTTTTATTTTTCGTAACTAACCTCTATAGGTAGCACTTCAATGTCTTCAATGTTTAATTTAGGATTCGTAACTAAAAGAAGTTTATACATCTCAATCCTAAGCTCTAATAAACTTTTTAATTCTTCGAACTCAGTTGTAGTAGTCTTGTTGTAATCAGGAAGACCACCCTTAATAGTGTCGTTTAAAGCAATTATTTCTTCTTCAGACTTTAATTCAAATGAACTTCTATTCAGAACCGCACCGCTTTCTAAAAATAACGCATAGTTTGCAGCGTAATAATCCCTACCTTTCCTGATTGAGTCTATAACTGTTCCTATTAAAACACCTGTGTCTGTTCCTGAAACTGGCTTATTAAATACTACTGGTATTTTTGTCTTTAAAATCATTGTTAATTTTTAAATTAAACTACTACTTCTAAATCACTTGCTGTCAAATTCCAAAATCTAACTGGCTCCTGAGCTTCTGTACCGTCCCAAGTGTAGCTGTTAATATAGTCTATTTGGGATATTAAGTTTGCATCTACTTGATCTTCAAACTCAATAAGCGTTAAATTTCCCCAAAGACCCATAAATGTAGCTTCTTTAAATACTGACATTTCCTCTTTTATACCTTTGTAGTAGTTTTCGCCTTCTTCGTTAACCGCTTCAACGTATATTGTTATGTTGAACCTTCTTAGACCGTCTTTTCTGTCGTGTATTGATGGCCCCATATCGAAGTAGACAATTTCACTTATTTGGTTTTGAGCGTCTATTAATTGTGGTGTTGTCGTTTTTATCATTATTTCTGTTTTTTTTAAAAATTGTAAATTATGGCACTAATGTTTGTGATACTTGTATGCCGTTCTCATATGTTATACTAGCCACATCACCAGAACCACCGCCACCAAAGGTTAAGGTTTGAGTCTGTCCTATTGCGCCTGAAGGTAGTTTTATGTCACCTGCCAATAAATGAAAGGCTATTGCGGCTCCCGCCCCTGGGTTTACTGCATTAGCTCTAAAACAAACGTTATCATTTGTGTTTGTGTTTTGAAAGTCAGAATCAAAACCAAACCTATCAACTGTACCCGCATCACCAGTTTCAGCCCTGAAAGCAGTTTTCAACACTTTATAAGCTAGAAATTGATTTGGAGTAGACCCACCTAGCCCTTGTGAAGCATAACCCGCAGTAGAATTAGTTCCAGTTACCAAGAAACCATAAGCCCCACCATTTCCATTTAAGCTATATTGAATTATAGAGCTAGGAAAACCGTTATGCCCTACCGTTCCTGTGGGTATATAAACCGTATTATTGCCTCTAAATTGCTGAATAGGTGTGCCTCCACCTGTTTTTATAGTCCATGTATCTGAAAGTAAAGAACCGTTAAGACCATACGTATAATTACTGTCAGCAACTAAATTGCTGTTTGAGATATTGTAAAAAGTAAGCCCTGTTTGTAACTCAAGTTTAATTAATGACCATGGAACTTTTCTAGATTCCCAACCGCCTACACCATCGTCTGCGTCTTGGTCAAATAAGTCTGGGTCTTCTAATTTTACTGCTGTAATTGGGTATTGATTAATTTCTAATGGCATTATTTTGTGTTTTTATGATGTTGGTATTTTAAGATCGCCTTGTGTTGTTATTTTAAATATTCCGTTTGTTGTTATTTTCCCGTCCAACCCAACATCTTCACTATAAATTCTATGTGTTAAAGATACTTGATTTGCACTAATTATATTCGCATCTACTATAAATCTCATTCTAGCAATGTTCGCAGCAGGGAAATCTAACTGTAATCCTGTCTGTCCCGTCATGGGCTTAAGCGGATTAGCAAAAATGTTTCCTTGATCTAACACAGAAGAAAGAACCCACCTATTGCCGCTTTCAAAATCCTCTATAGTTACCTCTGCCCATGCGTTAGTATAAGTTCCTGTAGCCCATGTTTTAATCACTGTGACTTCGTTGATTTCGTCACCTACTAAATTTGTAGGAGCCACGTTTAACGCAGGTACAAAGTATGTTGATACAGTTGTTATATCTGGATCGTCTTCATATGGTCTAATACCTATCTCTAAGTCGTTGAAATCATCAACCCCATCTAATCTAGTATAGTATGAAATTCTAACAACCCAATCACCTGAACCGCTAAAACGTTGCCAATTCTTGTTTTTACCGTCGAAAGGCTGTGTAATATCAAAGAAGTCATTATCTACATTCGTTTGAGATAACCAATACTCCCATCTAGATAAGTAGCCATACTCTAAAGTAAGTCCGTATTGTCCAGGGATATCATTTGCAGGATTTCTAACAAGTGAAATTTGGTTTCTATCTGAAGTAGGCGGCAAGTTAAAACCTCTACCGTTTACAAAGTTTGGTTGAAATTGTCCAGCCGTTACCACAACATTCGCAAAGCTAAAGAATGTATCCTCTAAAGTGAAAGATTCCTCAGTGACGGTATTGTAAGCGTATTTTCTAGCTCTAACACCCTCGTAATTTACGTTGTCAAGAAGATTAAAGTTACTTATATAAAGTACATCGTCCTCTGTTGTTGTTTGTGGGTTAGGTGTTATTATCTCGTTTCCGTCATGGTCTAATAAAGATTCATCAATTACATTTGGTATCTGAACGCCTTTAGTTGGTGCATCGTAATTGTCCTCATCAAACAATTTTAACCTAACTCTATCACTGTAAATAGTACCGTCAGAAGTATAATTACCAATACTCACCGCTAGGGTTGATTTTCTCCCGCCATCAGGCACACCGTCAAACAATATTGTAGCCTGTGCATTTGGTATAATATCACCTGTTATAGTTAACTCATCAACTCCTGTTAATTCAAATTTAAGGTTTTGAAAATCCCATCTTGCACCACTTGGATCAGTATATCCTTGATATATCGTAGGATCAGCAACACCATCAGCAATAAAATCAACTTCAGGAGCTATTACAAGTAAGTTTTCACCTAAATTAGTTGGTTTGTTTAAATAGAATAGGCCGTTAATTGGTCGCCACTCTAAAGACATTCTATAAGTTGAGTTAGGATTAGCTTGATTTGGAGCTTCAACAACAGCTATAAATGTGCTTGTATTAGAATAGTCTAATCTGTCTATTGCGTCACCTAAGTAATCAATCCATGAAGTACTAATACTTGAATAGTTAACGATTCCACCGTTATAGTTTTGATCGTAACCACCTGTATTAGCTTCTACATTCTGTGATAAATCAGTAAGTACGCCGTTAGGATTTCCGTATTGAGCAAAGCACTTAACTTTATTTATAGGCGCTAAACAATCAGCTAGTTCATAGTAGTTAGGCTCTGCAAATCCATCTTGAATGATTCCCCATTGCATGAACTTATAACGGATTCTGTAATCTCTCCAACCTCCAGCAAATGTCCCTGTCAATGTTAAATCAACATCTTTAAACAAACCACCAGATTTATTAACAAATTGAGTCATCAATTGCGGCACACCTGTAGGGATACCTGTAACAACTGGCAATTCAAATCTGTTAAACTCACTATCAATCATTGAATTAAGTAACGTAGTACCGTTCGGAGCTAGGTTAAATTCAAATTCTATTGAGGCGGGCGCTCTATTTGCTACGATAAGTATTGAGGAAACGTAAGCATCAGTAGGGAATTTTCTGCCGTCAATGTGGAAAAACGTACCACCTCCCCCAAGTCCAAAGGGAGTATCTACGTAAAGCTTATTCCCTTGTACAGACAGAACATTAAAAGTAAAAGTCTGTGCTTGTATTGGTGGCGGTGCGGCTATAAATGTATAGGTAACTGTTATCGCGTCTCCAGCTAAAAAACCAAGCTCTCCAAAGTCGCCTTGTTGAATCTGAAACCAAAAGTTAGAACCTTGAACCTTCCAAGACATTAAATTTTGTGTAGACGAACCAACAGCAAAACGAACTGATAATTTTATTTCACCATCAACCCAATCGTTAGCATTTGCAGTAAGTGCGTTATCACCGTTATATGTCTCGTTAACTATATCTACTGGCATCGTCTGTTAGTATTTATTATTTAGACTCATTAATCCTTCAGCAGCCTTCTTTAAGTCAACACCTGTTAATTGTTTCATCTTCGCTAATTGTTCTAAATTATCAGCAGTCATGTGGCTCTTATGCTCATCTGTTAAATACAAGTCTAGTAATCCTTCAGCCTCGTTAAGACCTTCAATTATTTTCCCTATTTTATTCTTTGAATCATCCATCTATTCTAATAGTTTTAGTATTGTTTCCTTCTGTCGAGTCAATAGCATATAGTATTTCAGCCTCTTTGCCTTCATTAGTCCATTCGAACGTAAGTATTTCTAATAGTGTTCCGTTCTCATCTGTAACGTAGTTGTTGTCTAACAACATCTCAAAGTCAGAAGTAGAAAAAGGAATCATTTCACTATAATGCCTTTTGAAATTTTCTCTTACTTGGTTTATAGTGTGGTATGTTTGATAAAGTGTATCGGCTCCAATCTTATCTCTAAAGTCTTGAGGTTGTCTCCCTCCAGTTTGAAACATTATCTTAGTATTAGAGAAGTATTGTTGACCAATTACAGTAACCCCAACCCTTCCTTTTACTTTTGATTGAAGTGCTGAGTTTCCACCGAAAAACGATATTACATTATCAGCTAACTTAGCGAATTTCAAAGCCTCTTTTTCAACCCATGTCAAACTGTCTTTTCTAGTAGCAAAGGAGAACGGTATAGCTATATCAACCAAACCTTGTATAGACACTAAATCAGCATTAGTAACTGATACTGGCTCTGTTGAATATTCCGCGTCAAGAGCTTCTAATCTATCCATAGTGTGAAAATCGCTAGAATCCCACAAGTAATGCATGTAATAACGCTTCCACCAATCACCTGAATTGTAACCCCATTGGTTTTCTCTTACCCCTTGCAGATTTAAAGTTCTTGTTATTTGAACTCCCGCGTTTAACTCCCAGAAATCTCTACGCTCTAACATCACAACACCGTTAAGCACTCTAATTTTAGCGTTAAACATGCCCTTAAGTACATTTAAAAGCCTTCCGAATGTAGATACTGCTCCGTCTCTTGCTGTTGGATAACCTTTTGTATGGTATCCAGTATCTAAAGTAAATAGTTTCTCTATGATAGATGTCTCACCTTTAATTAACGGAACTGGAAGTATTGTTAGCTCAGTCATGTTGTCAATTATACTACTCTCGAAAGTGTAGCCTAGTTTTTGACATGCCTTTTGACATAGCTCTTGAACTGAAGCCCCTTTGAAATATCTAATTGGAGGGAAGATCAATTCTATAATTTGCTTAGTAATGTCAATCAACGCAATAATCAAGGCCGCTACATAAATTATTCTAGCGATTAAGAGTAATGCAGCCGAAACTATCTGACCAACATTTACAACTGTACCTACTGAAATGATCTTAATAAAATCTGTAATAGCTACGATCAAATCTCTAATACCTTCAATTAAAGCCTTAGTGAGTGTATAAGCGCTAATACCAAGCATTATAAGCAACTCTACTTGATTATCTTTTACAATTAGATAAGGAAGGTCTTGAGTAGTAAAAGGGTGCGTTATATTGCATGATTCAAAAGAAAGTCCATTAGCATCTTCCCAGAACTTATTTATAGAACGTCTGCGATGTATGTTAACTTCAATTGCAGAATCACCAACACCACTAATTTTAGGATCGTCAACTAACTTTAAATAATATTCAATTGTTAAGTTGTTTATCTGGTATGTGTATGGTATACCTTCAAATATTCCGTTTGTATCTATGTGGTCAAGAACTAACTTCTTAGCTTTATTTTCTAGCACTAAAGAGTCAACTGTTAACTCAGCTTCTTGCGCGTCAGCAGTCCAGTCTAATTTAATACCGATCTTGTCAGCATCTTTAGGGCGTATTTCAGTCCCGTTAATAAAATGTCTGCTTTCTAGGTTCTGGCTGCTCATTGTGGTTTAACTTTAAATGTGCTTACCGTCTTAAGACCTCCCTTTTTTCTGCTTTCAACAATCTCCATTGTCTTTTGCGTAATCGCTCCAAGTTGTATGTTCGTTTCTGGCTTGTTTTCAATAGTCTTATTAACCATATCCAGCTTATCACTAACATTATTTAGCTGTTCAACTAGCATTATGTTTTCCCATCCTACAGCAACTTGGTTTCCATCAACTAATCTTCCAAGTCGTCTATCTTCCATTACTCTAGCAACTTCATCATTAGAAACATTACCCATCATTGAGTTTTGCTTCGCTGTCATTACACGTTCATTGTCGTGAAGTACTGCGAATCGTCCACCTTTAGAATCTAACGCGTTACCAACTCTACCAGTGTCTTCAGTTCCATCATAGAACGAACCTATTGAAGATATGAATTGTTCTAATACTGCTTTGCTTGATATTGCTTTTGCTAATGCTACTCCTGACTCGTCACCTTGTTCTAGATTAGAATTGTAAGCAAGTAGTATTGACGAAACCATTTGAATCCTTTGTTTACGTTTCTCTAGTTCTGCTTTTTGCGCTTCTGCCTCAGCAATCAATCGGTTCTCTTCTGCTAGTGATTCTTTAGCTGTAATATTTCCATTCTTTGCTAACTCTTCTAGATCGTCTGCACGTTTCTTATGTGCTTCAACTTCTTCATCAAGTTTGGCTATTTTCTTGTCGATAGAGTCAATGAATAATTGTGTAGTCAAGTCGATAGCATCCTTTTGAGTCTTGAACTTCTCCTTCTCCCAATCAATTTCTTTGTCAATTAAGGATCTTTTCTTTTTAAGTAATTCAATCTCAAGCCCAGTTATCTCTTTTTCTAGCTCTGGGAATTCAGTAAGCATATCTTTATATACCTGTATGCGCTTCTCTAGCTGCTCGATCTCAAATTCCGTTAACTCTCTGGCTATTTCCTTTTCAGTCTTTCCAGATTGAAGCAAAAGCAACTCTCTTTCTTGTCTTGAAACCGCAAACATATCATTGATCTGCGCTAACTCTGAGTCTTTAGCTTCTAAAACTATTGCTGCTATCTCTTCTTGGTGCACCCTTTCTGCTTCTAAATCTGCATCTCTAAACTTCTTTCTTATTGCTGTAATTTCTAATACTAAAGATTCGTTTATCTCTTTTGTGAATTCTGCCTTATCTTTATCTGAAGCATTAGTTAAATTCTTGTCTTCAATTATTCTTGCTGCTGATTCTCTAGCAACTAAAACCTCTTGCTCTTCTACGTCTGCTATTTGTTTAAGTTGCTCATCTCTAATTTCCCTAAGTAAGCTAATTTGCTTCTCTGGTGTTTCGTCTGCTTTTCCTGCTGGCTTTATTAGTCTACCTTCAGTTTTAGTTTCGTTTTTAGGTTCTAAAGCTTCTAGTGCCGCTCTTCTTTGTGCTATTTCTGACTTTAATAGTTTTAAACTATTTTTAGAGGCTAGTATTTCTTCTTTAATTCTAAATCTTCTTATATCTCTAACGGCCTTGTTCTTTTCTTTTTCATTAAGGGATAATTCATTTTCAGCCATCATTATAGCATTCTGAGCGCCTTCTATTCTTAATGACAGTAACTCTATTTGATCTCTTCCTAATGGGTCTTTTCTGTTTAACCAAAGTAAATACTCATCATTCGCCGCCTTGATTGCTTCTTTTTCTTCCTCAATTACCTTGATCCTGTCCTTGCCGTTTTCAAGGTCTTGTTTTCTTTTACGTTCAGCGGCAGCTATTGATTCGTCTAATAAATCCCTTCTATTTTCTAATTGCACCTTAAACGCTTTATTGAAAAGCCTTAAATCTTCTTCTCCGTCTTTTCTTATGTTTTGCAATCTCTCTAATTGATCAGCAGCAGCAGAAGCACCGCTAACAATATTCCATAAGGCCGCAACAAACTCAGTAAACAACGCAACAGCAACACCAATACCTATCCTCTTTAGTGATTTAGCAAACTTTCGCGCTCCTGAGCTTGCTTGATCCATATTCTTACCAACATCTTTCACGCTTCCACCGAAAGCCTTCCAATCCTTAAATTGTTGGTTCATTTTTAAGGCAAACATAACCGTCTTGAACGCTAAGAAAGCACGAACAGCCTTTATAATAACTGTAACTATAGTTCCTAAATTGTCAGCTAAAAACTTAATTCCTTTACGTAAAGTCTCACCAACTCCACCCGCTTCATCCATTGAGAGTATCAACCCTTCCCATGAACTACGTAACAAATCAAGCGCACCACCTAAAGTATTACGTTGAGTGTCTGCCATTTTAGCCGCTGCACCTTCAGCATCTTCTAATTTATCTGTAAGTCCTGCAACCTTATCTTGATTCTCAGCAAGTATAACACCCGCTGCGACTCCACGTTTTCCAAATAATTCTAATGCTACTCCTGCTTTATCTTGAGCGTTGTTTACTTTGTCTAATGCTTCTTTCCATGTTAAGCCTTGTTTAGAAGCCTCAAGCATCATGTTACGTAGCGATGTTCCTGCTGTACTTGCATCTAGACCACTATCCGTAAGCGAACCTAACATTGCTGTTGTTTGCTCGATAGAGAATCCCATTGTCTTAGCTACTGGAGCGACCGCAGCCATACCGACCTTGAATTTCTCCATATCCAATGACGAACTAGAGAAAGACTTAGCCATTACATCAACAACTCTTTGTGTATCCTTCGCGGCTAAACCGAAACCATTCAATGTTGATCCTGCTACCGCTGCTGCATTTGCTAATTCTGTGCCTGTCGCCTCAGCTAACGCCAAGGTTGCGGGAGTCATATCGTTAATCTGCTGTTGAGTAAATCCTAATTTTGCAAGTTCTAATTGTAGCTCGGATACTTGCGAGGCTGTAAAACGCGTAGTCGCACCTAATTCCTTAGCCTGATTAGTCAAGGCTTTCATTTGATCAACGTTAACACCTAATACTGACGCTAAGTTTGCTTGAGCTTGCTGAAAGTCTTTTATTACGTTGAATGAATCCTTTATTAAAGAGAACACACCAAAAGCTACTCCTAATTGTCCTAGAGCGTTTTTAAGACCACCTAGAGCGTTTTTATACCTACCAATAGCCATTTTTTGTTTACCTAGCTTGGTGGCATTCCTTTCGAGTATCTTATTGTTACGGTCTAAAGTCTTGTTGACTACTTTTAGTCTCTGGTTTCCTTTCTTAGTTGTTAAATCTAGCTTCTCTTTTTCGTTACGTAGTTTTTTAGACTCTAGCCTTACTCTTTCTAATGATCCTTTTTGTGAATTAGCTAATGCAACCTCTTCTCTAATTTCTTTATTTTGTTGTTGTTGTGCTACTCTAAGCTTTTCTTTTTCTCTTAGAATATCTTTATCAATAGCTAGTTTTGCTTTAGCGGTTTGGTTTGCTTGTTTAGCTAGTTGGTCAAAGTCTTTCATGCCCTGAGTATTACCAACGCTTGCGCCTCCAAGACCTTTCTTAATTCCTTGTGCTGCCTGTTTTAAAGTGTTAACCGTTAGAGTCAGAGTTTTAATTTCAGCCTGTGCAGCTTTAGCGCCCTGTGTTATATGGTCGAATAATCCCTTATCGGCTATGTCATCCTTATTTATTCTCTTGTCAGCCATTTGTTATTTTGTTGCGCTCGAAGCTTTTTTCAATTGTGCTTGCTCCTTTTCAAACTCCTTAACTATCTTATAAAATTTCTTTGCTGTTATCTTTTTTTCATCTATCCTTAGTCCATACCACTTTTCTAAATGCACTATAAACCCGTCACGATCTGTTTTACCCTCTTTGCTTAAAACATCATTCAGCTCTTTGGTTAACCTTCTTATTTCGTTACGTAAAAAGCTATCCTCTTCTATAACTAAATCACATTCTAAAATCGCTATTCGTCTCCTGAGTTCTACTATCTCTTCCATCTCTGGACTAATACCGAACTCAGCTATGTAACTATCGTTTATTCTTATATGCGCTTCTTCGTCTTCTTTATCTGTACCAACTTCAATGTCAATTCTAGCATATTGATAGTTACCTTTCTGAAGTTCCCACCAGTTAAATAAAAGTATGTCGTCTATGTTATTGTAGTATTTCATCTCTAACTATTTTAACATACTTATCTATAAGTAGTTTGATTATTAATGTGTGTTGGCTCTCGTCTGTCAACCCTAGAATATCTATCCCGTATCGAACGGCTAAATCTGTAGTTACTCCATCGTCACCCGTCTTTATAGTGTCCGCTGATATTGTTATACCTCCTCTGTCAACTCTAACTATGAATGAAGCGTAAAAACTACCCTCATCAAATAGCTGTATTCTTCCTTTACGCTTACCGAACTCCTGAACTGAACGTGCTGAGTAAACCCCTAACGACCTATTTAATGAATCAACACCCTTATCAAACATCTGATCTCTAGTGTTAAGTCGTATAATTTCCTGTTTAACTTCTTCATCAAACGTCAAAACCCAAACCTTTTCAGGATTCAGGTTAACAGCATTATCAAGAATTTTGTCAATTGCAGGAAACAAGCTCATAGTATAAAACAAAAAAAGCGGCATCCTAATAAAAGAATACCGCCCATTAAATGCACATCATGTGCCTATGTTGCTAAGTTACTAAATTTTATCCATATAATTTAATTGTCACCTCAAGTAAGTGCATATCTATACCGAGTGCTTGGTTGAACGTTTTACTAAAAACATGTGATTTATAACTACCTTTGTGGAACATTTCAGCTTCCTCTATTACTTTTTTGACTTGACTTTTACTAAACTCGCGTTCTTGGAATACGGTGAATTTATTGTTTTTTTGTGGTTGTATATTCAATATTTTATACTTCTGATTCTCTACAGCTTTCACAAACCAAGTAGGTAGATTTAACTCTTCTTTAATCTTGTCAAACTCTTCTAATGGTAATCGTCCTTTAGCCCTGTCTTCTGCGTACATTTTTATATGAAGGTTTACACTGCCTTTTGTCTTTAGTAATGTTCTAAGTTCGTCGGGCTGACTAGTTGCATTTACTACTCCTTTTGTGTCATACAAATAGAAACACTCTTTTGCTGAGATTCCATTATTATCATGTTGAATTATCTCGACTCCATCTTTACTTATGTAGTCTTTGGTTCCGTCAAATGAAAATATTTCAGAAACGGACAAGTACCATTCGTAATCTAAATTGAATTTTTTACTGTACTTCATAGTTATATTTTAGTGTTCAGGTATTGA
>Ga0255049_10000116_pt1 | contig 43653 bp, 41 predicted proteins | sample JV7_2_3_MG_FD_183615 | JGI IMG/M metagenome (GOLD analysis project Ga0255049, IMG submission 183615) | Seawater microbial communities from Jervis Inlet, British Columbia, Canada - JV7_2_3 | ecosystem: Environmental > Aquatic > Marine > Inlet | place: Canada: British Columbia | collected 2016-10-06 | reverse complement strand
TGCATCGGTTGCAGTACTGCAATTTCTGAATCTGAGCGATGACCGGGAAAAATTTCAATACATCGTCGAAGGCTTTCGAGAGGAACTGGTCACAAGCCTGGATCAGGTGCCAAATCTGAAAATCACGAGAGGGCCGCGATTATCGGATGACAGGACAGCGAGCATGATCGCAAACGAACTCGGTGTCGATGCGATCGTATCCGGCAGCCTGCGTGCCGATGGCGACAGGGTGCGGATAACTGCGGTGATAATCTCCGCTAGTGGATTTCAGGATTGGACAAACAGATTTGACGGTGCAGCGCGGGACGTTTTCAGCCTGCAGGAAGATGTCGCCACGGAAGTACGCAATGAGCTTCTCGGGGAGACGGGAGAACAGATCAGAGCGGCAAGCCGTCCAAGCAGTTCCGAGGCATTCGATAAGTACATGCGTGGACTTTTGTTTCTTAACAAACGTGATGCAGCCTCACTGAGGCGCGCCAAGGCACTGTTTCAGGAAACCGTCGAAATCGACTCCAATTTCGGCCCTGCTTACTGGCGTCTTGCGGTCACGCATTTGCTGCTGTCGGATTACGCAGCCGATCGTAGGCGTCAGCTTTTCGAAGAAGCGATTATCGTTGCAAACCGGGGTGTTGATGCAGATCCGAGCATTCGTGAGGCCGCCGAAGTGGTCTACGGGTTTGTTCACCACCAGTATGGCAACTGGAGCGATGCCGCTGCTGCCTATGATGTAGCACTTGGCGGCCAGACTGTCTATCCAACTGCCTACCAATGGCATTCTCGCCTCCTGAGTTCCATCGGCCTGCTTGACGAGGCGCTGCAGCAGGCAATAACGGCCAGATCGATGGAGCCCGCGTCTCAGGTATTGAACAGCAGAGTAGCCAATGCATATCTATGGACAAACGACTTGGCCAAAGCGGGCCATTTCTTCGAGGAAGCCAACAACATGGGCCTCGGCGGGCCGATTCACCACTTTGGCTATGCGATGTTTCTGCTTCGCGACAATCGGGTCGAGGAAGCGAGAGCAAGCGTAAGGCGTGCATTGCACCTATTCTCTGCCGACGAATCTTGGGTCGACCCGGTATTTGACGGTCTGGCTAATCCCGATAGCCAGGGAAACCTGGAGATCGCGTATCGAACGGTCGAAAAAATGATGGCGGAGGGTACCGCACCGTATATCACGATGATCATCTGGGCCTTGTTCAATCAAGCGGACCGCGTCATGGATGTCGCCATGCAACTTGCAGAATCGGGCAGGCTGTACGAGCACGAATCTGCACAGGTAGAAATTATCTATCTGGACGAGTTGAAGGTGCTACGGGCACATGAAGAGTTCCCGACCTTGCTTCAGAAGCTCGGCCTGACCGATTACTGGGCAAGCATTGGATGTCGATGGGCTGGCGACCAGGTGCGTTGCGATAGGCAGTAACCAGAACCCATCTCACAAAAAGGTGTCAGGTTTATTTATCTCAAAAAATGGCCAAAAATAAACCTGACACCTTTTTTACTAGTCTGTGATTTTGCTCCGGGACTCCTTGAGTCGGCCCCGTTTGGTCTTGTCATCCAGCCGCTTTTGCCGCGATCTTCTGGTCGGTTTGGTTGGCTTGCGCGGCTTTTTTCGTAGCAACGCCTTTGCGATCATCCCCGCCAGCTTGTCGAGGGCATCCGAACGATTCTTGTCCTGACTGCGATATCGCTGCGATTTGATGACGATAATGCCGTCCTTCGAAAGCCTGCGGTCTTTCACTCGCAGCACGCGCTCTTTGTAATCATCCGACAGTGCCGTCGATGCCCTCACATCGAACCGAATGTGAATGGCGGTCGATACCTTGTTTACGTTTTGACCGCCCGCGCCCTGTGATCGGATTGCCGCAATCTCGATTTCCGCCAGTGGAATGGAAATGTCTTCGTTGACCTTGAGCATCTGGCAATTATACGGGGTGATTTGTGTGAGAATGCGCCACTTATGCCGCTGCGAAACCTTTCGATTCTTTTGACTTGCCAGCTGATCTCGGCAACCGGCGCGATCGTGTTGGTAACGCTCGGCGGGATTATCGGTTCCAGCCTGACAAACGAGCAGGCACTGGCCACGCTGCCTGTATCGATCATGGTTATCAGTGTCGCGGCTACCACGGTTCCAGCGACGCTCCTGATGCGCCGTATCGGGCGCAAGCTCGGAAGTGCGTTGGCTTCCTTGTCAGCTGCCGCGGCGGCATTGTTGGCGGCTTATGCAATTTCATTGGGCAGTTTTTCGCTGTTTATCGTTGCGGCTGCGGTATTCGGCATCAATATGGCATTTACACAGCAATATCGTTACGCAGCGGTGGAGAGCGTCGATCCGCAATATGCCAGCCGTGCGATTTCGGTCGTATTGCTCGGGGCAATTGGTGGGGCCTTTGCCGGCTCGGAACTCGTCAAACATGGGCATACCTGGGTCGAAAACATCCCTTACGCAGGGACGTTGATCGGTGTTGCGGCGTTGTATGTCGTGCAGGCGTTCCTTTTTCAGATGCTCGCGCCTCTGCGTGGCGAAGAACACGAAACGACGAAACTACCTCACAGGTCATTGCGCAAGATCGTTTGCCAGCCCGCTTACATCGTCGCAGTCCTTGGCGGAACAGTCGCCTTCGGCATCATGACCTTGATCATGACCGCTACGCCGCTAAGCATGCACTTCCATGATGGCTATTCTCTTGAGGCAACAGCAAATGTCATCCGGGCCCACGTCCTCGGCATGTATGTTCCTTCGCTCGTGTCCGGCTTTCTTTTCGAGCGGTTAGGGACGGTCAAAATGATGTCCGCCGGCACCGTCGTGCTTCTTGCGTCATCGCTGATTGCCGTGCAGGGACAAACGATCGTTCATTACTGGTCCGCACTGATTTTGCTCGGCGTCGGCTGGAATTTCCTGTACGTTGGCGGGACGACGATGCTTACGTTCACCTATTCAATGGCGGAGCGGTTTAAAGCGCAAGCCGTGAATGAGTTTTGCGTATTCGGTACAGCGGCCACCACCTCGCTGCTGGCAGGATCCGTAATTTTCTATTATGGCTGGACCAAGCTTGTACTCCTGCCGATCCCGATGCTGCTATTGATCGCGGTCGGCCTGTACATCGTACGCCGTGATCCTCTGGTACGAATCTAGCCTAAGTCCAGCGGATAGAATTGAACATGAACTCAGGAAGTCGACAGGGCAACAGTTTCATGACTGCAAAACACCTTTACGACGATGACATGTATCGCTTCGACCACCCACAGCCTTCTTACTGGGAGGCTAGTGCCGGGCAAATCGACTTGCGGGCCGCACCACTCGCAGCAGACGATAGCTGCGAAGTCGCCATTATCGGAGGCGGCTACACGGGACTCTCGACCGCATATCACCTCGCCAAACACCACAATATCGAGGCGCGCGTGCTCGAAGCCGGCCACATTGGCTGGGGAGCGTCCGGGCGCAACGGGGGGTTTTGCAGCATTGGCGGGAGTTCACTCGACACAGCACAACAAATCGCGCGGTACGGTGAGAAAAATGTGCGGCACTATTATCAATCTCAGGTCGATGCCGTTGAACTGGTTCGGGACATCATTCAGGACGAGAGTATCGACGCACAGATGGTTGGTGATGTCGAACTCGAAGTTGCTCACTCGAAAAAAGCGTTCAGCGAACTAAAGCAACACGCCGAAATGCAATTCCGTGTGCTGGGGCTCGATGCCGACGTCATTGCCGCCGAGGCATTCAGGCGTGATTACTTCGATTCTACAGAACAGTTCGGTGCCTCCCGTATCAGACCAACATTCGGCCTGCATCCGATGCGATACATACTGGGGCTTGCTTCCGCGACTGAAAATCACGGCGCCAAGCTTCATCGTGACAGCGAAGTCGTTGCGTGGGAGAAGACTGCGAATGGACATCTGCTGCGAACACGAAATGCAACTCTGAAATCGAAATATGTGGTCATGGCGACCAATGGATTCATGCCGGAGTACCTGAATTCGAAATTCCACGCCCGGTCCTTACCCATGATCAGTGCGATCGTGGTGACGCGGCCACTTACGGATTCGGAACTTGCAACGTATCACTGGAGCACGACGACGCCGGCGATTACCTCGCGCAAACTCATGAATTACTTTCGACTGTTGCCGGACAATCGTCTCATGTTCGGTGGCCGCGGCAGTTCTTCAGGACAAGACGCCGCAGCCGACAGGACATACGACCAACTGGTTGCTCGATTCCGGCAACTCTGGCCGGCCTGGAAAGATATTCGGATCGACTACAAATGGCATGGTCTGATCTGCATGACCTGGAGGCAGACGCCGAGTATTGGACGCCTGCCGGATGACCCGAGCGTGTTTTTCGGTTTCGGCTATCACGGCAACGGCGTGAACACATCCACCTGGACCGGCAAGCAGATAGCCGACTGGCTGGCGAACAGTACTTTGGAAGCTGTATCCGCGCCGGACTCGCTGCCGCTGATGGTGCGCGAGTTGTCGGGTCGGTTCCCGTTACCCGCGCTCAGGCGCCACTATCTGCAGGCGCGCATCGCGCTCTTCAGACTGACGGACTGGCTGAATTAGCCGAGATCAGAAGAAGTTGAAGGTGACGCCCAGCGAGATGACCGGGTAGGCCTTGTAATCTTCGAACTCGGCCTCGAGTTGCATTTGCTCGGCCGCGAGTTCGGCCCGGAAAATATCACCAAGTGGACCCGGGTCGGTCGCAAGCGTTCCGTCGGCTGTCAAAGATACAGAGGGATCGCCCTGCCAGAGTACGCCAATGTCGAAGTTCAGACCGACTTTGCCGACCAAACTGAAGTCGAATCCAACACCGAGGTAGGGGGCAACGTCTTCGAAATAGGTCGTGCTTCGCAGCGTTCCAACCTCGGACGCCAGGAAGTTGTCATTGCCGATGTCGAAATCGGCCGCGGCCATGCTGGCCATCTGGAATTCATTGCCATTTGAATAGGCACCGACAGTTACGCGAAGCGGGCTTACAGGGAAAAGAAAGTTTGCGGTCGCGTAGTAGGAGTCAAGCTGAAGTGTGGAGTCGTAATCAATACCGGCGTCAGTTCGAGTATCTTCATAGTCGTACTTGTTGATGCCGGCGCGGATATCCAGCCAGGGTATGGGTCGCCAGGTCGCTTCGAGTCCGAGACCGAGCGTTCCGGCCTTGAAACCCATCCACAGATTATCGCCCGCAGTCGCGCTGCCGGCAGTCATCAGACCCAGTAAAAGTACAGCCACATTTGCTCGCAAGACCTTCATATCGATACTCCAGCTCATCAACAACAGGCGCTCCGAGCGCCAGTATTCGAAGCCTAATTGGGCTCTACAGAAGGTACTGTGCGGTGCATCACAGGGAACGCCCTGAATGCCTCAGTTTCTTTCGATTTCGCCGAATATTTCACACTTCATCGGTGGTGCGACGAGGTAGATGTAACCCGGGAGGGACTGCCGGGAATCGGACTGGCCAGAAGCGGTCTCAATAATATCCATGAGTCGCGTTTCTGCGTCCACTGGCCCCGGATGCGCGACGCGGGCCGCGTCGAATGTCGGTGATCATTCGCAAGGCGCGCAACAAAGCAGCCGGGCCAGTGGCGCGAAACCCCGTCGGGAAGCGCCTTTGCGGGCGCTCTGCTTTGTCGCTCGTCGCTAGAGTGGAATGACCACACGGCGCTCCTCGCTTCGCGCAGTGCATCCCGCAAAGACCGCTTCGCGACCATGGATATTTTTGAGACCGATTCTAGGGTTCAAACCTCTTCGAAGTCTTCCTTGAAACGGACCGAACAGTCCGGACAGGCAAAATCATCCGGTAGCGATGAAAATTCAGTACCTGGCGGGTAGCCTTCGTGCTGATCTCCGTCTTTTTCGCTGAATATGTAACCGCATTCGGGACACCTGAACGTGGTCATTCGGATTGACCGTATTTTTCGTAGAGCGTTTTTCGTTTAGATGGCTCGACGTTCACCTTGTCAAGGTCACCTGCAATGTGCGGCAAAGCCAGCAGTCGCTTGTCCATCGCCAGATACCAAAGGAACGGCACATACGCCAGCAGGTACATTCCGAAATACCCGTTGGGCAGGGTCGGAAGATCGTCGAAATGTCTGAGCGATTGATATCGCCGCAACGGATGCGCGTGGTGATCCGAGTGCCTCTCGAGATGAAACAGCACCAGATTGCTGTAAACGTGATTACTGTTCCAGGAGTGACGCGGATGGCAACGCTCGTACTTGCCGTTTTCTTCCTTCTGCCGCAACAAGCCATAGTGTTCTACGTAATTCGCGCTGGTCAATTGCCACCATGCGAAGAAATTGTGAATGACAAGAAACGGAATCAATATCCAACCGAACGCAACGATGAGACCGAGCTGTAACGCAACGGTCAAAGACAAGGATTGCAGAATTTGATTATCGATGCCCCACAACGACTTTTGTCGCCGCCCGAGACGTTCTTTCTCGATGTCCCACGCACGCTGGAACGCGCCTGGTATTTCGCGCATTGCAAATTTATAGATGCTCTCACCCATCCTGGCACTCGCAGGATCTTCGGGTGTTGCGACATCGCGGTGATGGCCGCGGCTGTGCTCAATCCAGAAGTGACCATACGCCGGCACGGCAAGCACTATTTTCGCGAGACTGCGCTCCAACCTGGATTTCTTGTGCCCGAGTTCGTGGCCGGTGTTGATGCCCAGTCCACTGGCAATGCCTGCAACGACGGCCAGCCCAATGAAGGACCACCAGGCAAGTTCCTGCGTGCCTGCCCAATAGGCGGCACCAATGAGTGCGATGAAGTGAAGCGGAACGACTATGTACGTAAGAACTCGATAATAGCGATCACGATCGAGTTGTAAAACGACGGCTTCGGGAGGATTGTTTTTATCTTCCCCGAGGAACCAGTCAAGCAATGGCGCAGCGACGTAACCGAGTGCGAGTGGAAGTAGCAGCCAGGCTTGATTGCCGGTCTCGGCATGCAGCCATATACCAAGAAACGGTTGCAATGGATATAAGACAGAGAGCAACCAAAACCAGCGTTTGCGATCGCAGTAATAAATCGCCTCACCGTTTTCGAGAGTTCCCGTATAGCCTTTCATGAAGGAAACCTTACGTGCGTTAACTGCATTATGTCGCTTTTCGGGACGTCATCCAACGTGTCGCTAGCGCCGACTTCGATTCATCGGACAAGCCGGTTCGGCCGTCGGTATTTTATACATTCGCAATTCCCGCTATCAGCTTGTCCAGAATCGGCCGATTTAACAATCACTTACAAAGTGGCATGGATCCTGCTTTTTTGTTTGACCTGAGCATTACGTAGTCAGCCGACAAAGATCCAGAGTACTGTGAGTTCCGTCACGGGACATTCCGGTAACCGGAACAAGCCAGACAGTCGCAGTTACGATAGGATTCACAATGCGAAGGATTTGCGGATCGAACAAATGACCCGGGCAGGCCCGATAATAATAAGAATAGTAATAATAACGACATCGGCGTTTTCGCTTGGCGGTTGCGGGGAGAGCGGATCCGATGCTGGCTCAGGAACAAAAACAAAGGTCTTGCCATTGACCGCCGCAACACTCGGGGAACAAACCGTACTTTCTTCCGGGGATTATCTCGCACAGGATATCTATGCTGCTGCGGATACGAGCCGTGGGGAAACGCTGTCGATGCAATGCAGAGCCTGCCATACGCTCGAGCAAGGCGGTGCGAATGTACTGGGCCCGAACTTGTTTGGCCTGTTCGGCAGGAGCGCCGGCAGCCTGCCAGGTTATTCGTACTCCGTCGCGTTGGCGAGCGGCGGTTTTATCTGGACGCCACGTGCACTGGAGGCCTGGTTGGCCCAACCCTTTGCTTTCCTGCCGGGAAATCGCATGAGTTTTCCGGGGCTGCGCGACGCGAATGACAGGAATGCAGTTATTGCTTTTCTGTTACTGCATACTGACGCCGGAAACGATCAGGGGACATAGCGTGACACATAATAATGAGAAGAAGCCGTGAGTAACTTGCAGGGAATAGAATCATTGGAAGATAACCGTGACCGGGACGATCGGCGTGAATTCTCCTGGCGGACTGTTTTATTCGGCTTTCTCCGCTCGCGACGGCACGATACCCGTCGCGACAGCGAGGATGAACCGCTTTACACCGACTGGCATCACCCGTGGCTATTTTTCCTGGCCACAGGAACGATGTTGCTGAGTTGCATGGACGCCTTTTTTACGTTGCAGCTGATTGACCGCGGCGCGGTCGAGATGAATCCGATCATGGCGGTGCTGATCGGCAAGGGGACTTTGGCCTTTGCAGCAACGAAGATGCTGCTGACCGGTATGGGCATTCTTGTACTCGTGTTTCTTTCGCGATCGCGAATGTTCAATCTCATGCGTACCGGGGCGATCCTGACAGTATTCTTCAGTATTTATGCCTGCCTGGTCTGCTACGAGTTCATATTCCTCCTTAAAGTCTTTTAGAACCTGTCTCTAAATTCCGCATGAGCGGCCCTTTTTTCGGCTCCAGGGCCAAAGGCCATCTATACTCATCCCCTATGAGCAAATCGCTGGAAGAGCAATACGCGACGTCGCCGTTGTTCGGCGGCAATGCCACTGCGGTTGAAGCGCTGTACGAGCAATTCATCGAAAACCCCGATGGGGTATCCGAAGGCTGGCGGCGCTACTTCAGAACGCTCGGCGACGGTCAGGCGGAGGTACTGCATACGCCGATTCGGCAGCGTCTGTTGGAAAGAACACGTTCCGGCAACGGCAATGGGCGGGCAACGACCGTTGCCCCAAGCAGTATCACGGCCGCCGAGAAAAAGCAGGCCGCGGTGTCCCGGCTTATTCAGATATACGTCCTGCGGGGCCATCAAATCGCCGACCTGGACCCGTTGAAACTCCAGGATCGACCGACACCAGGCGTCCTCAAACTCGACTATCTCGGTCTGACCGAAGCCGACATGGAGCTTGAGTTCTTCACCGGCGGTCTGGCCGGCACCGGAAACCGGCTTATGAAGCTGCGCGATATTTACGCGCTGCTCAGGAAAATCTATTGCGGCAAGATCGGCGCCGAGTTCGCCCATATCTCGCGCGCAAGGGAGCGCTTGTGGTTACGCAAGCACTTCGAACAGGAGATCATTGCCGGCGGCCTTGACGATGATGATCGACGATGGTTGCTCGGTCAGATGACTGCAGCGGAGGGTATCGAACGTTACCTGCACACGCGTTTCGTGGGCCAGAAAAGATTTTCCCTCGAAGGTGGCGAGAGCCTGATACCCATGCTCGACGACCTCATCCAGCAGGGCGGGAAGGCAGGTATCCATGAGTTGGTCATCGGCATGGCGCATCGGGGCCGCGTAAATGTTCTGGTCAATGTGCTGGGCAAATCTCCGGAGGATCTGTTCGAAGAATTTGAGGGCAATATCGACCTGGACGAGGTCAAGGGCTCCGGTGACGTCAAGTACCACATGGGGTACTCCGCGGACATGAAGACGCCGCGCGACAATGTGCACATCGTGCTGGCGTTCAACCCGTCGCATCTCGAAATCGTCAATCCGGTCGTGGAGGGCTCGGTCCGGGCGCGCCAGCAACGTCGCGGCGATATGGAGCGACAGGAGGTGGTGCCGGTGCTGGTGCATGGTGACGCTGCGTTTTCAGGGCAGGGCGTCGTCATGGAAACCCTTCAGATGTCACAGACCAATGGTTTCAAGACCGGCGGCACCATACACATCGTGATCAACAACCAAATCGGTTTTACGACCAGCCGTCCGGAATACGCGCGTTCGACACCGTACTGCAGTGACGTGGCCAAAATGGTCGAAGCACCAATCTTTCACGTCAATGGTGATGATCCCGAAGCTGCGTTATTTGTTACACGGCTGGCACTCAAATATCGGCAGAAATATAAGAAAGATGTCGTGATCGATCTGGTTTGTTATCGCCGGCACGGGCACAACGAAGCGGACGAGCCGGCAGCGACGCAGCCGGTCATGTATTCACGAATACGCAGTCATAAGACGACCCGCGAAATTTACGCCGAAAGACTCATCGCCGCCGGCCTGATGGACGCCGACGACGTAGTCAAGCTTCAGGAGGACTATCGTGATCGCCTCGATCGCGGTGAACCGGTACCCAGGTCATCGCTTGGAATGATCGGCAACGAATTCACCGTCGATTGGCACCCTTACCTGAGTGGTGACTGGGATGATCCGGTAGATACGACGATAACTCCGGAAACGGTCGCCGAACTCGGCAAAGCAATCATCGCAACGCCACCCGGATTCACTCCGCACGGCAGAGTGCAGCGAATCCTGGTGGAACGAGCGAAAATGGCTGCCGGCGAGATTGACATGGATTGGGGATTCGCCGAGACCATGGCCTATGCAAGCCTCATAGAGGAAGGTTTCAATTGCCGTGTTACCGGCCAGGACAGCGGTCGCGGTACTTTTTTTCACCGCCATGCGGTGTTGCACAACCAGGCAAACCGTCAGGAGCACACGCCGCTGGAGCATATTTCGGATCGACCCTCTGCTTTCCGGGTAATCGATTCCCTGTTGTCCGAGGAGGCGGTGATGGGTTTCGAATACGGTTATGCGACGACGGATCCGGACACGTTGGTGATCTGGGAAGGCCAGTTCGGCGATTTCGCGAACGGCGCCCAGGTGGTGATCGATCAATTCATCAGTTCCGGTGAGGCGAAATGGGGCCGCATGTGCGGCATGACGCTGTTCCTGCCACACGGCTATGAGGGTCAGGGCCCCGAGCATTCATCGGCACGACTCGAGCGTTTCCTTCAGTTGTGTGCCGAGCACAATATACAAGTATGTGTGCCATCCACACCGGCCCAGATGTTCCATATGCTTCGCCGGCAAATGCTGCGTTCTTTCCGCAAGCCACTTGTGGTCATGACGCCGAAGAGCCTGTTGCGCCACAAGATGTCGGTGTCTCCACTGAGTGCACTCTCCGACGGCAAATTCCACCCGATAATTGCCGACCGCAGCGACATTGAGGTGGAAAAGGCACGTCGGATCGTATTCTGCAGCGGCAAGGTCTATTACGATCTTGTCCAGGGGCGTCAATTACACAGTGTCTCCGATGTTGCCGTTGCGCGCATCGAGCAGATATACCCGTTTCCGCAACAGGAGTACGACAAGATTATTGCCAGTTATCCGAACGCGACCGACATCGTCTGGTGCCAGGAGGAACCGCAAAACCAGGGCGCCTGGTATCAGATTCGACATCGCCTGCAAAATCCGCTCTCGGACAGCCAGCAGCTTTACTATGCAGGCCGAACAGAGTCGGCGGCGCCAGCATCCGGTATATTCAAGTTACATCTCCAGCAACAACAGGCCCTGGTCGAAGCCGCTCTTGATATCGAGGTCAAGGCGAGCAGATCCGATAAATCACGAGAATAAGAAAAGACGGACGAGCAAATGAGTATCGAAATCACTGTTCCACCGCTTCCCGAATCGGTGAGTGACGCAACCCTGGTCGCATGGCACAAGAAGGAAGGGGACGCCGTAACCAGAGACGAAAATCTCGTTGACCTGGAGACCGACAAGGTAGTGCTCGAAGTGCCGGCGCCCTCGTCGGGCACTCTGCAGGAAATTAAGATCCTCGACGGAACGACAGTCACGAGTGGCGAGGTACTTGCGATTCTCATGGAGGGTGAAGGAGCCGCCGCACAACCGGTCGCGAATGTGCAACCGGAGCCTGCCGCAAAATCTTCCGTGGATGATGTCACTGCGCCCGAGCCGGCGAGTTCGACAAGCTCACATAAGCTAAGTCCGTCTGTGCGACGCCTGCTGGATGAAAATGACCTGGATGCAGCCGTTGTCGTCGGTACGGGCAAAGACGGTCGCATCACCAAAGCCGACGTGATGTCGTACCTGAAAAGCCACGCAGTCGAAGACGTCACGCCGGGCGATCCGGCGGCGGCGATTGCTGTCGGTCATACGGTCTCGGTCACCAGAAGCGAACAACGGGTGCCGATGACCCGTCTGCGCGCACGCATCGCGGAACGCATGGTGGAGGCGCAGCAAAACGCCGCGATGCTGACGACGTTTAATGAAATCGATCTCACCAAGGTGATTTCCTTACGTAAGCGCTACAAAGAGTCGTTCGAGAATGAACATGACGTGCGACTCGGCTTTATGTCCTTTTTTGTCAAGGCGTCGGTCGAAGCGCTGAAGAGATTTCCGGTTGTTAATGCGTCCGTCGAGGGCAGCGACATTATCTACCACGACTACTATGACATCGGGATAGCGGTGTCCTCAGAGCGTGGTCTCATGGTTCCGATACTTCGGGACGTCGACCGGCAAAGCTTTGCCGACATCGAAGGCAACATTTCGGCGCTCAGCAAGAAAGCGGGAGATGGCACGATGACGATGGAAGATCTGACCGGGGGAACGTTTACGATCACGAACGGCGGTATTTTCGGCTCACTTCTGTCTACACCAATTCTCAATCCGCCACAGAGCGGCATCTTGGGCATGCATGCGATCCAGGAACGGCCGATGGCGGTCGAGGGGGAAGTGCAGGTGCGACCAATGATGTTTGTCGCCCTGTCTTACGATCATCGAATTATCGACGGGCGCGAAGCGGTGCAATTCCTCGTCAGTTTGAAGCAGTCGCTCGAAGATCCCGCCCGCTTGCTGTTGCAGGTCTGAATCGATATGAGCAGAAGTTTTGACGTAGTTGTGATTGGCGCCGGGCCGGCGGGCTATGTGGCGGCGATACGCGCAAGCCAGCTCGGCATGAACGTAGCCTGCATCGATGAATGGGAAAATCTTGACGGCAAGAATGCATTTGGTGGTACTTGCCTGAACGCCGGCTGCATCCCTTCCAAAGCGTTGCTGGAGTCGTCCGAGCTTTACCATCGTGCCGGGCATGAATTCAGCAAGCACGGCATAAATCTGTCCGGCGTGCAATTGGATCTCGCGGCGATGCAAAAACGTAAAGCGACGATCGTCAGGCAACTGACTGGTGGAATTGCGGGATTGTTCAAGGCGAACAAAGTAGAGGGGCTAGCTGGTCACGGTAAGTTGCTTGCCGGCAAAGAAGTTGAGTACACGCCGACCGATGGCGAGGTCGAGGTATTCGACAGTCGCTACGTAATTCTGGCCTCCGGTTCGACGCCGATCGAGCTGCCGATCGCTCCTTTCGACGGCAAACGGATTGTCGATTCCTGGGGAGCACTTGAATTCGCGGAAGTACCCGGGACACTTGGAGTCGTCGGGGCCGGCGTTATCGGCCTCGAACTGGGCAGCGTCTGGAACCGGCTGGGATCCGAGGTCGTGATTCTTGAAGCGATGCAAGACTTCCTGTTCATGGCCGACAAGGAGCTGGCAAAAGATGCGCAAAGACACTTCAAGAAACAGGGATTGAATATTCAGCTCGGCGCCAAAGTCACGTCAGCAAAGACGTCTGCCAAAGGCGTAACTGTCGAGTATGAAGACAAGGATGGTCCCCAGACTGTAATGGTCGAAAAACTCGTCGTCGCCGTCGGTCGCAGGCCGTTTACGGAAGACCTTTTCACTGATGATTCGGGCGTCGTGACCGACGAAAGGGGTTTCATTGAAGTCGATGAACAGTGCCGCACGAGCATCAAAGGCGTATTCGCCGTGGGCGATTGTGTCCGGGGACCGATGCTCGCACACAAAGGCTCCGAGGAGGGTGTCATGGCAGCGGACCTGATCGCCGGGGAAATCGCCGAGGTCAATTACAGTGTTATTCCCTCGGTCATTTACACGGCGCCCGAGATTGCCTGGGTCGGCAAGACGGAAGAGGAAGTCCAGGCAAGCGGCCGGCCGTACAAGACCGGCACATTCCCGTTCGCCGCCAGCGGCAGGGCCAAAGCTATGGAGCAGACGGCTGGTATGGTGAAAATCGTCTCGGCGAAAGACGACGACGAAATCCTCGGCGTGCACATCGTCGGCCCGATGGCCGGTGAGTTGATATCGGAAGCCGTACTGGCAATGGAATTCTCAGCCAGCACCGAGGACCTGCAACGCACAATACATGCACACCCAAGCCTGGCCGAGGCGATCCACGAGGCCTCGCTCGCCGTCGACAACCGCGCCCTGAATTTCCCCAACAAATGATATCGCCCGTCAGGACGGGCGACTAGTAAATGGGAGTCGGAGTCCGTCCCCAATCAGTTTTTGCGACGTACGGAGGTTACGTTCGCTACTTGCTCGAGCCGGCTGATGACGCGGCTTAGAGATGGCAGGCTCGCTACCTCGATGCCGAGTTCCATGACGACCTGCATGTTTTTCTTGTCCGATTTCGTTTGCAATCCAAGTACGCTGACTTCTTCGTCGGCGAGAACATTCGAGATATCGCGCAGCAGGCCTTGCCGATCATAGGCATATAAAGTCAGTTCGACCGGGTAGCTCGAGTGTTCGGATTCACCCCAGTCGACTTCGATGACGCGCTCCGGATGCCTCGTGTTGAGGCTCAAAAAGTTGCCGCAGTCCTGGCGATGTATGGTGACACCGCGCCCCTGCGTGATGTATCCGGCAACGCTTTCGGGTGGTACCGGTCGGCAACACCTTGCGAAAGTTGACAGCAAATCACCAACGCCTCGTATCGCAGCCTGGCCACTCACTGCCGCCTTCGGCTTCTTGTGGCGTTTTTTCCTTAGAAGCTCAAGCGAGTCGCCGCCGCGCAGGTTTTGCAGCGCCGTTGCGATCGCGGCAGAAGTCAGATCGCCGGCACCAAGAGCGACACAGAGCGCATCACTGTCTTTGAACCTGAGATGCTTCGCGATAGTTACGGTGGCAACGTCGCGCACATTGAGCCGCGCCAGCTCGCGATCGAGAATGTCGCGGCCGTGCCGTTGATTAAGTTGCCTGTCCTGCTGTCTGAACCAGCTCCTGACTTTACTGCGGCTTCGTGACGCGATCAGATAGCCTAGTTGCGGGCTTAACCAGTCGCGGCTCGGGCTGGCCTGATTCGCCGTAATAATTTCGATCTTGTCACCGTTTTCGACTTTGTAGGTCAGTGGCACGATCCGGCCGTTGACTTTGGCGCCACGGCATCGATGACCAACCTGGGTGTGCACGTGATAGGCGAAATCCAGCGGTGTCGCACCGGCAGGCATTTCGACCACATCGCCTTTCGGACTGATCGCATAAACGCGATCCTCGAAAGCATCGTCGCGGATCTGGTCGAGCAGCTCGCTGTCTTTGCCTGTCGGCTCCAGCAGGTGCCGGAGGAAACGAATTTTTTGTTCGAACGCGGCCGCCGGCGGCCCGCCTTCCTTGTAACGCCAGTGCGCGGCCACGCCAAGCTCGGCCTGTCTGTGCATCTCATGCGTGCGAATCTGCACCTCGACGGTGCGGCCTTCGGGGCCGATTACAGCAGTGTGTAATGACTGGTAGTCGTTTTCCTTCGGGCTTGCGATGTAGTCATCGAATTCTCCCGGAAGATATGACCACAGGTTATGAACGATGCCGAGCGCCGCGTAGCATTCGCTGACATCATCGACGAGCAGGCGCACGGCCCGCACATCGAATATGTGATTCAGGTCTGATTCCTTGCGCTGCATTTTTCGCCAGATGCTGTAAATGTGTTTCGGTCTGCCGCTGACATGCGCGCTGATGCCTGTATTTCCCAGTTCCAGCAACAATTGTGACTTCACGTCTTCGATGAAGGATTCGCGTTCAACGCGCTTTTCATTAAGGGTGGTGGCGATTCGTTTGTAGGTATCCGGCTCCAGATAGCGGAAAGCGAGGTCCTCGAGTTCCCACTTGAGTTGCCAGACACCGAGCCGGCTGGCAAGCGCTGCGTAAATCTCACGAGTCTCGATCGCCAGGGCCTGTTGCTCCTGTTTCGGTGCTTTCTTGGCGCCGCGCAAGCGATAAAGCTGTTCCGCAATACGCACCAGAACCAGGCGCACGTCGGAAACGACTGCCAGGAGCATTTTTCGAAGCGCCTCAGACTGTTGAATGGCAAGCGCCTCACCGGGTTGCCAGTCTTGCGGGAGCCTGAAGCTGCCAAGCTGAGCCAGCCCCTGGACGATACCGGCCAGCTCGCTTATGTCGCTGGACTGAAGTCTTGCCTTGGTCAATATGCCATCACGGTACAGGGGGTAGATATAGACGGCCGCAACGAGCGATGGCGCCAAGCCCAGGCTCTCGACGATGTCCGCAATCGCCCGGCCTTCCTCCCTGAGCTGACTGATCCGCCCGTCGTCATCCAGCGTAGTAAGATATTCCTGCGACGCACTCAGCAACTGGTGATTGGCTTTGTGCCGATTTTCGAACCCGGATGTGACCATTTGGCTACGTTTCGGTGGTGTTTACGTTACTTAGAACCGTTATCATACGCTCAGAATTCGGATCGTGACCCCTCGATCCGGAGCGGCATCTTGGGCATTCGGACACTGGGCTTAGAAGCGTATCAGGCTGACTCACCGGCGCTCCGATAACTGTGATCAGGGAATATGGCAGGACACAGCAAGTGGGCAAACATCCAGCACCGCAAAGGGGCTCAGGACAAGAAGCGCGGTAAGGTCTTTACCAAGCTGATCCGCGAAATCACCATCGCCGCGCGTATCGCCGGCGGCGACATGGCCGCCAATCCGAGATTACGGCTGGCTGTCGATAAGGCTAAAGCGCAAAGCATGCCCAAGGACAATATTGATCGGGCGATCAAGCGTGGTTCCGGCGACCTCGACGGATCCGACTACCAGGAAATTCGCTACGAGGGATACGGCCCTGGCGGAGCCGCAGTCATGGTCGATTGCATGACAGACAACAAGAATCGTACGGTCGCCGAAGTCCGACACGCGCTCACGAAATTCGGCGGTAATCTGGGCGCCGATGGCTCTGTGAGCTATCTTTTCAATCACGTTGGCCTGCTTTCCTATCCGGCCGGGAGCAATGAAGACGGCATCATGGAGGCAGCGATTGATTCCGGCGCTGAAGATGTCATCGTGGATGATGATACGTCGATCGAGGTGTTAACCGATCCGGGCGATTTCGAAGCGGTCCGGGATGCAATGCGGGCGGCCGGATTCGCGCCCGACATCGCCGAATTGACGATGCGTGCCTCGACCCATTCACAATTGGAATTGCAGGAAGCCGGCTCGATGATCAAGATGCTCGATATCCTGGAAGATCTCGACGATGTACAACACGTCTATAGCAATGCTGACATTAGCGAGGAGATTCTGGCTCAGTTGTGAGTCCGGCCCAAAGGATGCAATGTGTCTGACAAGTTGAGAATTCTCGGAATCGACCCCGGCTCCCGCCTGACTGGCTTTGGTGTGCTCGATTTTGACGCAGACAGCGCGACCTATGTGGCAAGCGGCACAGTGCAGAGTACGGATGGCGATTTTCCGGACAGGCTCAAGCTGATATTCGAGTCCGTCGCCGAGATCGTTTCACAATACCACCCCGATGTAGTCGCCATCGAGAGCGTTTTTGTGCACAAAAATGCGGGAAGCGCGCTGAAGCTCGGCCATGCCCGATCAGCCGCAATATGTGCAACCTTCGAGTCCGATGTTGAGGTATTCGAGTACGCGCCGCGGGCGATCAAGCAAGCGGTCGTCGGTAACGGATCCGCCACTAAAGAGCAGGTCCAGCACATGGTGATATCGCTTCTCCGCCTGGACGGCGAGCCTTCCGCCGACGCGGCAGATGCGCTGGCGACGGCCCTCTGCCATGGGCACCAGCGACAGCTGAACTCCCGGCTGGCCGCTCAGTCAGTCACTGCGGGCACCCGATGATCGGCTCACTTCGCGGGCGCCTGGCGCACAAACATCCACCGCAGATAGTGCTGGAGTGCGGCGGTGTCGGCTATGAAATCGAGACGCCGATGTCTACCTTTCTGGAACTCCCCGAGACAGGTTCCGAAGTCTTTCTGCATACGCATCTCGTGGTACGCGAGGACGCACAAACCTTGTTCGGATTTTCGACAGAGCAGGAGAAGTCCCTGTTTCGCTCTCTGCTGAAAGTCAGTGGCGTAGGTGCGAAAATGGGCCTCGCCATCTTGTCAGGTATGACGGTCGGCGATTTTCAACGTTGCGTGCAGTACGAGGACAGTGCCAGACTTGTCAGGATCCCGGGGGTCGGCAAGAAAACGGCCGAACGCCTGATCATCGAAATGCGTGATCGCATCGACATTACGTCGGTCGAGTTGGCAGTCGGAAAGTCACCTGGTATTCGCTCCGACCCCAGGAACGAGGCATTCGATGCCTTGATTTCACTGGGTTACAAGGCAAACGAAATTAATCGACTATTGGCCAAGCTGGATACTGCGGAAAAATCGGCGGAGGACATCATCCGGCTGGCACTACGGCATTCGGCGGTATGACCATGGGCAGCATCGAACACGAGAGATTGACCGCCGCGACGCCGCGCGCCGAGGATCGGGCGCTTGACCGTGCAATAAGACCGAAGATCTTAGGTGACTTCGTCGGCCAGCCTACGGTCAAGCAACAGATGAACATCTTCATTACGGCCGCCCGAAACCGTTCCGAAGCGCTCGATCACGTTCTTATCTTCGGTCCACCCGGTCTCGGCAAGACGACGCTTGCACATATTGTCGCTAATGAGATGGACGTCAATCTGCGGCAGACCGCCGGACCCGTGCTCGAGCGGCCCGGCGACCTGGCGGCGATTCTGACCAACCTCGAACCGAATGACGTTCTTTTTGTCGATGAGATCCATCGCCTGAGTCCCGTGGTCGAGGAGGTGTTATATCCGGCGATGGAGGACTTTCAGCTCGATATCATGATCGGCGAGGGGCCGGCGGCCCGCTCGATCAAGCTCGACTTGCCGCCATTTACGCTGGTCGGCGCCACAACACGAACTGGTTTACTGACGTCGCCCCTGAGGGATCGATTCGGCATCGTACAACGGCTCGATTTCTATACGACCGACGAACTCGAAGCTATTGCCAGGCGCTCGGCGGGCATCCTCAATCTACCGCTGGAGGCAAACGGTGCCCAACAGATTGCAGGTCGTGCGCGCGGAACGCCGCGAGTCGTCAACCGGCTGCTGCGGCGTGTCCGGGACTACGCAGAGGTGCGGGCCGATGGTGTCGTCAGCGAGACAGTGGCAATCGATGCAATGGACATGCTCGAGGTCGACCCGAATGGTTTCGATGCCATGGACCGGCGCCTGCTGCAAACAATCATCGAAAAATTCGATGGCGGTCCCGTCGGTGTGGAGAGCCTCTCCGCTGCCGTTGGCGAGGAACGCGGGACGATTGAAGACGTGCTCGAGCCTTACCTGATCCAGCAGGGATTCATGATGCGTACCGCTCGCGGTCGAGTCGCGACCCGAAACGCCTACTTGCATTTCGGCCTCACTCCACCAGCAAGTGACGGGTCACCGGAGCTGCCTCTTTTTGACAAATCCTGAGCCGGTGAAACAAGAGACGACTCGAGAACCCTTCGCCTGGCCTGTGCGCGTTTATTACGAAGACACCGACGCGCAGGGGCTTGTCTATTATGCCAACTACTTCAAATTCATGGAGCGCGCGAGAACCGAATGGCTGCGATCCCTTGGCGTCGAGCAGGACACTTTGATGCGCGAGGAACGGCGGATCTTTGTCGTTGTCGACACCAAAGCGGAATTTCTCCAACCAGCCAGATTCAATGAGGAATTAATGGTGACCGCCTGTCTCGGCAAACTTATGCACGCGAGTTTCATGATCGAGCAAAATATTTTTCTTAACTCACTTAACGGCACATTGCTGTGCCGGGGCACGATACGGGCTGCGTTATTGAATGCCGATACGCATAGACCCGTACGAGTGCCTGCTTCACTCTTCGAGGGATCCCCATCATGACGACCGACATGTCATTCCTGAGCCTGGTCATGGGTGCCAGCATCGCCGTGCAGATAGTGCTGTTTCTTTTGCTGGCCGCTTCGTTCATGTCCTGGAGCATCATATTCACCAAACGCCGGCTGATTCGACGTACCAAAGCAGCCTCGGACGATTTCGAAGCAAGCTTCTGGTCGGGCGGCGACCTCAATACGCTTTATCGAAGCGCCGGGCGAGAGCAGGGCGGTGGCGTCGGCATGGCGAATATCTTCGAGTCCGGGTTCCGCGAATTCAACCGTGTTGCGCAACAAGGTGATATCAGTCCCGAGAAGGTGGTCGACGAATGCCGGCGGGCAATGCGGGTCGCACAGATGCGTGAGGTCGATCGCCTGGAACAGGGCCTCGCAACCCTGGCGACGATTGGCTCAACGAGCCCCTACGTCGGCCTGTTCGGCACAGTCTGGGGCATCATGAATTCTTTCCGCGCTCTCGGCAATGTGCAGGCAGCCACACTGGCAATGGTTGCGCCAGGCATTGCAGAGGCACTCATCGCCACGGCGATGGGCCTGTTCGCGGCTATTCCTGCAGTAATCGCCTACAACCGTTATGCGGACAAGGTGGTTCGTCTGGAAATTCGCTACGACGGGTTCATGGAGGAATTCTCGAGCATTTTGCAACGGCACTCCCGTACCCGAACAGGAGTCTGACATGTCCTCACCGATGCAAAAGCGCAAGTTGATCGGCGAGATCAACGTCGTTCCGTACATCGACGTCATGCTCGTGCTGTTGATCATTTTCATGGTAACAGCACCGCTTCTGACACAAGGCGTCAAGGTGGAGTTGCCGCAAGCCGGGGCGGAACCGATCGATGACGTACCAAACCACCCGCCGCTGGTTCTCAGCGTCGACGCCGAGGGCAACCTGTACATCAACGTCGGCGACGATGAAGACGAGCCGGCCAATGCCAAGGAGATCGTCGCACGAACGGCCGCGGTGCTTCGCAATCGCCCGGCCACGCCGATTCTGATCAAGGCAGACAGGGCCGTTTCTTACGGCAACGTTGTCGGTGCCATGGTGCTGTTACAACAAGGTGGCGCCGAAAACGTCGGTTTCGTTACGGACCCACTGGACAGTTACCCCGTTCCAGAGTAACGAAGCCCGAATATTCCATGAGACCGCCCGAGAACTTTGACAACGGTTTGTTTCACAGAGAGATGATGTTAACCCCTAGATCGACACTTCGTATTGTTCATCGGCTGTCCGGATTGTGGCCGGATTTCACTGCGTCTGACATGCTCTTCCCTCGAGCCATAGCCCGCCATGCCTCTCGGTCCAGAGCTGCGTCAGTCACAATGATCTCACGCCCACACACCCGGACTCTCACGGAAGATTCGGACTAAGGTGCTTCGCGACAAACACAACGTCATTCCGGTAACTCTGGCCGGAATTCTGCATGCAGGAATTCTTGCAGCGATGATCTTCGTCTTCGATTTCTCGCAGCCGGCGCACCCGGCAGTACCGTTGGCGATAAAAGGTACGCTTGTCAGTGAGGACCAGATTCGCAGGCCACCCCCGCCCGAGCCAGAGCCCGAACCAGAGCCCGACAACTCCGAACAATTGAGAAAAGAGGCCGAGGAACTCAAACGCCAGGAGGACGCGCGCAAGGAGCGGCAGCGGATTTCCAGGCTCAAGAAACAGCAGGAACAGGAGACTGCCGAGAAAAAACGCCGCGAAGAAGCCGAGCTGGAGCGGCGGCGCCAAGAGGCCGAGCGACAGCGCCTGGAAGACGTGGAGCGGCAACGGGAGGAGAACGAACGAATGCGCCGGGAGGCCGAAGAGGTTGAGAGGCAAAGGCTTCGCGATCGGGAGATTGCCGAGGAACAGGCGCGCATCGATGCCATGAATTCTGGTGCACTGGCCCGCTACGTGTATGCCATTCAGCAAAGGATTCAACGAAACTGGGTTGAGCCGCCAAGCGCCATGGCCGGGCTGGAATGCGTCGTCAATGTCAGGCAACTACCGGGCGGTGAGGTTGTCGGAGCGACTATCGGGCGGTGTAATGGAGATGACGCTGTCAAGCGTTCTATTGAGGCAGCGGTCTTCAAGGCTTCGCCGTTGCCGGAGCCCGAGGACCCGACTTTATTCGAACGAAACTTGCGCATCACGTTTAAACCTGAACAATAGGCCTCTCTCTGGTTTGATTTGGGCAACAAACATGCGAGAAACCGTTAGCAGGTGGGTTTCCACCTGCGTTCTTATGCTGTTGGCAACGCAAACATTCGCGGAACTTCAGATCGAAATCACGCAGGGTGCTGGCAGAAGAGCGCCCGTCGCGGTCGTGCCTTTCGGATGGCAGGGTGGCGGCGCAGACGCACCGCTGGACGTCGCCGGCGTGATCGGGGCCGACCTTACCCGTAGCGGACGCTTTGCTCCGATTCCTACCGACGATATGTTGCAGATGCCGAGCACCGGGGTAGAAGTGGATTTCGACGACTGGTCGATATTGGGCGTTGAAGCCGTTGTCGTTGGCCGCATCTCGCAGACCGGCGACAACGCCTACAGCGTACAGTTCCAGCTGTTCGACGTATTCAAGCGGGAGCAACTGGTCGGCTACCGCATGCCGGCCAGCAATGGGACGATACGACGAGTGGCGCATCGCGCTGCCGACATGATTTTCGAGAAGCTGACCGGAATCGAGGGTGTATTTGCCACGCAGATTGCCTACGTCACGGCGCAGGAGAATGGCCGCGGCAGGTTGTTCACGCTGGTCGTATCCGATTCGGACGGCGAGAACGAACATACGATTATGGAATCGACAGACCCGATCATGTCGCCCGCGTGGTCGCCCGACAGCCGCAGGCTCGCCTATGTTTCATTCGAGGGCGACCGGTCTGCCATTTTCGTGCAGACACTGCGTACCGGCAACAGAATCAAGGTGTCCGATCGCCTGGGGATAAACGGCGCCCCGGCGTTTTCGCCGGACGGTCGCAAGCTCGTACTCACGCTGGGCGGCGCGGACGGTAATCTCGATATATTCGTTATGGACATCGCCACCAAGGGCATAACGCGGCTGACGACCAACAGGGCAATTGACACCGAAGGCACCTGGTCGCCAAACGGCAACCAAATCTTCTTCACGTCGGACCGCAGCGGCGGCCCGCAGGTCTATCGGGTCGATATTTCTGGAGGTTCACCCGAGCGCATAACGTTCGAAGGCAGTTATAATGCGCGCCCTCGCTTGTCGCCGGATGGCAGCAAGCTGGCGATGGTGCATCTTGACCGGGGAAACTACCGGATTGCAGTCCTTGATCTCGAGAACGAGAATTTTCTGGTCTTGTCGGCCGGGAAGCAGGATGAGTCGCCGAGCTTTGCACCGAACAGCGATACCTTGATTTATGCAACGCGAGTTGGCAGAAACGGCGTACTGGAGACGGTATCAGCGGATGGATTGATCAGACAGCGAATGGGTTCCGGCAGGGTAGATGTACGAGAGCCGGTGTGGTCGCCGTTCCCGCGCTTGTAATGTATTAAGAGTTTACATTCAAAAGTTTGTATAATTACTTGATTTTAGGTTACTAATGCTGGATATCCAGCACAACAAAAGGACAGCAAAATGAGCCACATGAGACTATTCCTGATCAGCCTGCTGGCCGCCGTTTTGACCGGCTGCGCATCGAACCCACCTGATCCCGACCCGACTGCCGGCAGCACAAGCAGTAGCGACAGTGCCGACACGCGCAGTTTTGACGGCGATTCGGGTATGGGCGGCGAGGACGTTTCATCCGACCTCGACACAGAGTTGGGCATGATCATTTATTTTGATTTCGATCAGTCCGATCTCAAGCCGGAATATGCGGACCTGCTTGCCCGGCATGCCGGCAGACTTTCGAATAGTTCGCGCACACGTGTCCGCCTTGAAGGCCATGCAGACGAACGCGGTTCGCGTGAGTACAACATAGGCCTCGGTGAACGTCGCTCACAGGCGGTGCGCCGCATGCTACTTATCCAGGGCGCGTCTTCGAATCAGATTTCTACCGTAAGCTTCGGTGAGGAGCGGCCGGCGGCGATGGGTAGCGATGAAAGGTCCTATGCGCAAAACCGTCGCGTTGAGATCAGATACCTCAATTAAGGGTCTGTCAGGAATGATCAGGTACAAGTCCCTCGCATTCGGCGCAATACTGCCCATCCTTGTGGCAGCTTGCGCCATGACGCCGCAAGCCGATGACCCGGTGCTCATGAAACTCAATGAACTGGAGCGGCGGTTAGGGGCGATCGAGCGCGTACTGGCAAACGGCAGCCTGATCGATCTGACCGTCCAGTCAGACCAGTTGCAACGACAGGCCAGCGAGCTGCAGGGCCGGACAGAGTCGCTCGAGCACCAGGCAGAGGGCTCTGCCGAGCGACAACGCGAACTCTATGCCGACCTGGACATGCGTATTCAGAACCTGGAACGAAAAACGCGGGGGGCCGGCGGACCCGTGAGCGTTCTCGACGGCGGTTCGCTCGCACCGGGGCAACTACCCGTACCAGGCGGTTCTGATCGTGACAATTACCAGGCCGCATTCGAACTGTTGAAGGAACAGCGTTACGAGCCGGCGGCAATGGCGTTTCAGCAGTTTCTCGTCAGCTATCCCGACAGTCAGCTTGCCGATAACGCTCAATACTGGCTGGCCGAGTCTTATTACGTGACGCAGAAGTATGATGATGCACTCGGTGAATTTGAAATCGTCATCAATAACTATTCCAAGTCTCGCAAAGTACCGGATGCACTGCTCAAGGTTGGCTACTGCAATTATGAGTTGAAACGGTGGAACGCGGCCAGGAGTGCACTGGGACGGGTCCAGGCCGATTATCCGGACACGACCGCCGCAAGGTTGGCCGAACAACGCATAAAGCGCATGGACACCGACGGCCAGTAGGCGGCCAGCACGCTTGTCATTTCCATATGGTCGGGTATCATGCCGCCCGGCGCCCGCACGGGGGTATAGCTCAGTTGGTAGAGCATCGGCCTTTTAAGCCGCTGGTCGTAGGTTCGATTCCTACTGCCCCCACCAATCAAATCAAGTCATTGTGAGCGGTTTCCTCACTGCCACGAAAACAGCAGTAATTAGTCTGCATTCGGCCTGAATGTGTACATGCGACACGCCACATTCATTTGTTGTAGGATCAACTACGCAAGCAATCACAAAGCCAGCGCCACCTGGCAGTTGACTGTTGCCCGAACTTACTCTCGGGGGAAAGTATGATTCGACGATATGTATTAGCTGCAGCCTTTTTCGGCATTACAGCCTGTGCCACATCCAGCCCGCCCGCACCAGAGCCTGGTGCGAAAGCCGCAGACCCGGTGACTAACGTCAACTCGACAAACGCCTCGGCGGAGTTGGAAGTCGTTGAAGTGCCGGTTGTGCCCGAAATGACTGTTTCGAAAAATAATGAGAGCCCATACGATCGTATATGTCGCTATGAGCGAGAAACCGGCAGCCATATGCAGGTGCGGATATGCCGTACGCGATCGGAAATCGAAGCATCGCGCAAGTCGGGTCAGGAGGCGGTCAGAGCGATGGGCGGTCCGAAAGCCGTCAACTCGCCACCGGATTACTAACGTAAGCCGGTTGCCTCGGCAGGATAGAAACTCATTATGCGCAGTCGTTCGCGCATGACCGGTATAAGGTGCGGTAATACGCAACAAGGTGCGAGACGAGGACGAGGAATGTTTTGCTGATAGTATTTTAAGTTCATAGCCTGTTCGGCGCCCATCTTATGTCGGCGCGACAGATATTACGGAGATTCATATGCCCAGCGACCCCGCCAATCCCGGTACTGGAACCGAGCGGCTGCGCTACTGCGACGAGCACAAGAGCCCATGCGAGCAATGTTCCAGCTGCAAGACATACAGCTATTGCCCGAACTGCCGCAAGTGCTACGAGCCCAATTGCTCTGACGGCTGAGTAAGGTTTGCATGGCAGCCTGAATTTCCCGGACTCGGCCGTGTAGCTCATTCCCCTGAAAACACGCGACGATCGCATCAACTGCCGCTATGATTAGCGCCTTTGTTCGGCAGGCACGGCTTGGTGGCATTAAATCGCTGGAAAATTCATAAGTTTGGGGGCTCAAGCCTTGCCGACGCGGACTGCTTTCGCCGCGTTGCCACAATCCTGACTGACCAACCAGAAACCAGCGTCGGAGCCGTCGTATCGGCTATGGGCGGCATGACGGACAAATTGCTTCATCTGGCCATTCTGGCGGAGCAGGATGACAGCAGCTTTGTATCCGAATTACATCTCATCGGCGATCGCTATGCGGGCACTGCACGTGAACTCATCAATGGTGATGGCCTCGTCGGGCTGCTCGACGATTGGGGACAGGATGCCGCGGACATCGAAGAAATCCTGCGTTCGATTGCAGGCGTCAAGTCGGCACCACAGAGAAGCCGCGATGTCGTCGCCGGTTACGGAGAGATCTGGTGCGCGCGACTGCTTGCGGGCCTGCTCGGACAACAGGCCGGTAGCGAGCGGGGTGGTACCTGGATCGACGCGCGCAAGATAGTCACGGTGCGCCAAAGCGGCCTCGGTCCGACTGTACTCTGGCATGAATCCAGGGAGAAGTTCGCCAAGGTAGTCGACTCAGACTTCAAGGGCATCGCAGTAATTACTGGCTTCATCGCCTCGGACGAGGAGGGTTTGCAGACAACTCTTGGCCGTAACGGCAGCGATCATTCTGCCGCAATATTTGCTGCACTTACCAAAGCAAGCGAGTTGAGTATCTGGAGCAATGTCGACGGCATCATGAGCGCAGATCCGAATAAAGTGCCCGAGGCCCGCGTCATCGACCGTCTTTCCTACAGCGAGGCGATGGAACTCGCCTATTTTGGCGCCAACGTTTTGCACCCGCAGACGCTTGGGCCAGCCGTCGAAAACGACATCCCGATCGTAATTCGAAACAGCTTCGATCCTAATCATCCGGGCAGCATGATTGTCTCCGAGGCTGAACCGGACGAAAAAATCAAGGGCATCACCGCTATCGGCGGTATGGCACTGGTGAATCTCGAGGGATCGGGAATGATCGGTGTTCCCGGAACCGCCGACAGACTTTTTGCGGCACTCAAGACCGCCGGCGTGTCCGTGACGCTCATATCCCAGGCCAGTTCGGAACACTCCATTTGTATTGCCGTACCACAAGACCTGGCTGAGCGCGCCAGGACCGTCATCAGTGATGAATTCGCCGACGAACTGGCGAGCGGACAGATTCAAAATGTCGCCATGACAGATGCACAAAGTATCGTGGCAGTGGTCGGCGATGGCATGGCCGGCTCACCGGGTCTTGCGGCAAAGTTTTTCGGCACTCTCGCCCGCGCCGGTATCAATGTGCGAGCGATCGCGCAGGGATCGTCGGAACGTAATATATCCGCGGTCATCGACTCTGACGACGCGATCAGGGCACTGCGGGCGGCACACTCGGGCTTTTATCTGTCCTCCAAGACACTTTCAATCGGACTTATTGGCCCGGGCACAGTGGGCGGCACGTTGTTGAAGCAGATCGAGATGCAAAGCGAGCGATTGATTGATGACTTCAATCTCGATCTGCGAGTGCGGGGGATCGCGCGTTCTGGAAAAATGCTCCTCGGCGAACGCCGCATCGATCTCGAATCCTGGGATGACAGTCTCGAAACCGCCGGCGAAGACATCGACCTGGAACGGTTCGAGCAGCATGTGAATGCCGATCACCTGCCACATGCCGTCATCATCGACTGTACTGCGAGCGACTCGGTAGCGGGACGCTACGCCGGCTGGCTTGAGCGAGGCATCCACGTCCTGACGCCAAACAAAAAGGCGTTCAGCAGCGACTACGGGTATTACGAGTCTTTGCGGGAAAGTGCGAAAGAAGGCAATGCCCATTTTCTTTACGAGACCACCGTCGGCGCCGCACTACCCGTCATAAGCACACTTCGCGACCTCGTAGGTACCGGCGACCAGGTACAGTCCGTCGAAGGAATCTTCTCGGGCACAATGGCATACCTCTTCAATATCTATGACGGTACCCGGCCGTTTTCGGAGATCGTCCGGCAGGCGCGCGAGAGTGGCTATACGGAGCCGGATCCTCGCGATGATCTGTCAGGAATGGATGTGGCCAGAAAACTCACGATTCTTGCACGCGAGTTGGGTCAAAAAATCGAGATTGGAGATTTTCCGGTTCAAAACCTCGTAGCTGAGGACTTACGAGGCTCGAGTATCGAAGAATTTCTCGATGAACTTCCGCAACAGGACGATCAGATGCTCGCCCGGTACGAGGACGCGACAAGCAAGGGAAACAAACTGCGTTACATCGGCAAGCTGAATGCCAAAGGTGATGCATCCGTCGGACTAGAAATGATTGCAGCCAGTCACCCGTTCGGAAACATCAATTTGACCGACAACATCGTCCAGTTCGTCACAGAGAGATACTCGGATAATCCGCTCGTCGTTCAGGGCCCCGGTGCCGGCCCCGCCGTGACTGCCGGTGGCATATTTGCGGACTTGTTGCGGTTGGCCAGTTACCTTGGAGGGGGTGAATGAAATGAATGATGGGTCGATGGTTACTGCTTTTGCGCCCGCATCGATCGGCAATGTCGCCGTGGGGTTCGACATGCTCGGACTCGCACTGGCCGGTGTCGGTGATCGTGTCTCGGTAAAACGAAGCGATACATCGGGAGTCAGGATTCTGGAGGTCCGGGGCATAGACGGCGAGACCCACCCCTCTCTTTCCACTGACAGTAATCACAACACAGCCTCCATTGCGGCACAGGCATTGTGGGAGGCACATGGCGATTCTTCGGGCCTTGAAATGATCGTGCACAAGGGCGTACCTCCGCAGTCGGGAATGGGTAGCTCGGCTGCGTCCGCCGTAGCAGCGGTGGTCGCGACAAATGCCTTGTTGCCGGAACCACTGGCCCACGAAGATATCCTGCCGTTTGCGCTGGAAGGTGAGGCCTACGCGAGCGGCGGTGAACATGCTGACAACGTGTGCCCGTCTCTAATCGGCGGGTTGGTGCTCTGCCCGACAGTTTTGTTGCCGCGGGCCATCAAGCTGACTACTCCCACCGGAATTTCGAGTGTTCTCGTTCACCCCGAATTGCAGATCCATACTGGCCACTCTCGAAAAAGTCTGGCGAAGGAATACTCGATGGAGCAGTGGCTGGCGCAACAGGGTTATCTCGCAGGCTTTATCGCAGGCTGTGCGGCCGACGACCATGTATTGATTAGCGACAGCTTTCATGACGTCATCATCGAGCCACAACGTGCCGCGGAGGTCACATGCTTTGACGCTGTCAAAGAGGCCGCGACGAAAGCGGGTGTGCTCGGGGTATCGATATCGGGCAGCGGACCGAGCATTTTCGCCCTGTGTAAGGATTCCAACGCATCCAACGTCGCCATGGCCATGGAGCAGGCCTGCCGCACGTTCGGTCTGGAATGCCAGTCCTGGATCAGCCCCATGACTGCCGCTGGCGCGCATGTGGAAGAGATGGAATGAAATTTCGGAGCACCCGCGGTGCTGCGAGTGTAAATCTCGACGAAGCGCTTATCAGTGGTATCGCACTAGATGGTGGCCTGTTCGTTCCCGATGCGTTGCCGACGTTCGATATCGCTGATTTCGACGGAGCCGAGAGCATACTCGACATCGCGAATGTCCTGCTGACGCCATTCTTCGAGGACTCGATGCTTGCCGGTAGCCTGGACAGCATATTGGCCGAGACCTTCAATTTTCCGATTCCGGTGACGCCTTTACCGGATGACAGGGGCAACGCCGCGCTCATGGAACTCTTCCATGGCCCGACGGTGGCGTTTAAAGACGTTGGTGCAGGATTTCTCGCGGCTTGTCTCTGCCGGCTCGAAGAGAACGCAGCGATTCCACTGACGATTCTTGTGGCGACGTCGGGAGACACCGGTGGCGCTGTGGCAGCGGCGTTCGATCAACGGCCGGGCATTCGGGTCGTTGTCCTGTTTCCTGAGGGCCGGGTCTCGGCCCGGCAGGCACATCAACTCACTTGTTGGAGCGACAATGTCCTTTCACTGGCCGTACGAGGCTCATTTGACGATTGTCAGGCCCTGGTCAAAGCGGCGATGGCAGACGACAAGTTGAACGAGGAGTATCGCTTCAGTTCGGCGAACAGCATCAACATCGGACGGCTGTTGCCTCAATGTACTTACTACGCCGCAAGCAGCCTGCAACACTTTCGTAATTCAGCAGGCCGCAAACCCGGATTCATCGTGCCGACGGGGAATCTGGGCAATGCCTTTGCCTGCGTCATGGCCCGTGAAATGGGACTGCCGATCGGCGACCTCGTGCTTGCGACAAATGCAAACCGGATCATCGCTGACTATCTTGCGGGATCGGAATGGCTGCCGCGCGACAGCATTGCCACGCTTGCATCCGCCATGGATGTCGGTAATCCCAGCAATATGGAACGGCTTAGAAATCTTCTCGGTGACGCCAATGAACTGAACGAACGCATTCGGGTATTCACCGTCAGCGACACTGATATTGAAGAGCAGATCAGACGCGTTCATGCTGACTTCAACACCGTGATCTGCCCGCACACAGCGACCGCAACATATGCCTATCAACATATGAGCCAGGAGACACGGGAGAACAGTGACTGGATCATCGTGGCCACCGCGCACCCGGCAAAATTCGAGCTGATTGTCGAGCCACTAATCGATGAAGAGATTCCACTACCCGCACCCCTGCTGAAAATCCAGTCGCAGCCGACCCGATCCGTTGCCATCAGCGCAGATCTGGGTTCGCTGGAAAACTCGCTTCATGATCAATTTCATCTTGACGCCAGTGAACAGCCGGGGGCTAAATAACGTTGTATGACTGAATTCCTTTCCAACTATTCAATCGAGTCCTATTTGCTTCCGCTGATGGCGGTCGCATTGCTCCTGGTATTGCTTGCCGTATATCAACGGCACAGCAGGAAAGCACGCAAACTGAAAAAAGTCTTCGGCACGATCGCTCATGACCGTATCGACCATCTCATTATTCCTGGTGCGGACGAAGGCGAGATTCAAATCGACCACCTGCTTTTGACTGCCGAAGGATTGCTGATCGTCGATATCAAGGATGTAAATGGCGCCGTATTTGGCAGCAACAAGATGCGGCACTGGTCGGTTATCAGCGATGACCGTCGATTTACATTTTCGAACCCTCAGAATGCGCTCTATGATCGCATCGCAGCTGTGCGACAGATCGTTCGCCAGGTGCCCGTAACCGGCCGGATATTGTTCCTCGATGACGCTGAATTCAAAAAAGGCGTTCCCGACTTTGTCTGTTCGCTCGATTCAATGCTGAGCGAGTTCTCCGAAAACGACAGGGCGGTTGGCAAGTCCAAGATCGAAGCATTCAAGCCCCAGTGGGACCTGATTCGCGAGAAAGCGCTGCCAATGACATCCAGCCGGCGCCTTGTACGCAATCAGCCCTAGGATTCTCTAAATTTAAAAAGGGGGGCGCACCCCCATATTGACCTCATAGCCCGAAAAAGCGTTCGGCGTTTGCAGTTGTTGCCTGCGCGACTGTCGTTTCCGACTCCTGCACAGACTCTGCGACTACTCTTAATACTTCCGTCAGATAGGCAGGCTCGTTGCGGCGCGTCTTCGGTTTCGGGTCCAGGGTTCGTGGCAGCAAATAGGGTGCATCGGTCTCGATCATCAGGCGATCCAGGGGAATGTCCGCGATAATGTCCCCGAGAGTTTGACCGCGTCGCTCATCGCATATCCATCCTGTGATGCCGATATAGAGTCCCATCGACAAACATTCGTCTAACGCATCCCGGTCACCCGTAAAACAATGCGCAACCCCCGCCGAGATTTCACCAATCACCGGCTTCAGCAGTCTGACGAAATCTTCGTGGGCGTCACGCTGGTGCAGGAACACAGGCAGCCCGGATTGCACCGCAATCTCCAGTTGCGATTCGAACGCATTACGTTGGTCTTGCGGCGTCGAGAAATTGCGGCAGTAATCGAGACCGCATTCACCAACCGCTACGACGGCATCCTCTTGAACCAGCTCACTCAAAATCGCACTGACAGCCGCCGTATAGTCGCTGGCATGGTGCGGGTGCATGCCAGCTGTCGCATACAACTTGCCGGGCCGGGTTCGGGCCAATGCCAATGCGTCATGACTGCTTTCGGCGTTTGTTCCTGTCACAACGATGCGCGTAACGCCGACATCTGCAGCCCGTTCGATGACCTGGTCGCGATCATCCTCGAAGCTGTCGTGCGTCAGATTGGCGCCGATATCGATAAGGGGATTCGTCATCGTATTCAGGGAATCAGGTCGGCCGCCAGCGGAACATCGCTGCGCCCATGCTCAGAAAAATGACGCTCAATAACAACAGCGAAACTAGCGCAGGTGCAACGTCGATCAATGTCGCACCGTCCAGCATCACGGCGCGCGCGGAATCGAGGACGTGAGTCAATGGAAAGATATTGGCAACCTGGCGCACCCAGACATCTGCGTCATCCAAAGGAAACCAGACTCCGGACAAAAGCATCATTGGCCAGGTAAACAGATTCAAAAGTCCACCGGCAAGCTCTTCGCTCGTTGCCCGCGCCGCGACCAGAAGTCCCATCGAAAGCAGGGCAACGGCGCCGACGAGTGCAACCAGAAATAGTGCCACATATGATCCTTCCATACGGGTATCGAGAAAATACTTGGTGCCGATGTAGACAAAGCTCGTGATTAGCATGATCAGGAGCAGCCGGGATGCTACCTGCGCAATGACGAACTCGATCGCCCGCACCGGTGTCGCCCGCAACCGTTTCAGAAATCCGTTCTTTCGATAACGAACGATGACGTAACCGACGCCAAACAGGCAGCTGAACATCATGTTCATGCCGAGTATCCCCGGCAGCACCCAGTCGACGTAGCGCACGGCGTCGCCCGTAATCTGCGCTTTCCGGATGCCATGGGAAACTGCGTTTTCGGATTGCAGCAGTGCCAACTCGGCGAAATAGCCTTTCGACGAGTCGGGGTTGACCCAATAGCTCCTCGGCTCGTCAAACTGAACGAGCAAATCAAGCTGGTGCCTTGCGATTCTGCGAAAGCCGGCCGCTTCATCATTGATAACGACGAATTGGATATATCGCATGGCAAGAAACGGGTGCTGATCCTTGTCCAGCTCTTCCCCCGCCTGCAGCACACCAACTCTGTATTCTGGCCTCTCCGGGCCGCCGAAAATAAATGACAGGCCGAACATCAAGACGACCGGCAAGATAATGTTCCAGCTCATCGAACTGCGATCTCGCACGAATTCGATATTTCTTGCACGAAATATGGCGAGGATTCGCTTCAGCATCAGGCGCGCAACGAATGGCCGGTGAGCTCGAGGAAGAGGTCCTCTAGATTGGGCTGTCGTATTTTGAGACGGTTCAGGCCTTTTGCGTGTGTCGCCAGTTCCCGAAGGCTGGAATCGACGTCGTCGGTGCTGATCTCAATCATACCTTGAGACTCAAGAACCCGGTGCTCGATACTCCCAAGATCACCGCTCAGGTCATCAATCGGCAGCTCGATAATTACGCTCTGGTAGCGTTCTCGCAGCAACTCGGCGGGACTGCCTTGCGCAATTATCTTCCCCACATCCATGATCGCGATTTCATCGCAAAGAATCTGTGCCTCGTCCATATAGTGCGTGGTCAGGATGACGGTCGTGCCGTCTGACATTATCCGATTGACGAGTTCCCAGAAATTTCTGCGCGCCTGAGGATCCAACCCGGTCGTAGGTTCGTCCAGAAAGACCAGCCGCGGTTTGTTGACCAGGGCAACGGCCAGAAACAGGCGCTGGCGTTGCCCGCCGGACAGCTTGCGATTATCGCGGTCCTGAAGATCCTCGAGCGAACACTCGCGGACGATGTGCTCCAGGTCTGCATGGCGGTCGTACAGGTTCTGAAACATCTCCAGAGTCTCACGGACCGTCAGATAGTCCTGGAGCGCGGTATTCTGAAACTGAATCCCGGCTTCCTCACGAAACTTCCGTCCCGCGGGTTTACCAAAATAGTAGACCTCGCCCGACGTTGCAGGAGTTACGCCCTCGATTATCTCTACCGTGGTGGTCTTGCCGGCGCCGTTCGGCCCCAATAGCCCGAAACAAATGCCCGCACGCACTTCGAAGCTGACCTCGTTGACAGCCAGTACCGAAGGGTACTGTTTGACCAGTTTCCGTGCTTCCAATGCGATCATTGGCCAAGATTACCCTTTGGCCCCGCAAGGGCATAGAATTTTGGGCCGAATTCCAACCTTTTGGCGCCCGGGGGTATCAAAATCAGTATCCATACACCGAAGGACAGCAAAATGCCCAAGAACTTGCACATAGCAACGCTGACGGCCGGCCTGCTGGCGTTATTTCTGGCTGCTCCGGCAGGCGCATATAGCGTCAACAAGAGCATCACCATAGGGGCCGGTAGCGAGGCAAGCGGAGCCTCTACCGTCAATGGCAGCATTTCCGTCGGCAGCGGCGCAACCGTTACGGGCGATCTCGAGACCGTTAACGGCGCGATTCGCATTGACGCCGATGCCGTGGTTGAGAGTGTCGAAACCGTCAATGGCAGCATCAAGGTTGGTTCGGGTGTAAATACCGAAGACATCGAGGGCGTTAATGGCACGATACGTATCGATGAAAACGTCACGGTCGTCGGAGAAGTGTCGGTCGTCAACGGCAAAATTGCCGTGGATGCCGGCAGTACGATCAGCCAGGACCTGAGCAACGTCAATGGCGAAATCTCGATCACAGGTGCCGAAATCGGCGGTGATCTGTCTACCGTGAATGGTGATGTTTCTCTTGCTGATGGGGCCAATCTTCGTGGCAACCTGAAGATCGAGAAGCCCGGCGGCTTCAACTGGGGCAGGGGCAATTCCCGCAAGCCGAGAATAACAATAGGCCCCGGATGCCAGGTCGGCGGCGAGATCATTGTCGAGCGCGAAGTTGAGTTGTATATCAGTGAGACGGCTGAGGTAGGCGGTGTATCCGGCGTAATGAGTATGGATCAGGCCATTCGCTTTAGCGGCAAACGACCGTAAAATAGGGGCTGTGCGAAGCGCAGCCCCCCAATTATCACTGTTCCCCGAATACGACGAGGCCGGCCCCGAGCCCGGCTTTGACGTTCGTGAAAGCGCCAGGGCGCGACGCCTGTCGATCAAGGTTTTCCCGCGCGGGCGGGTCGAAGTGGTTGTCCCGAAGCGTACCCGGCCCAGAGACGTCGAGATCTTCGTCAACGAGAACAGCGAGTGGATCAAGAGAGCCCGCGAGTCATTCGCGTCAAGGCATCCGCCAGAGCCGTTCAAACTACCGGATTCGATTGCCCTCAGAGCCCTGCATCGCACGATCACCGTGCGCTACGAGCCAAAAGAAGGCAGCAAATCGGTCCGTTTCCGTTCTGGAGACCAGCAAGTGGTTCTCTCAGGCCAGACCGGCAACGATAAGCTCTGCATCCGGGCTTTGAAGCGCTGGCTGACAAATACGGCAAGACAAGAGTTCGAACCGAGGCTCAGAGCGCTTTCCGAACTGACCGGGACCCCATTCAGCAAGCTGCAGGTAAGGGCGCAACGTACCTGCTGGGGCAGTCGCAGCAGCAGCGGCACGGTCAGCCTCAATCTCTGCCTGCTGTTTCTCGAACCGGAGCTGGTGCGCTACCTGATGATTCACGAGCTGTGCCATGGGCGCCACATGAACCACTCGAAGAGCTTCTGGCGCACCGTGAGAAAATTCGAGCCCGAATACAAGAAACTCGACCGCGAGCTGACCGAATGCTGGAATCGCGTACCGAGCTGGTTAGGTATTTACTGAATTAAAACAATTATTTAATAGAAATACTTAATGTTAATTATCATCCTTGATCGAGTAACTCCCGAAGATTGATCACGGCCGCATTTGCCCGGGCCAGGTAGTTCGCCATCACCAGCGAATGGTTGGCAAAGAGCCCGAATCCGCCGCCGTTCAGGACGATCGGCGATTTCAACGAGTGCAGGCTCGCTTCGAGTTCGCGGATGATCTGCCGCACGCTCGCTTCTGCGTTCTTGTCGGCCAGGACCTGGGCAAAATCGAATTCTGCAGCTCTGAAGAAGTGAATAAGCGCCCAGGCCGCCCCGCGGGATTCGTAGAAAACATCGTCTATCTCGAACCAGGAAGTCCTGACATCCACCCGGTCTCCCAGCGACGTATTGGCCTCAGCTGCCGGATCGCCGGCCAGATCAGTATTGATAACATCTGTCGCAACGCTGTCGCCCAGGCGCCGTGTCAAGCTTCCCAGGCGTTTCTCGACCTGAGCCAGCCACTCACGGAGATTATCGGCTCTTGCATAAAACTGAGCTTCAGGCCCGACGACACCGGCAAGGCGATCGCGATATTTGATGAATCCGTCAATTGCATCGCGGTACTCGCCCTCTGTTCGCGGAATCGCCCACGAATCGCTATCGAAGAAAAACAGTGGCTCTGCCTCAGAGACGTCCGGATCTTCCTTGGATTGAGACTGGCTGCGGCTGTAATCATTTCGAATGACCCGCGCCAGATCGCGGACCTGCTGCAACACGCCGAATTCCCAATTCGGAATGTTGTCGAGAATGACGCCGGGCGGCATCTTGTCGTTGGTCAGATAACCGCCCGGCTTGTCCAGCAGCGTCTCAGCGACTCGCACAAGCGTATCTGTCGTCGCATAGCCAATCACGGTCCTCTCATCATCCGGATTCTGACTAACCCAGAAAATATCCGGCGTCCTCGACCAGTACCAGCCGAGAATCGTCAGAAACAGCAATACGACAGCCAAGGCCCAGCCAACAGCCTTGACCCACAAAGGCTTGCCCAGAATATCCCGCGGTTGTTCAGAGGATTTGTTTTTCTTGAAGATCATTTACGTTTCCGATAGCCCAAGAATGACAAAAGGGCCGAACAGTTTATCAGTTCCGCATCGACGGAGCGGTAGGTCTCACAGATATAGAGTCCTCGCGCGCAGCTTAGTTGACAGAGTTATTTCGTTTTTGGATTCCGGGCGAGTATTTTTTGTTCTTAAAAAAGGGGTTTTGCGTCGAAATCAGACAACATGTCAAAACCTTCAAAAGATTTACGACGTTTTCCTAAAGTAATTTCTAAAGTTGTTGCGAAGATGCGGCCTTGGCATTTAGTCAAGAAGTGACAGCGGGCTGCTGCGGCTTGGACTACAATCATCAAGAGCCCGGAAAACAGTAAAGAGCATCGAGGTGTGCCATGAGATGGATATTGACAGCACTGATTGCAGCGTCTGCGGGTGCTGTCGCTGATGCGTACGTAGCGATCCCCTGGGACGACAGCAGAGCACTGTACTTTCCGACCGTCAACACCGTGTATTGTTACTCGGTGGTCGTTGAGAGTGAGCCGACAGTAGTTGCCACGGATCGGTGCTGGCCGGTTTATCTGCCTTCAGTTTTTGTGGAGGGAACAGTGCTGATGATGAACCGACCGCTAGATCAGCTGCTGAGGAGTTGCGCGCCGCTCAACTGCGAACTTCGGGCGATGCCCGAGGAGTAATGCCTGACCCTTTTCTTATTCGGCCGTCCTGAATTGCGATAGTAGCTCCGGCAGTACGTTCCCCGCAGTGTGATTGAAGCAGAAGTCGCTCGTACTCGACAGCGGTGTCGCGTTTGGATTGACCTCCACGATTCCGGCACCGGCTTCTCGCGCTGTTTCTGCCAGACCCGCCGCGGGCCACACGAGCGATGAAGTTCCGATAGAAAAAAACAGGTCGCAGGATGATGCTGCTTTCGTGGCATTGTGAAGTGCGCTTTCGGGAATAGCCTCGCCAAACCAGACCACGCCGGGGCGCATGTTGCTGCCACAGGCAGGGCAGGTTGGAATTTCGCTGGAATCGTCTTTCCCGTCTGTTACGGCACAGCCCTCGACGAAACAGCGATCTTCGAACAGGTTGCCGTGGTACTCGATAACGTTCCGACTGCCGGCTCGTTGATGCAAGCCGTCGACGTTCTGGGTAATGAGTGTGAATTCACTAACCTGTTCCGCCATATCCACCAGGGCATGGTGTCCCGCGTTCGGTTCGGCATTCGCGACAAGGTCTCTGCGCCACCGATACCACTTCCAGATCAGCGCAGGGTCGTTAAGAAACGCCTCCGGTGTCGCAAGCTGAAGCGGATCGTATTGTTCCCAAAGGCCTGTCTGGGCATCACGAAAAGTGGGCACACCACTTTCGGCAGAAATTCCGGATCCGGTCAGGACGCAGACATGGCGACTCGACCGAAGCGCATCGATCAGCGCATCGGGAATCACCAGGTCGCTTTCCATCAAGCTGCTTTGTTTGCCGTTGCCAGCTGGCGAAGTACGTAGTGGAGAATGCCGCCGTGTTCGTAGTAATCGCGTTCCTTCGGCGTATCAATGCGTACCGTCGCCTCGAACTCGATTTTCTCTCCATCGTCTTTTGTCGCGGTGACCTTGGCGGTTTCCGAACCGGCATCGGCATGACCGACGATGTCGAACACCTCTTTTCCGGTCAGGCCCAGCGAATCGGCGCCCTGGCCATCCAAAAACTGCAGGGGCAGAACGCCCATGCCGATCAGGTTGGATCGATGAATCCGCTCGAAGCTTTTGGCAATGACGGCCTGCACGCCCAGGAGTAGGGTGCCTTTCGCGGCCCAGTCGCGAGATGAGCCGGTGCCGTATTCTGTTCCAGCAAGGATGACGAGTGGCGTACCTTCCTCTTTGTACCTGAGCGAGGCATCGTATATCGACATCTGTTCATCGCTTGGATGATGTCGTGTCCAGCCACCTACGGTGCCGGGGGCGAGTTGGTTGCGTAGCCGAATGTTTGCGAACGTACCGCGCATCATGACTTCATGGTTGCCGCGCCTTGAACCATAGGAATTGAAATCGGAGGGCTTGACACCCTGAGTCTGCAGATACTCGGCGGCGGGACTGTCCAGGGCGATGCTTCCAGCCGGCGAGATGTGGTCCGTTGTGACTGAGTCGAGGAGCAACGCGAGCACTCGCGCACCGTGAATGTCGTTGACGGCGTCAGTCTGAAGGCTCATGCCCTCGAAGTACGGAGGATTCTTCACATACGTCGAGTCGGCGTCCCAACTGTAGCTCTCTCCGCCGGTTACCTCGAGACTGTTCCAGTTCTTGTCCCCGGCGAAGACACTATTGTATCTGGACTTGAACATGCCTGAATCGATGTTCTGCGCAATCGCTTCGTGCACCTCTTTCTGGTCCGGCCAGATGTCTTTGAGATAGACGGGATTGCCATCTTTGTCATTACCGAGCGGATCGTTATCCAGGTTCGTGTCCATTCGTCCGGCCAACGCGTATGCGACTACTAGCGGGGGCGACGCCAGGTAGTTCATTTGAACCAACGGATGGATGCGGCCTTCAAAGTTTCGATTGCCGGATAAGACGCTGCATCCGACGATGTTGCCGTTTTGAACCGCTACTGCGATCTCGGGCTTCAGGGGGCCTGAATTGCCGATGCATGTGGTGCAGCCATAGCCGACCGTATAAAAGCCCATCGCATCCAGATCATCCAGCAGTTCGGACTTCTCGAGATAGTCGGTAACGACCTTGGAGCCCGGCGCGAGGCTGGTCTTGACCCAGGGTTTCGTCTTGAGTCCCTTTTCGCGGGCGTTTCTCGCCAGTAATCCGGCAGCGATCATCACGGCCGGGTTGGAGGTGTTCGTGCAACTGGTGATTGCAGCAATCAATACGGCGCCGTCGTTGATCTCGACCTCCTCGCCATCAAGACTCGCCGTTGCCGAACCACCTTCGCTTCGATCAGCGATTGCTGCTTCGAGATCTCTGGCGAATACCGAATCGGCCTCGTTCAATGCAATGCGGTCCTGCGGGCGCTTCGGACCGGCGAGGCTTGGTTCGACGGTGCCCATATCGAGTTCCAGCACATCGCTGTAGTCGGCGTCCGGCTGACCTGTTTGGCGCCAAAGTCCCTGTTCCCTCGAATACGCTTCGATCAGACTGATGTGGTCGGCATCGCGGCCGGACAGCTCGAGATAACGCAGCGTTTCATTATCGATGGGAAAGATCGCGCAGGTGCTGCCGAATTCGGGCGACATGTTGCTGAGCGTCGCGCGATCGGCAAGCGGCAAATGCTCGAGGCCATCGCCGAAGAACTCGACGAATTTGCCCACGACCCCTTTTTCCCGCAGCATTTGGGTGACGGTCAATACCAGGTCGGTCGCCGTTGTTCCCGCCTTTTGTGCCCCCGTCAGCTTGAAGCCAACGACCTGCGGGATGAGCATCGTGATTGGCTGGCCGAGCATTGCAGCTTCGGCTTCGATACCGCCGACGCCCCAGCCGAGAATGCCGAGGCCATTGACCATGGTCGTGTGTGAATCTGTGCCGACCAGCGTATCGGGATAAGCGCTCCGTTGACCATTCCTTTCGGTGTCGAAAACGACGCGACCCAGGTACTCGAGGTTTACCTGGTGCACGATACCGGTGTTCGGCGGCACGACGCGGAAGTTCTCAAATGCGGTCTGCCCCCAGCGGAGAAAAGAGTAACGTTCCTTGTTGCGATTGAACTCGATCTTGTTATTAAGGTCGAGCGCGTCGGCAGTTCCATACCTGTCGACCTGCACAGAATGGTCGATGACGAGTTCGGCCGGCGCCTGTGGGTTGATACTGGCGGCAGAGCCGCCAAGATTGACGACGGCATCGCGCATTGCGGCAAGGTCAACGACTGCCGGCACGCCTGTAAAGTCCTGGAGGATCACTCGGCTCGGCGTGAATGAAATTTCGGTACTCGGTTCGGCACCGGCGTCCCAGTTGGCAAGTGCAAGTATGTCGTCCCGGGTTACGTCACTGCCGTCCTCGTGCCGCAGAAGATTCTCAAGGAGAATTTTCAGTGAGTAGGGAAGCCTGTCGACGTGTCCTTCCTTGACCGCATCGAGCCTGAAAATCTCTAACTGATTGCCGCCAACATCCAGCGTTGAACGGGCGCCGAAGCTATCCGTCATGCGTTCTCTCCGGGAAAAGTGGTGTTCTGCCCGGCGACCAACGCGGGGCGGGGCGGCATTATAACGGATTTGTGCTGTGCCGCTAGATCGCCGCGCGCACCGATTCCTGTACGCCAAACAGGCGATCGATGACGGCCCCGCCGAGGCAACGATCGCCGTCGTAGAACACGGCGAACTGACCGGGCGCGACTGCTCTCTGCTCCGATTCGAAAGAGACGTGCAGCTTCCCGTCACCTGATTCAGTGACAAGGCATGGCTGGTCCGGCTGGCGGTAGCGAATCTTGACATTGCAGTTCAGAGCCCCGGTCCGTGAAAGCTCGCCTGATATCCGGCCGATCCAGGAGGCTTCGCCCAGTTCAATCGCTGCGCTGTAGAGCATCGGATGTTCGCCCTGAACAACGATGAGCAAGTTCTCGTCCAGATCCTTATCCGCGACATACCACGGTTCGCTGCCCGCATCCTCGCGGCCGCCAACGCCAAGGCCCTGGCGTTGCCCGAGCGTGTAGTACATCAGGCCGTGGTGATCGCCGACCTCCGTGCCCTCCGGCGTCCGAATCGGCCCGGGATTTGCCGGCAAATAGCTTGACAGGAACTCGCGGAATGGCCTCTCGCCAATAAAACAGATACCGGTGCTGTCCTTTTTGTCGTAAATCGACAGTCCAGTATCGCGAGCAATACGGCGCACATCCGTTTTCATCAGCTCCCCCAGTGGAAAAACTGTTTCTGCCAGAGCTTCCGAGCTAACCGCATGCAGGAAGTAACTCTGATCCTTGCCAGCATCGGCGCCCTTTAATAGAGCAACGTCTCCTTCCGAGATTTCCACGCGCGCATAATGACCGGTTGCCAGCAGATCGCCGCCGAGTCGTTTGGCGTAATCCCGGAATACCCCAAACTTGATCTCGCGATTACACAAAACGTCCGGATTGGGTGTGCGTCCGGCCCGGTACTCGTCGAGGAAGTAGTCGAAGACACGGTCACGGTATTGTCTGGCGAAATTGGCGTGATGTAGCGGTATATCCAGATCCTCGCAGACGCGGCGCGCGTCCTGCAGATCTGCGGCTGCGGTGCAATAGCCGTCATCGTCCTCCCAGTTTGTCATGTGCAATGCCTGCACTTCGGCGCCTTGCTGCTTGAGGAGCAGGGCGGCGACGGCCGAATCGACGCCGCCCGACATGCCGAGGATGACTTTTTTGCCTTTCAGATTGGTACCGGATATCGCCATAGGGCGGCGATTCTAGCACTGGGATGACCGTGACGCCCGATGAACGCTCCTCGATAATGAGGAACTGACCGTCATGTTCGACAACAGCGGAGACTGTCAGATCAGTTCCATTCATGACGCGGCAACTTCGTTGAGCTTGCTTATATGCCGAGTTGACGGAACTCTATTTCGACTTCACTGGCTTGCCAGATTTCATCAAACATCTTTGTGTAGAGTTTGGCGACGGCGGGTTCGTGGGTGTCTGCGATTCCTTCCCAACGATCGGCTTGCAGACGGTAGACGAGGGCGGTCTCGCCGGCGATACAAAAAGACTCTGCATGTGTGCGCAAGTCTTCTCTTACATGGCGAAATTCGATATAGGTGTTCAGGCGCCTTCCAAGATTGACAAAGGCGTTACCGTTCTTTATTGCGCGACTAGGGTCTGCTATCAGCACGCGAACTCTTGCATAGGTTTGCGATAAACAGAGTTTCTTGATGACATCGATAAAGTCCGGATCATCGTAGATGCCGGGCTCGAGATCGTGAGTAAATATGGCTACTTTTCGGTCCGCTTCGCCAGCGACATCGATAACAGCCTGACGCATTTCCTCCTGGGTTGATATGACCCAGCGGCGACCTTTTTCCCGATCTTGTTCCATTATGTACCGCGCTATATATCTAATCGTGCAAGGACGTGCGGAATGCCGCCTTCAGAAAAGATTTCTTCGTCACTGACAAATCCAAATTTCTTATAAAAATTCAGCGCGTGCGTTTGTGCGTGCAGAAAAACCTGACTAAAGCCATTTTGCCGGGCTTCCTCAATCAGTCGGGTCAGTATCGCTGTGCCCACGCCCTGTCCGCGGTACTCCGCTAATACCGCTAGCCGTGCAATCTTACCGGTCGGTTCAATTCTTCCAGTGCCAACTGCGTCACGTTTTTCGGAGAATGCAAGCACATGAGAACTATTCTTATCCGCGTCATCCCACTCCTCGGACTCGGGAATTTTCTGCTCGACAACGAAAACCTGACGTCGCACGAACTCCAATTCGGCACGATCAGCCTGCCAGGTCGCACTTTGCATGGTAAATGCCTTATGTCGCATTGTGCTGTCCGTTCGCCGGGAGGTCGAATGCCCCCTTTCCGGCAAGCCACGTAAATAGCTCGCTGCTGTCCGTCTGCGCCGTTCGCTCGGCGCAGATTCGCCGAACCACCTTGAGTTCAGCCGCTGTGACCGATCGAGCGAAACCGTTGGCAAACACGAAATTCCCGTCGGCGCCCGAGAAATAGGCAAGACGTGCCATGCCGTGAACCTGAACGTCCGACTTACCCTTCTTCAATATCACATCGACATCCGACTTGCCCGGCGGCTCTGGTGCCAGCCAGGCTTTGACGTCGCTGACGACACATCCGAACGCCATCGCGAAATCAGCATCGTCGAGATTGGCAGGATTCTTGAAACAGCGCAGGGCACGTCGTATCGCCCGTTCTGAAATCAACCCGGGCTCAGCTTCGCTTTCCGACAGGTCGGGGTCTTCATAAAAGAGTTCGTCGCTTTTGTCGCAATCGATACCGGTGGCAAAGATCCGCGATACGCCTGCTGTGAACTCCGACGATGTAGGCGCACGCATACCGATTGAATAGGTCATGCAGGAATCCGTAGCGATGCCCCAGTGCGCAATGCCGGGCGGCAGGTAAAGGACGTCCCTGTTGTCGGCCGTGGCGGGACTGGCAT
>Ga0255049_10000115_pt1 | contig 43803 bp, 39 predicted proteins | sample JV7_2_3_MG_FD_183615 | JGI IMG/M metagenome (GOLD analysis project Ga0255049, IMG submission 183615) | Seawater microbial communities from Jervis Inlet, British Columbia, Canada - JV7_2_3 | ecosystem: Environmental > Aquatic > Marine > Inlet | place: Canada: British Columbia | collected 2016-10-06 | reverse complement strand
AGAAAAAATGGTGGCCAGGGGCGGAATCGAACCACCGACACGCGGATTTTCAGTCCGCTGCTCTACCAACTGAGCTACCTGGCCATTGTTATGGCTATCTATTTCGACTGAAAGCGGATTTTCAGTCCTTGCCTACCCTGTCGCTCTGCGAACCCGCCACACTGGCCACACGAAGAGCGGGGTATTAGACCGGCGAGCGGCACGTCAGTCAAGAGAAAAAGGCCGGTCGGTGTTCCGCAGGCGACTATGCCGTTTCCGCCAGCGACCTCAGCCCGACATTCGCCAGAGCTCGCCCTCATCAGATGCGCGCTCACGATGCATGAGTATCTATTCCGCGTGTTCCTCCAGCGCCGCATCGCCGAGCACCTTTAGCACGCGTCGACGTTCCTCGTCGTCTTTGCATGCATCGATGCGACGCCGCGCCTTGCTGAATGCCCGAAACATGAATTCATATTGTTTGATGAGTTCGGCATCCGCGATGCTGAAGACATAGGACTGGCGCACGCCGGTCACCAGCAGCAGCACGCCCATCAGGACCACCATGGGATCGCGCGCCGAGTCGATAAGGACACGAGTATAAAGGAGCGTCAAAAGAATACGTAGAAAGAAGAAAGACCGGGCGGAAGCCCGGCCTTTCAGTAGCCTGATCTCAAGTCAATGAAATACGATCAGGCTGTGTCCAGGGCACCCTCTGCTTCGTCCAGTTTCGCTACCGTCACCTTGCCGGTATCAGACGTCGCATTAACCTCTCCGGTGATACCGGATACGCGCACATTTCCAGAGACTGAATGAACGTTGACCTCGGCGTCTCGCGGTACCAGGATTTCATAACTGATAGACGCGTAACGTTTGTGCGTGTGCTTCGTAAGCGTCTCGACAACCACTCGATTACCGTCAATTTCTACAGGCGGTGAGCGCTTGATTGAACTGATGATTTTTCCGGCCTTTAGAGGGTCCGTTTTCGAATAACGTTCGTCGACCAGTATTCGGGCGCGAATCGTAACTTGATCGACATCACCGCCTCGTACGACTACGGCTCCACTTTGGTTGGACACATCGATAATCGCGGCACCATCAATCGCGACGCTCTTTTCAAAGGACCCGGATGCCGCGAGCGATGCAGCGGAGTGTCCGAACAGTGCCAAGACTGCGACCAACTTGACCAGCCGCTTACGCTTTTCCAATTCCATCGTTTTCTCCATCAGTCATTGCCAAATGTCGAGAGAGTGTTCGCTCGATCTATTACTTTGATGCCGTCAAGCGCAGATTGGTTGCAACGTTCGTCAGATTTCTGGAATTTCCTGATGGCGACTGATAGCCAGGAGTCCGATTCCAGTCGTATTGCGTTCGGCCCGCCATTTGCCCATTCTTCCGGTATGTCCGCTGACATCTCCATTCGACACGAGCTGTATTGTGGCGACCTCGGCCGCATCGTTTCCCTGCACGGCGAGTCCTATGAGCCGCTGGGTGGTTACGGCCTGCGCTTCGAAGCTTATGTTGCCCAGACCATTGCCGAGTACGTCCTCGACAATGACGCGCGCGGCCGAATCTGGCTGGCCGAGCAGGGCGGCAGGCTGATCGGCTGCACCGCAGTCGCGTTACGCGATGACAACTCAGCGCAAATACGCTGGGTAGTGGTTGATCCTTCGGCACGTGGCGCCGGACTCGGCAACGAGCTCGTTGGCCGCGCCGTCGACTACTGCAAAGCCGAGGCACGTGACTCCATTTATCTGTTTACGACCGACGGCCTTGCCGAATCGCAGTCCTTGTACGAGAAACTCGGTTTCCGCATTACTTCTTATGAGACCGAAGAGCTCTGGGACGGCCCTCGCCCACACATCCGCATGCAGCTCGACCTCGCATAAAAAAACGCCCGGCCTCGAAAGGCCGGGCGTTCTGTTTACTACCTGTCGCGTTTAGTTCGGCAGGTTCATTCTAAACGTAACACCCACTGTTCGCGGTGCGTTGGTGCGGAAGCCAAGGCGCGCCCGGCCGCCACGTTCGCGGTCGAACGAAGTATTGGCATTCTCGTCACCCACGTTGTGAACGTACAGAACCAGTGACCAGTCATCCTGCTCAATACCTGCGCTCAGGTTGATGATCGTGTACGCATCCAGCAGCAGATCCAGCGTCGTGACTTCGTCACCCGTTGCACCACCAAAAGGCAGGCCGGATGAGAACACACCAGCACCTGCTTCCTGGTCACTTGGTTGCGTGATGCGATCACCGACGTGATGAATGGTCGCACTTAGATAGGCATCGGATCCGCCCATCCACGACAGCGGGAACTCGTAGCTACCAGTTGCCGCAACCTGGAACTCAGGAACAGACGCCAGGCGGTTGCCGTCCTGCACGCCGCCGAGTATCGCGCCGTTTGCATCACGTACTGTTGAATCGAATTCTGATTCGAGCACGCTGCCGGCAAGTGACAGGTTAATCGCGTCGGTTGGCTGTGCGCCGAGTTCAAATTCAACACCGGCGCTATGTGCATCCGCCACGTTGAACGAAATACGTGACGAACATGAACCGGCGTCCAGTGTGACCTGCAGGTCTTCGATGTCCGAGTAGAACGCGGCAGCGTTCAGCGTTACGCCATTGTCGAAGGTCGACTTAACGCCCGCTTCGTAGTTCCACATCTTCTCATCGTCGTAATCCTGGAAGCCGCCGAAGACGATCAAGTCCTGTGGAAGGCAAAGGCTGGCATTGAGAGGATCGTTGACCCCGCCCAGTCGGAAACCCTGTGACGCTTGTGCGTTTAGCGTGATTTCATCGTTCAGGTTCCAGCTTGCTAGTACGCGCGGTGTGAAGCCGTCGGATTCAGTGGCGTCGATCTGGTCTGTCGCCGAGGCGAACACCCCGCCGAACTGAATGCGGCGCACTTCCTCGAAGTCGTAGAAACGACCGCCAACGGTCAAGTGAAATGCGTCCGAAACGTCATAGGTCGCTTCACCAAATATTGCGGTTTGCTCAATTTCGTACGGCAGATTCGATGCGAACGGCGAATCCGGTGGAGCCACTCCATTCGCTGCGCTAGCCGAATTACCGGCGCCGATAACGGCATCCCACGCGGCGTCGTATCCGGGCGTCGGCAGTCGCTGCGCGTAATCGCGATCGACATCGGACATGAACGCGCCAACCAACCATTGCAGCCGGCCGTCGCCGGTTGAGGCGAGACGTGCTTCGAACGTCGTCTGCTCCATGTCCGTCGTATCGTTGAGGTTCGACGGCAACAAAACGGCGGCATCCGAAAGGCCCACATCGACCGACACACTACCGGTCAGAGCGCTGGCGTCACGGCTTACGAGGATCTGACGATCCATGAAACTACCGGCGAAATCGAAGTCGAAGTTTTCGAACGCGGCATTCAACGTAATGTCGGCCAGCAGTGTTTCGTCTGTAAACTGTTCGTCCAGCTGCAGGAACTGCTGACGTTCGCCTAGCTGAATCGCAGGCCGGGTTGTTGTAAACGGGTTGGCATACAGGTTGTAGACTTCCTGGCGATTAAAGCCGTCGGCCTCAACCTCCTGGTAGACGATGCGCGGTGTAATGGTCACGTTATCGGAAGCCTCAAATGTCAATGCGGCGCGCCCACCCATGCGATTGCCGCCGTTAACGTCTTCCGTGATGCCGCCGCCTTCGCGAAGGGCGTCGATAAAGCCACCGTACTCGGTGGTGTAACCCACGAGACGTAGTGCCGCCCGACCGTCAGCGAACGGCATATTGACCATGCCCTTCAGGTGACCACCAACGTCGCCATCCGTGACCGAGTTGAAGTCCAGCTCGATGTTTGCGTCAAATTCATCGAGATCGGGCTTATTGGTAATGTAGCGAATCGTGCCGCCAACCGATCCGGAACCGAACAGCGTTCCCTGCGGACCGCGCAGCGTTTCTACACGATTGAGATCGTATAAATCGAAGTCGGGCGTAAACAGCGACAGCGAAATAACGGACTCATCGAGATAGACGCCGACCTGCTCTTTAACGCCGGGTTGGTCTCGAACGATCTGGCCTGCCGATACACCGCGGATAGCGACCTGGCTTTGTCCCGGGCCGAGATTCTGTACGGTCAGACCAGCGACGTTTCTCGCCAACTCCTCGAGGTCGGTTGCGCCGGAGCGTTGAATGTCCTTCGAGGTCTGCGCGTTGATCGAAAACGGTACGTCCTGAATACTCGACTCGCGTTTGGTCGCCGTTACCGTGATTTCCTCAATTTCGCCCTGGGCTAATGCGGTGCCCGCGATGCTCAACGCCACGAGTGTTGCCGGTATCGTCAGCAGGCCGTGTGTTGCTTTTTTGCCACTATTCATGCCTCATCCCCCTTGGATGAATCCGTTACAGAGTTGAATCGACTGCGTTTGTAGTAGTTGCTTCCGCTTAGGATAGTGTGGTTCGCACGCAAATCAAGTGGTAATACGGGTACCGGCTGCTACCCATAGCCAGAGCTGGTCGGCGCCCGGTACTATGGTCACAAAAGAACGCAAGGGATGACGGCGGCGGCGTGAGCGAAGATCTTCTACAGGGCTTCTATCTGGGTGAATTCCTCGTCGAGCCCTTGAAGGGCCAAGTCACGGGACGAGCGGGTTCCAGCCACTTGCCGCCAAAAGCGACTGAAGTCCTGTTGTGCCTCGCACAGTCAGCGGGTGAGCTGGTTACGCGCGAAATCTTGCTCGAATGCGCCTGGGGCGCGGGCCATGGCAGTCCCGAGGCACTTAGTCACGCCGTTAGCGAAATTCGTCACGCGCTGGACGATCACGCCGACAATCCCGCATTTGTGCAAACTCTGCCGCGGCGAGGATACAGGCTTGTTGTTGACCCGATGCTCGCATCGGAGCATAGCGCGTCTGTTGTTCTGGGCGCCAAAGGCGGTGCCCGCGCTGGCGACATCGGCCTTTTTGAAAACCTCAAGCGTCGGGGTGTCTTTGAGACAGCACTGGCGTACCTGATCGTCGGCTGGTTGCTCATCCAGATTGCAGATATCGTGTTCGCGCAACTGCACCTGCCGGCGTGGGCCGGCACCTTTGTCACCGTGCTCGTTATCGCGGGCTTTCCTATTGCGATTGTCCTTTCGTGGTACCTCGAGTTTCGCGACGGCCGTGCAATCGTGCACCAGCTGTCGGCGGCCGATGCGCGCCGGCGGCGCTTTAGTCGCACTTACATGTCGGTCATTGGTGCGCTCGCGATCGGCTCGGTTCTCGTTTACGGCTACGACCAGAGCATTGGCCTGCCGGAGGCCGCATCGCCTGACACTGTCGCCGCGACCATTGAACTTCAGCCTCCGCCCATCGTCGAGAACTCGTTCGCGGTGCTGCCATTCCTGAACCTGGATGGCAGCGACGTCACACAGATTTTTGCGGATGGCCTCGTCGACGACGTTATTACGCAACTGTCGCGTGTCCCGGGCTTGCGCGTCGCGTCTCGCGGCGACTCATTCACGCTGGCACCCAACAGTGCATCGCAAGTCGTGCGTGATCGCCTTCGTGTAGAAATGTATCTCGAAGGCAGTGTCGAGATGGCGGCGGACATGCTGCGCGTGACGGTACAGATGATCGACTCGGCAGACGGCTTTCATATCCTGTCCCGAAAATTTGACAGGCCGCGTGAAGATTTTTTCCAGATTCGGGATGAAATTACAAGCCTCACAGTATCCAATGTGCGCGTCGCATTGCCGCCCGACCTGCGTGCCTCGTCACTCAAAGTACTGGAAGACCCGTCGCTGAACGCCTACGTATTGTATCGCCGCGGTATTGAAGCGTCCTGGCAACCCACATCAATGGGCACGATCGCATCGGCGCTCGGCTGGTTTGACGCGTCGTTGAACGTCGACCCGGAATACGCCGCGGCACATGCCGGAAAGTGTGTCGTTTATGTCAGCGGCTACGACGAATCTGATGATGCATCCTATATCGCCAAGGCCGAGACCGCCTGTGCGACGGCGCTCGCCTTGAACCCCAATCTCGACATTGTGCACGCGGCACTCGGTCGCCTTTACATGACGACCGGCGAGTGGAAGGAATCCGAAACCGCGTACCTGAAAGCGCTGGCGATAGATCCGTCCAACGTCGAGTCGCTGACCGGACTGGGCACAATCTATACGCGACAAAAGCGCCTGGACGAGGCGGAGGCGAGCCTGCGCAAAGCCGTTGATATTCATCCGGGCGACTATCGGGCGTACAACCGGCTCGGCACGTTTCTCTTCGAGTCGGGCCGTTTTAGGGAGGCCGTGGAACAGTATCAATATGTCGTTGCCCTCGAGCCCACTGACATGAAGGGCCTTGCGAATCTCGGCGCTACTTACACGATGATGAATAACTTTGCGGCAGCAGCACCTGTCTATCAAAAAGTCATTGAAATCAATCCAACGCAAACGGCTTACAGCAATTTGGGGCTGATGCAATACTACCTGGGCGACATGGATGCGGCGATCGAGAACCACCTAAACGCGGTACAGCTTAATCCCAATGATTACCTGGCGCTTTCAAACCTCGGTGACACGCTGTGGGTCGCAGGCAGACAAGACGAAGCTCGACGCGAATTCCGAAAAGCAGAAATGCTCGTCAAGCAAGCGCTAGAGGTAAACCCGAATGACCCGTATACGGTGATGGACCTCGCATGGATCAACGCAGTTCTTGGCAAGCACGACGAAGCGCGTGCACTAATCGACAGGGCGCGAGACATGGCACCTGATGACCCCTACTCGTACTACTACGATGGCATGGTGTTCCTGCGTGCCGGCGACAAAGACGCGGCAATTGCTGCCCTCGAAATAGCGGCCGAGAAAGGCTATTCGAGGCAACTGCTCGGCGTGGAACCGCACCTCGAAGAATTAAGAAATGATGCTCGTTTCGAAAATATCGTCAATACTGGATGATACGAACGCGTTCCGCGACGCAGATCGTCTCACCGTCGACTATGCTTGGTACAGGGACTTCAAAAAAGGGGAAATAACGATGAACAAAAAAATTCTCTTATTATTGGCACTGAGTTTGGTTCTGGTGAGCTGTGAGAGTTATCCCCCGCGGGACGGCGCGATGTTCGGGGAAATGGGTGTGTTAAGCGTTCCCGGATGCGCGCCTTACATCGGCATACCGCCGATCTGCAAAGGCGACGAAAATGATCCAAAAGTTACTATTGATTTGGATGCAAAAACCGTTGAACCGATGTGCATCAAAGCGAAAAAGGGGAAGAAAATAGAATTCTCCCTGGAACCGAAGGGTAAAATCGACGAGGCAACGGTAGTGGTGTTTCCAAAGGACCCCAAGAACTACTTTTGGGTTGCTCGTACGAATTCGCCCAACAAAAACAAAATCACTGTTCGCGTTCCAAAAAAGAAGAACAAATCAAAGGATCCTTTTCCGGTGGGGGAGTACAAATATGGAGTTTGGACGAAAGACTGGTGTATCGACCCGCGAATAAAGGTCGAAAACTAGGCGTCCACAATCAAAAAGGCCGGGCCATTCGGCCCGGCCTGTCTTTTGCCTGGTTCCCCGGGGGTCAGGAAACTCAGGCGGCTTTGAGGGCATCCTCGGCGGAGAGATATTTATAACCGAGGTCACGAGCAACCGCCTCGTGATTGACATGCCCTGCGTGAACATTCAAACCATTCGCCAGATGTGGGTCGCGCGTCAGTGCCGCCTTCCAACCGAGATTCGCCAGCTGTTTCACGAACGGTAGTGTCGCATTTGTTAGCGCGAAGGTACTCGTGCGCGGCACTGCGCCCGGCATGTTCGTCACACAATAGTGCACGACGTCGTCAACGACATAGGTCGGGTCGGCATGCGTTGTCGGTCGACTGGTTTCAAAACAACCGCCCTGGTCGATCGAAATATCGACCATCACCGCGCCCGTGTTCATGTCTTTGACGTTCCGCGCCGTAACAAGCTTCGGCGCAGCCGCACCGGCAACCAGCACCGCACCAATAATCAGATCCGATTCGGCACTCAGTTCGTCAATGATGTGCTTGGTCGAATAGACCGTGCGCACACGACCGCCCCAAATGTCGTCCAGTTGTCTAAGACGAGGTAGCGAACGATCGAGAATGGTCACCGCGGCGCCGAGACCAACAGCCATGTCTGCCGCGTTCGCGCCGGCAACACCACCACCAACAACCAGGACCTTGGCTGGTCTTACGCCCGGCACGCCGCCGAGCAAAATACCGCGGCCGCCGTTAGCTTTCTGCAAAGAGTAGGCGCCGGCCTGAATCGACAGGCGTCCTGCAACTTCCGACATCGGGGTGAGCAACGGCAGTGAGCCGTCTTCGGCGGTTACGGTTTCATAGGCAATAGCCGTTGTGCCCGACTTAACGAGCGCCTCAGTCTGTGCGGGATCCGCTGCGAGATGCAGGTAAGTAAACAGAACCTGGCCCTCGCGTAGCATTTCGCATTCATTGAGCTGCGGCTCTTTGACTTTGACAATCATGTCCGCTGCCGCGAAGACGTCTTGTGCTTCGGCCAGCACGGTTGCACCCGCGGACTCGTAATCCGCATCTGTGTAACCTATGCCGGCTCCAGCGTTCGTTTCGACGACGACATCGTGGCCGTCGCCGATCACCTCGTGAACGCCCGCGGGTGTCATACCGACACGAAACTCGAGCGTCTTAATCTCTTTAGGTACTCCGATTCTCATGGCTCTCTCCAGACCTGAAACCGTTTTGTTATGCAAGCACAGTAACGCCGCCAGCGCGGCGTTCGCTTGCTATTTTAGTGACAAAACCGGGCAAATATGGCAGATTCTGCGGCGTTACTTACTGATGACGCAGGTTTTTGCCATGACAGTCGACAAATACGACAAAAAGATCCTCGATGCCCTGCAAAAAGACGGCCGCATCAGCAATGTACAGCTGGCGGGCCTCGTTAGCCTATCCGAGTCCGCCTGCCTGCGTCGGGTACGTGCGCTCGAAGAATCTGGCATTATCGACCGTTACGCGGCGCTCGTGAGCCAGCCGAAAGTAGGGCTCTCCGGAAACGTTTTCGTGCATATCGGGCTGCAACGCGAAGAAGAAAGCGAGCTTGCCGCATTTGAGGACGCCGTTCGTAACATCCCTGAAGTCATGGAGTGTTATCTGATGACCGGGGAATTCGACTACCTCCTGAGGGTCGTAGTCTCGGACATGGCAGACTTCGAACGACTGCACAGAGATGCCCTGACGCGCTTGCCTGGCGTCGCTCGCGTAAACTCGAGCGTCACGATTAGAACCGTACAAAAAAAGACTGAATTGCCGCTGCACTAAGGAACCTCTGATCCATTATTTCACGACTGCGTTGCGTGCCCAGTTGCGCCGAGACAAGGCGCGGCTCGAAGGTAATGGCCATAGTCCTTGCCAAGAGTCGCAACGCCGTATCGGCGCAACTGGTGCGCAACCCATTGATAGCTATGATTCGTTATTCGACCGATTCGTTACCGGCGCAGCCGTGAAATAGTGGATCAGAGGTTCCCTACTATGTTATCCGCCGAAACCACAACCTCCGAAGTGCTATCCGAACGTTTTCAAAACGTTCGCCTTACGACCCTGTCGCTCATTGCAAACTTGCAACCGGAAGACACCGTCGTGCAAACAATGCCCGACGTCAGCCCGACGAAGTGGCATCTCGCGCACGTCACCTGGTTTTTCGAGCGCTTCGTGCTTGAGCCACACCTTACTGACTATTCGCGTTTCAACGAGCAGTATCATTTTTTGTTCAATTCCTACTACATCACAGCCGGTAACATGCATGCGCGACCGCTACGCGGTTTGCTATCACGACCGTCGCTTGCGGAGGTTCTTGAGTACCGGAGCTATGTGGACACGGCGATGCAGCAGTTGCTGCACACGCACAGCACTGACAGCCAGGTTGCGCAGCTGACGACGCTTGGCCTGAACCATGAACAACAGCACCAGGAATTGTTGCTGACCGACATCAAGCATGTCTTCTCATGCAACCCCATGCAGCCCGCTGTCATTGAATCGCCGGTCGCGGCCCCAGGCGTTGCACTGCAGGAGTATTCGTTCGCCAATGGACCGAGTGGCATTTACCGGTTTGGCGCGGCCGAAGGTTCTTTTTGTTTCGACAACGAAACGCCGCGCCACGACGCCCTTTTGCACCCACACCGAATTGGTAATCGCCTCGTCACAAACGCCGAGTATCGTGAGTTCATCAAGGATGGCGGCTACTCCGCCTCGGAGCTGTGGCTATCGGATGGTTGGGCGACAATACAAGAGCAGCGGTGGCAACGACCGTTTTACTGGGACGAGTCGCTGGCGACGGAATTTACGCTCGGCGGCGTCTGTGAAATCATCGACAGCGCGCCCGTCTGTCACGTCAGCTACTACGAAGCCGATGCGTTTGCTCGCTGGACCGGCGCGCGGCTACCGACCGAATTCGAATGGGAGCTGGCGGCCAATGAACAGGCCGTGGCTGGTAACTTGCTCGATTCCGGTTACTGGCATCCCGTTCCCGGCGATACGCGACAATTCTTTGGCGATGCCTGGGAATGGACCTCGTCGCCGTACGCGCCTTACCCGGGCTTCAAACCGCTGGCGGGATCGCTTGGCGAGTACAACGGCAAATTTATGTGTAACCAGATGGGCGTCCGTGGCGGTTCCTGCGTAACGGCAGCGGATCATATCAGGGCGAGTTATCGCAGTTTCTTCTACCCGGACGCTCGCTGGCAGTTTCTCGGATTTCGACTGGCAAAGGATGGCCACAGCTAATGACAAGCGAAATGAACGCGCTACTCGAAGGTTTGAGCAGGCCACAGAAAACCATTTCTCCGAAGTATTTCTACGACGAGAAAGGCTCGCAACTGTTCGACCGGATAACGGAGCTGCCGGAGTATTACCTGACCGACGCCGAACTCGAGATCATGCAGCACAACGTCGATGCGATGGCAGCGATGATCGGCAAGACGGCAAGCCTGATTGAATTCGGCAGCGGCTCCAGCCTGAAGACACGCATTTTGCTCGAACACCTCGAAGACCTCGCAGCGTATGTCCCTGTCGATATCTCACAGGACCACCTGTGGTCTTCCGCCAATAAGATACGCGTCGAGTTTCCGGGGCTCGATGTGCTTCCCGTGGTTGCCGACTTTACGCAGCCGTTCGCGTTGCCGAAACCTGACATCATGCCCATCAAGAATGTTGTCTATTTCCCGGGATCGACCATTGGCAACTTCGAGCACGAAGACGCGATGAGCCTGCTACGGGTGATGTACCAGGAGGCCGGTGAGAATGGCGCACTACTGATCGGCGTCGATCTAAAAAAAGACGCGGACATTATAAGTCGCGCCTACAACGATTCGGCAGGTGTTACCGCTGCGTTCAATCTCAATATGTTGCGGCATCTGAACACGGACTACGGCGCCAACTTCAATATGGACGAGTTTATGCATCGTGCGGTGTACGACGAGGACAAGGGTCGCGTCGTGATTGAGCTGGTTAGCCAGAGCGACCAGCTCTTTGAGGTAGGTAACAGGGAGTTTGCGATTGCCGACGGTGAGGCAATTCTTACCGAGTACTCGCACAAGTACACACTCGATGGTTTCGCGGCCATGGCGCACGAGATCGGCTTCGAGGTCGAACGGGTATGGACGGACGCAGCGCAGTTGTTCAGCGTGCAGTACTGTACGCGCGACTAGGGCTTGGGTGGGACGAATTCCTGCGGCGCGGCCGAACCTTCGCCAAAGAAAAACTTCTCCATTTCTGTTTCCAGGAACTTTCGGGCGTCCGGCTCGATCGGTGACAAGCGATATTCGTTGATCAGCATAGTCTGATGACGCAACCAGCGCTGCCAGGCGTCCTTCGACACATTGTCGTAGATGCGTTGACCGAGATCGCCCGGGTACGGTAAATAGTCGAGGCCCTCGGCCCCCTCACCCAACATGACACATTTAATTGTGCGCGACATTGCTACTCTTCTTCAGTTGATCAATCAGTTTTTTTACCGGTGCCGCCATTCCACCCGGCGGCTGTTCGTCGAGCCGGTACCAGGTCGTATCATCACCGTCGGCTACCTTACTCGACGGTCGCTCTACACGCACAAGTATCGGCCGAATATCGAGATCGTAGTGGCTGAAGCTGTGCCGTAGTGTGCCCCAGGGTTCTGTCGCCGCGTTGGCCACATCGAATTTCTCTCTGCACCAGTCTTCGATCGTACGATCACCGAGCTCCGGCAGACTCCACAACCCGCCCCAGATACCGGCCTCGGGCCGCCTTTCGAGAAAAACCCGCTCGGTATCGTTCGCGATCAGCATGGTCGTCGTCCGCAGCGGTTTTTCTTTCTTCGGCTTGCGACCCGGGTATTCGGCAACGGTCTCTGCAGCGTGCGCTTTGCAATCGACACTGACCGGGCAGCGAACGCAATCGGGCTTGCTGCGCGTACAAAGTGTGGCGCCGAGATCCATGATCGCCTGCGTGTAAGCGCCAGTTCGACGCATGGGCGTGCGGTCTTCGGCAAGCGCCCAGAGCCTGGTTGCTACGGCCGCTTTGCCGGGCCAGCCGTCAATTGCCTCATGACGAGCTAACACTCTCTTTACATTGCCGTCGAGAATCGGGTGCCATTGATCGTGTGCAAGCGACAGAATTGCGCCTGCCGTCGACCGTCCGATGCCGGGCAGCGCGGTGAGCTCATCGATGTCGGTTGGCAACACGCCACCCATCTCTTCGGCAACTATTTTTGCTGCGCGATGCAGGTTGCGTGCTCGCGCGTAGTAACCCAGCCCGGACCAGTGGTGCAGCACATCGTCCCGTGCCGCATCCGCCAGCGTGGTAACCGTCGGAAAACTCGCGACAAAACGTTCGAAATAGGGAACGGCGGTCTGCACCTGCGTTTGTTGCAGCATGATTTCCGAGACCCACGTGCGATACGCGTCATTGCTTCGTTGCCAGGGCAGGTCCGTACGCCCGTGATTATCGAACCACGTCAGCACGCGGTCGGAAAAACTATTCAACGATGTCTTCCGGCTCGATGACCACGCCCTGGGCAATCTCCTCGATTCTGTCGATCGCATCGCCGCCATCATTCTCTAACTTGCGCTTTATGAAATACGGGCCGATGCCCGGTGGTACCCAGAACTTTGGTTTCATTAGCATATGGTAGGAGACTACGGTGCCACCGTCTTTCGCAACAAAACTCCAGGTCTCGTTACTCAGCAAAAAGTCGCTGGTCTCGGGGTTTGCAAACGCACGCAAGACTTCGTTGACTTCGAGCTCTACATGGCCCTGGCGTTCGAATGACCGACAAAAGAACAATACGCAGCCCCTGTTGCGCACATAATATTGCGGCCGACCAAGCTCGTCCGCGGCTTCGTCACGCGACTCCACGATCGCGCTCGAAAACTGCGTGGACAGGTCCCATCGCCGAAATACGTCGAACACCTGTTCCACCGTTGCATCGAACCAGACTTCCGACACCATCGTATAGCGGCCGTCCTCGTGCTCGACATTGACGCTGCGCATGTCGGCTGCGCTTGCTGTGTGCGCCATACACACAGCCATCAGTAACAGGATCGAGCGCCGCATCAGTCGAACAAATCCTTCAGCTTGTCTTTCAGCTGGTCCTCAAGGTCCTCTTCGGCTGGCTCCTCGTCAGGCTCACCGTCAGCGGGCTGTTCCTCCCCAGGCTCAGCTCCCGCCGGTTCTTCCTTGCGCCCGCCCAGCAATTTGTCGAACAAGCGATCCTTGATTTCTTCCTCGACGCGCTTGCGTAGCAATTTCCCGACGTCAGGTTTGACGCTCGGAGAACTCACCGACCCCGTGATCTTTAACGGGATGACGGCCTCCGTAAACTCATCGAGCTCTTCCGCAGTTGCATTCGTCAGTGACTCCGGACGTTCCAGGACACGCGCCGTCAGGTCGTAGTCAATCGTTGCCGAGACGAGGTCGACATCGCCACTGCCGCTCAACTGCATGTACGGCAACTCGGCGAACAGGTCATCGTTACGCATAACGCCGTCGCGAACGACGCCGGTCGCACTGACAGTGCTGAATTTCGTGCGTGGCGGCAGCTCGGGCCTGGGCGCCTCGCCGCCCTTGATCAGCGCACGGGCACGCCGCAATTCGTACCAGATATCAGTGCCCTCATAGCTACCGTCATTCAATTGAAACGACATCGTGCCGTCGAGGCTACGTTGAATGACTGCCATGTCATTGCCGCGGCCAGTCAATTTGAAGCCGCCGCTGATGGAGCCCGTAATATTCTCTTGCCCGAACATGGCCTTCGCAAGTTCCGCCAGGTCCACGTCCTGTATTTTTTCGTCCACTGACAGTATCGCCGTGTCGCCGGCCGCGTCGATACCGACGTCGCCGCTGTAACTACCGCCAAACAAATTCGCTGTCACCGGGTGGATGCGCATGCGGCCGTTGGCCGTGTTCAGACCGAGCACGACGTTTTCAAACTGCATGCCGCCCATCAATGCTGTCGCGACGCGCAGATTACCGCGCGCATTCAATGGCCGGATCAGGTCAGCAGGAATCTCGGTGGGCACGGACTCGCCCGCCCCAGCCTGTGATGCGGTGTCGACCGGCGCCATGTATCGGTCCAGGTCAATGCGGTCAGCACTTAGATCGAAGCGATAGCCGCCGCTGGAACTTCGCGGCACTGTGAGCGCACCTTTGAAGGTCGTGTCATCGAGCTTGATCGTGACGCCGCTCAGTTCTATCGATTTTTCCCTGACCGCCGCATCGGCGTCGACAATGACGCTGCTCAGTGCGCCCGGGTCCGCGGTCTCCGGCGCCTCGACGTCGAGCAGGTGCATCAGGCTTCGCGGAGAAAACGCGTCAATCTGAATAGCCGCGTTGGGTCGAATCGCGCCCTGGTAGGAGAACGGTTCAACGTCAGCCTTGATGTCGATGCCCAGCAGCGTCAGCTCAAGCGGCTGCATCGTTAGAAGTTTTTTGTCTGTTTGCACCTCGATGCCGTCTGTCTCGAATCGCAGGCGCGTCGGCGACGTCGCAATACCTTCGATGACTCCCTCAAGGGACAGGCCATCGAACAGCACCAGCCCTTTGCTCAGATCGAAGGCAAGTTCCGTATCCAGCTTGAGTTCGCCGCTGATCCCGTCGGGCTGCATGTCGAACAGGAACGAACCACTCGCGGGCACTGGTTGCCCGCTGGCCGATACACGACCAAGCCGCATGTCCATTTCGCTCAGCACATAGGTTTCGCCCGACTGCTGGTCCGTATAGGTGATGGTCGTGTCGCTGACATTCACACCCGACACTTCGAAGCGGCCGCCTGATGCGCCCGCGGCCTCATCCCCGGCGTCCTTGTCCGCGATGAGATCGTCCCAGTTGCCGTGCCCCCTGGCATCGACCTGGAGGTTGAGCTCAAGGGTTTCGAGTTCAGCCGTGCCCACCGCGATTTCCCGGCGCAACAGCATCGGCAGTAACTGGATACTGAGCTTCGCCCTGTCGAATTCCGCGAACGGTTGGTCGCCGAATCCCGGCGCATTACCCAGGCTCGTATGCCCCACTTCTATCGCCAGCCAGGGAAAAATCGCGAGTGACACATCGCCATCAATCGTAAAATCACGGCCCGTCTCTTTGCTTGCCGCCGCGGCGATTTCCTCACGAAAATCGTTCGGGTCGAAGAACAGGAACAGGAATACGGCGGCCAGCGCGAAAATAGCTGCCAGCGTGGCTAGCAGCCACGCCAGGAATTTGATGGGTCGGCTCATTTATTGATCGTCTCTCGGCAGGCGCCTAAGAGTATCAAATTGGGCGCGATTTAAACTGAATCAACCCCTCGGGACCTCACGACGCCGTCATTTACGGCACAGGTTCACGCCACCGTTCACCGTCGAAATATCGACACGACCGTCACCGCTTCCCTCGATAAAGCCTAACTCCCAGCCCGGACCGTATTTGCTAACGCGCTGTGGCTCCGGCCCGAAGCAATTACGAATTCTGCCATTGATCGTATCCACGTCGATCTTCGCCGATACGCCGCCGACAAACTCGACATCGACCTCACCATTCACAGTCTCGGCCGAGAATTTGCCACCTTTGCGAAGCTCGGACTGAAACACTAACTCGCCGTTAACCGTAGCAAGCTCAACACGGTTGAACGAGCCTTCATCAACCACAACGTCCCCTGTCACGGACTCGGCATTGACCTTGCCCGCTACGCGGAACAGCGCCACATCGCCCGACACGGTGCTGGCTTCCGTCTCACTATCACTTTTGTCGCCGCTTACCTCGACGTCACCGCTTACAGACTCGGCCACGACATCAGCTCCGGCGGATTCGGTAACAACATCACCGCTCACCGTATGCAGGCTCTGCTCGCCCAAAACATCCGCGACCTCAATGTCCGCACTAACAGCGCCAACATCAAGCGAACTGTTTTCCGGGACATTGATATGCAGATCGCTGTCGATACCGCGTCCGCTGTGTCGTGGCACCTTGACCTTGATCGTGATCTTGTCTTTGTCGCGTTCAAACACCAGTTCTTTGACATTTCGCCCGAGTGTTCCGGTCACTTCAACCTGGTTACGCGACCAGCCACTGATAGTGACCGAACCGGAAATGTTGGATACATCAACATGACCATCCGCGGCGGCATCAAGTGTCTCGTCCACCTCGGCGGCCACGACGGGCCAGGCCAACAGAAACCCTACGGCAATTACAATTAGTTTCTTCATCATCATTCTCTCTCACACCTCTGGTCGGCGACAGCGCCGACTAGATATCGTTTCTCATCATCACGTTTCGAGTCAGGCCGCCCACTCTGCGCAGCACCGAGAGCTCGTCCATGTAGGCGCTGAGCAGTCTCTCCTGCAGCAGCACGTTATCGGGATCCTGCTCGAGCGCCCGATTAATATCGACAATCGCCTTTTGAACGATTTCGAGATTCGCCTCGACATCGTCACGCGCCGCTGGCGACAGTCGTGCGAGCTCCACGTCGAGTTCTGCAGCCAGCACGTTGCGTGCATCCTGAAAGCCCGGGCCCAGGTTGTGACTGCCGAACGAGGCTCGCTCGAAAGCCAGTTCGGGCGTCACCTGCGTAACGGCTTGCTGCGGCCCTTTAACAGTGACGTAAGTCACTGCCGAAGAAGCCGCAATTAGCATCACAACCGCTGCGGCCTGGGCGAACATCGGCGTCCACCCCGGTCGCCGCGGAGTCGCAATGGCGTCGGCTATGCCCGGCCAGAGATCCCGCGTCGGACTGATCTCTGTGGCCAATCGTTGTGCAGCTTCAGCCAGTTTGTCGTCTTTTGCTTCAGTCATGCGTCAAATCCCTGTTCCGTCAGTTGTTGCGAAAGCAGCCTGCGTGCACGGTGTAGCTGTGCTTTGCTGGTGCCCGCTGCAATGCCTAACATGCTTGCGGTCTCGGCGTGGCTGTAGCCGTAGACGGCGTGCAGCACAAATACATGTCGCGCGCCGGACGGCAGTTTGTCGACAGCCTCTGACAAGTCGCGAAGTTCGCCGGTATCGCCGGTGGCAGGCAGTGTCGGCATTGTCTCGGCAACCGCCTGAATCCGATCCTGTTCGCGTTTTGACTTGCGCATTCGCCCAAGCACCGTATTGACCGCGATGCGATGCAGCCACGTAGCGAATGCACTCTCACCACGAAATTTGTCCATTTTGTTCCATGCCTGGATAAAGGCTTCCTGCGTACTGTCTTCTGCCTCACTTACATTGCCGGTCATCCTCAGACATAGCCCGTAAATCTTGTCGACATGCAGCCGATAGAGGGCCTCGAAGGCTCGCGCGTCCGATCGCTGTGCCTGCCCTATCCAGGCGGCTTCATCAGCGGCTATGTCTGATTGGTCAATAACCATCTTCTGACTATAGTCGCTGGTGTTTGCGGCCAAAAGCGCTGACAAGTGCTTTTTCTCCCTTTATCGTGACCTTTAGATGCCGACCTGCCGGGGATGGTTTGAATAACGGCACCCCGTCGTGCCAAAAAAATCGCTCAAGCGACTGTCTTTGTTTACTATTCTGGTATTATTCGACAAGCCAACCAAGACCTCAGCCGTCACACCGAAGAACGAAAATAATATATGGCACGTATATACGCTTGTCCGTTATCAGCGAGATTGAATGCAACTACGGGTAAGTTGCCACTGACGGTTTCGAAATCCTGATGCCAGGACATTCGATTCTCTACCTGGGACGCGGCGAATTTGCCGCCGACTATCTCAGTGAACTGGAAACACTGCCGTGCTGCACGATGTTGACACGCAGTAATGCGTTGGCACTGCCAATAGACGCCGAGTTTATGGTCGATCTCGTATTACTCGAGGTTGGGCCCACCATTGCACAGGCCGGTCAATCACTCAACAGTATGATCCACGCGCTCGAACCCTATCCAGTTGTCGCGCTGACCCGCAAAGAACACGAGCATCGTGGCATTGCAGCAATAGGCGCAGGTGCCGAAGCCTACATTTGCATCGACGACATCACGGTGGAAGACCACGACACGATTTTCGACCACGTCATGCAGCGCAGTCGCCTGCAACGCCGCTTATCGGACACCGATATGACCGTGCTATCAATTCTCAAGGACATCAACGACGGTGTCATCGTTGTGAACAACGCGGGTCACGTGCTGGATATCAATCCGGCGGCCCGATCGATACTGTGCCTGGGGCCGCGGTCCCAGCCCGATCCGTCCTGGGAGCAGACGTTTTGCTGCATCGACGAGCATGGCAGCAACTACCGTAACTCAGCCGACCTGCCGCTGGTTCGTGCCCGCAAAGGCGAAAAATTCGCCGGCCAGGTAGCGATCTACCGCGCGCCTGAGCAGCCTGACACGGTGCTGAGCCTGAACGGACAGGGACTGTTTGACGGCAAACGCGAACTAATCGGCGGCCTCATTACATTTCGCGACATCACTGAACTCGCACGCAAAACCACTGAGCTTGAAAAGCGTGCGCAGTTTGATGATCTGACGGGACTCGCCAATCGCACCCTGTTTACCGAACAACTGGCGCGTGCTGTCGGTAGAAGTCAGCGCAAGGCGTCGCCTCTCGCAACACTTTTCATCGACCTGGATCGTTTCAAGTCGGTCAACGACACGCTGGGTCACGATGTTGGTGATGCGGTGCTACGCGAAGTCGCGAGTCGTCTCAAGAAAAACCTGAGGATCGGCGATTTTTCAGGCCGCTGGGGCGGCGATGAATTCGTCGTTTGTCTCGAAGACTTCGGCGAGGCCAGCAACGCGGCCGCGGCTGCACAGAAACTGCTGTTAGTGTTGTCGGAGAAGTACCAGCTTGGCGACAGCGAAGTGTACGCAACGCCGAGCATCGGCATCGCCATATACCCGGACTCCGGTGACAACGCTGCACGACTCATCAAGGCGGCGGACGTTGCGATGTATGAGGCGAAGAAACGTGGTGGTGATCGTTTTCAATATTATTCCGAGGCCCTCAACACCAAGCTTGCGCAGCGCGAAGAGCTCGAGGTCGGCCTACGGCACGCTTTGGTGCGTAACGAATTTGTATTGCACTACCAGCCGCGCATCGATGTCTCGAGCGGCCGGCTGATCGGTCTTGAAGCATTGCTGCGCTGGCAGCACCCTCGCTTTGGGCTGCTGGCACCGGCGCGATTCCTGCCGCTTCTCGAGAGCAGCGGGCTCATTCACTCCGCAGGTGAGTGGGTCATCGCAACTGCGTGCCGGCAACTCGCCGGGTGGCAGCGACGTTTCGAATTGCCCGACCTCTCAATTGCCATCAACCTGTCGCCGCAACAACTCATGCACAATCGCCTCGTGCAGACGGTTGCAAAATCTCTGGCCGACACAGCGCTCGACCCTGGCTGCATCGAACTCGAAATCGGCGACGGTGATATTGTTCGCAAGCGCAGTAATGAGCTGGAAATTCTTCGGGGTTTGCGCAAACTGGGTGTCCGCATTTCGCTGGATCACTTCGGCACGCGCGACGTGTCCTTCGAGTCACTCGACAATGGTTTCATTGACAGTTTCGTGCTCGACCAATCATTGATTTCGGATGTTGAAGAAAACGACAGCCACCAACGAATCGTTCGCGCCGCGATCGCGATGGCTCGAGGCCTCGATATCGAGGTGGCAGCGGAAGGCGTTGAGACCGTCACGCAACTCGAATTCCTGAAGAGTTGCAATTGCGACCTGGCGCAGGGCTTTCTAATCAGCAAGCCCATGCAATCCGAGAAGGTATCAGCGGTTCTACGCAGCGAAATTGCAGGGACAAGTCTACTTGCCCGCGGCATGCCCTAGCCTGCTGACGACCTATCACAAGAACCAGGCCCGCGGCCGACATGCTTTACCGGCGGACTGTCTCGCTATCGCTCGCTTTATGTCTCGCCGGCAAACATCTCGTCCACGAGCCAACCTCACACGATCGGCAATCTGCAGGCTCCGCTTCGGGAGTTCCTCAAGCGTCGTGCAGAGCGCAGCGACGCAGGACGCCAAAGCAAGCGGAGCTCGATGCGAGCGAGACAGGGATGTTGAGCGAGCTTAAGCGAGAGGAACTCCCGAAGCGGGGCCCGTCGCTCTGAATGATGGGTGGTTGGATTAGTCGGCTGACGTGTTGCACTTCCAGCAGGCAGCAAACTGTCCCTCGTTTTCCTCGCCGCAGCTCTTACACGTCCATGGTGTGGTGGGACTTTCCGCATCGGCATTGTTAAGCAACTGCGTGGCGCGATCGAAGTCGAGATCGTTGATCACCCACAATTCCGGCCACGTTTCCACGAACGGCATTTCACCCATGATGGAACCGAGATGTTCGTTGCGAATCTTGCTGGGAATACCTTCTGACGCGAGCAGGTTCTTGTAGTGATGGATCGTGATCAGCGACTCTGAGGACGTCAGTTTTTTCATTGGAGTCTTTTCAGTTTCCAATCAACGAGCGCAGGTATGGCTGCGGATTGTCACCACGCTCGAGCACCTCGACCAGGGCCGAACCGACGATAGCGCCTGCCGCGTGTTTGCCCACTGCCGAAACGTCGTCGGCCGAGCGAATACCGAAGCCCGCACACACCGGCAGGGAAGACAGTTTTGTGACTTTATCCAGGTAGTCCGCGAGGTCGGCCGGCAGACCCGCGTCTCCGCCGGTTATGCCAGTGATCGTTACCGCATAAACGAAGCCGCGTGACGCGTCACAAAGAATCCGCAACCGCGCTTCAGGCGTAGCGGGCGTCACCAGCTGAACGAGTCCGAGCCCGCGTTCCTCCAATGCAGCGCGAATGTCCGCACTCTCCTCGAACGGCAGGTCTGGCACGATGAAACCGCAGACACCGGCCGCCAACGCCCGATCTGCGAGCTCTTCATAGCCGAATGCGAGCAGTGGATTCAGGTACGACATCATGACCAGTGGCGTATCTATCTCGCTGCTAACCGAATCGAGCTGCTCGAATATCCACTTCAGGCTGACGCCCTGTCGCAGCGCCTCGAAACTCGAGCGCTGAATCGTCATGCCATCCGCCATCGGATCCGAAAACGGAATACCCAGCTCCACTACATCACCGACGGCCGCAATCGCCTTTAGCGTGTCGACGAATGTATCGGGATTTGGATAGCCCGCCGTGATAAAGGGCACGAGCCCCGACCGCCCGGCCTCTGTCGCAGCGTTTATTGCCGCGCCTATACGTTCATGCGCTTGCATGGCTGCGCGTCCTCGCCGGGTATTTGGTGAGTGTTGGCATGTCCTTGTCGCCGCGACCGGAGTTGCCAATGAGTATGCGCTTGCCAGGATGCTGCTTCGCGTAGGCACGCGCGGCAGCAAAAGCATGAGATGTCTCGAGCGCCGTTAGTATGCCTTCACTGGCACACAGTTCTTCGAGCGCTTCGAGCGCCTCGTCGTCCGTTGCCGAAATGTAGCTGACTCGCCCGGTTGCCTGCAGCATGGCATGCTCCGGCCCGACGCCCGAGTAGTCGAGCCCCGCAGAAATCGAGTGTGTCTCCTGCACCTGGCCATCATCGTCCTGCAAGATAATCGTGTAAGAACCCTGCAAAACTCCCGGCGTTCCAGTCGCGAGCGTCGCCGCATTCTGTCCCAGGCCCTTGCCCGTACCGCCCGCCTCGACCCCGATCAGTTCGACGTCATCGCCGAGGAACGGATAGAAAAGACCGATGGCGTTCGAACCGCCACCGACGCACGCAAATACGACGTCCGGCGCGCCACCTGCCAGATCGATCATTTGCTGACGTGCTTCATGTCCAATGACCGATTGCAGTTCGCGCACGAGGTAGGGATAGGGGTGTGCGCCAACAGCCGATCCGAGCAAGTAGTAGATGCCTTCGGGATCGGTCACCCAGGTCCTGAGCGCTTCATCAATCGCGGCGCGCAAGGTCTTGTCGCCCGACTCGACAGCGACAACCTCTGCACCGAGCCGCCGCATACGATCCACATTCGGCGATTGCCGTTCCATGTCGACAGCGCCCATGTAAACACTGCACGGCAGCCCGACTCGCGCGCAGGCAGCCGCCGACGCCACGCCGTGCTGGCCGGCGCCGGTTTCGGCGATAATTCGCTTGGCTCCGAGGCGTTTGGCGAGGATTGCCTGGCCAATCGCGTTATTGATTTTGTGGGCACCAGTATGTGCAAGGTCTTCGCGTTTCAACCAGACTTCGGCACCCCATCTCTCACTCAGCCGCGGCGCATAACTCAACGCTGTAGGCCGACCGACCCACTCACGCAATTCGCGGTGGAATTCCTGTTGAAACGACGCATCGTGCAGATGCTCGCGCACGCCGTCCTCGAGTCGCTCGAACGCGGGCACCAGTGTTTCGGGAACATAACGCCCGCCGAAAGGGCCAAAGCGGCCGCGTTCGTCCGGCAACTCACCTCGAATGGCCGCGTCGAGAAGCGCTGACGCCTCATCGGTTTGCAGCAATGCACTCATAAACGTTTCTCCGCAGCTTTCGCCGCACTGACGAATTCTCTGATCAATCGTGAATCTTTTTGACCGGGCGAGGACTCAACACCGCTCGATACGTCGACACCGAACGGCCGCACCGTTTCTATCGCCAGCGCGACGTTGGCGGGGGCGAGTCCGCCGGCCAGAATCATCTGACCAGTTCGTGCAACATCGGCGGCAGCAGACCAGTTAACGGCTTCACCTCGCCCGCTTTTTGGTCCTTCGTATAAAAAGGCGCCCGGCGCGTCAGGAGCCGATGTGCCTTCGCGAAAAACCGGCCACCGCTCGACTGTTGCCGGAACCTCCAGGCCGTCAAAGTCGTCCGCGTCGGTTTGCAGGACATCGGGCTCAAACGACTCGAGCACCGCAAGCCAGTCGTCGTTCGCTGGATGCAGCATTACCGCAACACGCTTCACGCTCCGCGGTACCGACGTTGCGATCAATCTCGCTATCTGTGGCGTAACTTTGCGTACCGATTCAGCGAACACGAAGCCAAGCGCCCCGGCCCCCGCCTGCACGGCGGCGTCGACATGGCGCTCCTCGCGAAGACCGCAAATCTTTACGAGCAAACTCATGCGGCCACCTGTGCACTTCCGGCATCACGCATGGCTGCCACTAAAGCGCCGGGATTATCGCTTCGCATTAACGCCGAGCCGACGAGCGCCATGCGATAGCCATAGCTCGCGGCCGTCGCCGCATCGCCTGCAACCGTCAAACCACTTTCTGCAACGCAACGCGCGTCAGGCAGATGCGGCGCAAGATCGCGAAGACGCGCGTTATCGATATCGAGCGTGCGCAGATTTCGTGTGTTGACACCAATAAGCAGTTGACCCGCTGCCGCCCGATCGGCGTCGTTCGCGTTATCAAGCAAACGGGACGAACGCGCAAGATCGTTCTCATCAAACGATTCGAGCAACACGAACATGCCATGCTGCCAGGCAGCATCGAGCATTTCGCGAAGTTTGGCGTCGGACAACATCGTCGCTATCAGCAACACGCCACTCGCGCCTGCCTTGCGCGCCTCGTGCACCTGCACAGGCTCGACCAGGAAATCTTTGCGCATTACGGGCGTTCCTGGCAAGGCCGCTACGACCTCTTCGAGGTGTGTTAGATCACCCGCAAAACGGCTCGGCTCTGTCAGAACGGAAATCGCGACTGCGCCACCCTTCGCATAGCTTTGTGCCTGCGCAACACGGTTACTTGCGGGCTGTCGAAGTTCGCCCTCGGCCGGTGAACGATCTTTGATTTCCGCAATGACATCGAAACCCCCCGGTAGCAGCAGGACTACGGGCTTGTCGAAGTCCGCCGACGAAAAATTCAACGGCACGGCCGCCGCGCGTTCGGCGCTGCCGACTGCCATGGTTTGCAGAAAGTCGCTCATGCGCTTTGGAAGTGCTCGCGCATCGTGTCAAGAAACGTTGCGGCCCGACCGTCATCGATTGCAGCCGCCGCCTGTGCCACGCCTTCGATAGCGTTTTTCGCGATGCCTTGCACCTCGAGTACGAGCGACGTTCCCATCAGCAGTGCATCGCGATGCGCGCCCTTATCCTCGCCTGAGAACACTCGAACTAGTTCCTTCGCATTGTGTTCGGCGCTGCCACCTGCAAGATCCTTAGGAAGACAGCGCTCCAGGCCGTAATCTTGCGGCGAGCGCTTCGTCTCCGTGACAGCGCCCGGCCGCACGTCGTAAAGCCAGAAGTTGCCAGCTGGCGTTGCCTCGTCCCATCCCGGTTCGCCGTGTACGACAAACGCTCTTTCCAGCGGCATGCCCGCCAGGGTATCGGCCATCAGTTTAGCAGCGTCCTTGCTGTAGGCGCCTATCAGTTGAAACGGTGGCGCCGCCGGATTGGTTAACGGACCGAGGACATTGAATACAGTGCGCACCGACAGCGCGCCCCGAATAGGCACTACAGCTTTCATCGCCGGGTGATACGCGGGCGCGAACAGGAACGTAAAGTTCGTCACATTGAGACAGTCAACAGCCGCCGCCTCATGCAGAGGCAGTGGCATGCCCAGACACTCAAGCATGTCCGCGCTACCCGAACGGCTGGAAACAGAGCGATTGCCATGTTTAACAACACGCGAGCCTGACGCGGCGGCGAGCAGGCCGGTACCCGTCGAAAGATTGAGGCTGCCGGAACCATCACCGCCCGTGCCCACCGTATCCACGGTCGGCGCGCCGTCCGGTATTTTCGGGTGCAGCGCGAGCTCTCGCATGGCTGTGGCGAAACCGCGAATCTCATCCGCCGTCTCGCCCTTCGCGCGCAGGCCGGCAAGCAATGCGCCCGCCAGTGCCGAGGGCAACTCGCCTTCGGCGAGCTTATACATCAGGTCGTAGGCCTCACGCTCTGTCAGCGCATTGCCGTCGAGCAGGCTATCGAGCAAATGATTGTATTCCTTGCTCACTGTTCCTGTTTCCGCGGTTGGCTCATGCGCATGAAATTCACCATCAGGTGATCGCCCTCGGGCGTCAGCACGCTTTCGGGGTGAAACTGCACGCCTTCGATTGGCAGTGTCTTGTGTCTCACAGCCATGATCTCGCTGCGATCCGTTTCTGCTGTCACCTTAAGCGACTCCGGCAGCGACTTCTCTTCTGCACACAAGGAATGATAGCGCCCCACTTCGAACGGATCGGACAGACCCGCGAATATCGACTGGCCATCATGAATGACCATCGACGTTTTGCCGTGCATCAGACGCTCGGCGCGAACAATTTCACCACCCTGCTGCTGGACGATGCTCTGATGTCCCAGGCACACGCCGAGTATCGGGACACGTCCGACGAAAGCAGCGATCATGTCCAGCGACACGCCCGCATCTTCGGGCCGGCCCGGCCCGGGTGAAATGACCAAGTGTGTCGGGTCGAGCGCAAGACCCTCTGCAACATTAATGGCGTCATTTCTATAGACCATGACATCCGCGCCATGCGCGGCGAATGCCTGCACCAGGTTGTAGGTGAACGAGTCGTAATTGTCGACCAGCAACATGCGCACGTGATCAAAGGACTGCTGGCTGGCCATCACAAGCCCTCCCCTGCGATTTCCAGGGCGCGTCTCAATATGGCGCTTTTGGCGAGGACTTCCTGATATTCCCTGGCTGGCACCGAGTCGGCTACGATACCGGCGCCGGCCTGAAAACTGTACTCATCGCCCGAGAACACCAGAGTGCGAATCGTAATAGCCTGGTCCATGTCACCGCTTAGCCCGAAATAGCCCGCCGTGCCCCCGTACAAGCCGCGTCCCACTTGCTCCATTTCCTCGATGATCTCCATCGCGCGCACTTTGGGAGCACCGACCAGGGTGCCAGCCGGAAAGCTCGCGGCAAACAGGTCGAACTGATCGAACTCGTCCTCGAGCCGGCCTTGTATGCCACTGACGATGTGCATGACATGGCTATATCGCTCGATGGCGCGGTACGGATCAACGTGCACGGTACCCGCCCGTGCAACGCGACCCAGGTCGTTACGTGCCAGGTCGACCAGCATTACATGCTCGGCTGCTTCTTTCGGATCAGCCAGCAATGCCGTTTCGTTGGCAAGGTCTTCTTCACGCGTATTGCCGCGTGGCAGTGTTCCCGCGATCGCGCGTAACGATGCCGCACTATCGTTGAGTTTGACCAGCGCCTCGGGCGACGAGCCCACAACCTGCAAATCATCAAAATCGAAATAGAACATGTAAGGCGACGGATTCAGAAGTCGCAAGGCGCGATACACCTGGAACGGCGCTACATCGGTTTTGCCGCGAAACAGTACGGATAAGACGATCTGGTAAATATCCCCGGCCGCAATGTACTCCTTGCAAGCGTTGACGCGTTCCACGTATTCCGCTTCGCTCATACTCGCTTCTGCTGGCGAGATGGATACCTCGTTACCATTGGACGGAATCGGGCCGCGTAGTTGTTCGATGACTTCTGCGCGAAGGCGCTGTCGTTCTTTCTCGGGCCCGTCGTGCAACAATGCGACCCGCCGTGTCAGGTGATCAAACACGAGCAGCGAGGCCGGTGCGACAAAGGCCGCGTCGGGGATATTCGTTTGCGGCGCCGTGTCCTGCGGCAAGCGCTCGAACAATCGTACGACATCGTAACCGGACACGCCGACGAGGCCTCCCGAGAATGGCAGATCGTCGGCGGGCATCGGCCTGGGCGCAAGCTGCAACGCCTGACGCAGGGCAGCGAGATATTCCTGTTGGTCTTGCGGCCGCGACATTGTCTCGCCGTCAATGCTCAGCGACGATCCGTTCATCCGTACTTCAAGCGCGTCGCCGAAGCCCAGGAATGAATAGCGCGCCAGCCGTTCGCCGCCCTCGACACTTTCCAGGAGAAAGCGCGGGTGCATCGCCCCCAGCTTCAGGTAGGCCGACACAGGTGTGTCGAGATCGGCCGCAATGTCAAACGGTGCCTGCATTATCAGTTCTCAGGTTAGCGCCGCTCTCGCACATCCCTGTGGTTGATGGGCCTTCGGCCTGTCCTCGCTTCGCTCGTCGGCGCGGGCCTACGGCCCTCAGCCCTTCGGGCCAACGCCGTTGGCGCTGTCCAAAACCGCTCTCGCGGTTTTGTCGCGGCATAAAGCCATCCATGGTCAAAAAAAAGCCCATCCCTGTTCTTGGCAGAGATGGGCTTTTGGTCCTTTGTTGCTCAGCGAATAGTCAGCCAGCCACCCCCTCTTTTGCGAGCAGCCACCACCAGTTGTTTGCGATCTGAGCATTCATGCACTCGAGTATTACCGTCGGCCCGGCGCCCCGTCAAGTGCGGGTGTGGTGTGTTGCATGCGATACGGGTTTCTAGAGTTCGTACAGGAAGGGCAGGACCAGCGAAAAGCCAAGCCACATGATCAGTGTGAGCGGGATGCCCACGCGCAGGAAGTCCGCAAACTTGTAGCCGCCGGCGCTCATGACGAGCAGGTTGGTCTGGTAGCCGTAGGGCGTCGCGAAGCTCATATTGGCACCAAACAACACGGCCAGGATAAAGGGCTCCGGACTCACCCCGAGCTGCTGCGCAATGCTGATGCCGATGGGTGTACCGATCGCCGCCGCCGCATTATTCGAGACAATGTTCGTCATCAGCGTCATGAGCAACAGGAACGCGCTCAGGATCATGGGTGCCGGTAGTCCCGACGCCGCGCCAACGAAACTGACGGCGATATAGTCCGCCATGCCAGTACCCATCAGCGCTTTACCCAGCGCCAACGCAGTCACGATGATCATGACCACGGGTATCGACAGCGCGTTGGCGGCGTCGCGCCAGCCGAGGCACCCCGTCGCAATCATCAGGCCGAGGCCAATCAACGCACTAACGGAAATCGGCATGATGCCGGTTGCGGCAAAAAACACGACGCCACCCATGATGGCCAGGGCACGCTTGGCATGGTGTGTTTGCGGCAGCTTTGTCGTCCCGTCAAGCACCAGCATCGAGCCGCTATCTTTAAGACTCGCGATCGCCTCGTCCGATCCCTGAACCAGCAGCACGTCACCTGCGCGCAGGCGGATCAGGTTCAGATCTCCGGTCACCTGTGAGCTGGGTGCACGCGCCCTGTGCAGCGCGAGCGGCAACAAACCGTAGCTATTGGTGAACCTCGCGGCCGCGAGGCTGCGCAAGTGAAGCGGAGATCCGCGGGTTACGACGACCTCTGCGAGTTGCTGGCCTTCGGCCTTGAGTGGCGTTTGCTCATCAACCGGATGTTCGCTGTCCGAAATATTGAACAAGGTTGCGCCGAGCAGCTGCTCATAATGTTTCAGGTTTTCAGGAGAGTCCTTAACGAACAAGCGATCGCCCGGCTGCATTTTGACGGACGGCAGCTTCGCGAGAAAAAGCGACTCACTGCGCTGTATCTTGTCGATGCGCAAGTTGCCATCGGCTTTCGCAAGAACCTCCGAAAGAGATTTACCGTCGGCGAAGCCACCCTCTTTTACGTGCAGCTGCGCGCTAAAAATTCTTGGCGACGTATCGGCCATCGGCGGCGTCCGGTCGGGAAGCAGCCTGGGCGCAACAAGCCACAGAAACAGCAATCCGAAGCCGCCGACGATAGCCACGGGCAAGACCCATTCGAACATTGTGAATTCGTGCATGCCCATGTCATGGGAGATGCCGACGACCAGCAGGTTGGTAGACGTACCGATCGTCGTCGACATGCCACCGATAATCGTAGCCAGGCCCATAGGCAACATGACACCCGACACCGGAAACTTGGATCGCAATGATGCGCCAACGAGGATCGGCATTAGCAGCACAACGATAGGTGTGTTGTTCATGAACGCGCTTAGAATCGCGCCCGCGACGAGCGTGGTTACCAGTGCAAGTATTGGTCTTGTCGACCATGCGCGTCCGACGACGTTTGCCAGCGGCTGCAAAGCGCCTGTCGTTTCGAGGGCTTTGCCAACCATCATCAAGACGCAGATCGCAACAAGTGCTTCGTTGCCAAAGCCTGCAAAAAAATCGATTGGCCCAAGAACGACCTCGCCGCCCTTGGTATATGGGACGAGTTGAAACCCGGCGACCAGCAGTATCAGTATGGCGAGCGACGAAGACTCGAGCGGAATGTTGTCGCGTGTAAACAGGAAAAGCGCGACGACAGTCAATATCAGAACTGCCATGCCATGAGCGTCAGGGGTTATCGGTTGCAATACGCTCCCTCAATCGATTGCTCCGGTACGCGGCCGTAAACGGTTGTAAAAGGTATCCTAGATCATACCTGTTTCGCAATCTGTCCTGAGTCGCGTTTGCGCCGCAGTACCGCGCTCACACGCTCATAGAAGCGCCTGTAATCGCTCACGTTCCAATGAGCTATCTCGACGTCCCGCTGAAACGACACACAATTCGCGCAATCCAATATTGGTAGCAAATCCATGTAGCGCAAGTCGGCAGGCTGCCCGCGGGGAAACACATCCCAGGCCGACATCGTCGTCAGGTTGCGATGGCGGAGCGCGCTCTGATCGACCGCGCGACGCCAGCGCTGCTTGATCTCTATGCCGCTATTCAGGATACGCGTGCCCGCCACGTCGACTGCCGGACAATAGCCGCGTTCCCTCGCCTGCGCCTGCGACCTTCTCTGCAGTGTCCCGCCAATATACTCCGCCAAATCTTCAAGCTCGTTAAGCGTGCTCAAAGCGCAAGGGTCGGCGCCGCGCAGTTTGACGAGGTCGCCCCAACCACGAATGGCGACGGCGAGCCGCCTGTTGAGCCAGCTATCGTAGGAAATCATCGGCGACGACCAGTTTCTCTTGTCATGCAGCAAATCGCCCCTGTCAACGCAGTCGTTAAGGGCCTTTTCGAGGAGGCGGAGCCCGATGTCGCCATTGGCGCGCGCAAATCGCATTATGTCTACCTGCATCGGAATCCAGGCGGAATTACGCGGTACCTGGATGCCTGTCGAGGGTAGCACCGAGTCCGCATGCTCCTCCGTAAGCAGCGGACATGGCGATGACACAACGGTTGGCAGCACGACGCTGACCGGCGTGATGTCACGCATTTCCCACAGGTGCCGCCAGACGCGGTCTTCGCAGTGCGATAGATGCGAGGCGCTGGTGTCGATGACGAAGAACATGCTGAATATCTTGCGATCGATCCGGATTCAAGGCCGCTCTACTAACTGGGCAGCATGTCGAATTTTTCCGGTCATTTGCGGTCAGGGTCTGGCGTGTCCTCGTCCGCGGGTGTACCGTTTGCGGCCTAGGAGTAGACAGGAACCGGCAATGCCTTCTTTTGACGTTGTGAGCGATTTCGACGCCCACGAGGCGCGCAACGGCGTCGACCAGGCCAACCGTGAAGTCACCACCCGTTTCGACTTCAAAGGCACAGGATCGAAGTACGAACTCGAAGAGCAGGTGATTTCATTGACGACACAGTCGGATTTCCAGCTCAAGCAGATGATCGATATCCTGCACCAGAAACTCTCCAAGCGCAGCATCGACATTGCCTGTCTCGATGAGCAGGAGCCCGAATTCTCCGGCAGCGAAGCGCGGCAGAAAATTATTCTGCGCCGGGGCATCGACACTGATCGGGCACGCAAGCTCGTGAAGCAGATCAAAGCAGCGAAACTTAAAGTGCAAGCCGCGATTCAAGGTGAGAAACTACGGGTCAGCGGCAAAAAGCGCGATGACCTGCAGGCGGTTATCAGCATGCTAAAAGACACGGACGTCGGGCTTCCGCTGCAGTACGAAAACTTTCGAGACTGATTGCGAGTCCCAACAAGAAGAACAACAATGGGCACCGGGCATCACATGACACCACGTCGTCAGGACATTACGTTCGAGGACAAAGACCAGTCGCTGCGCGATGATGTCCGTACGCTGGGCGCGCTCGTCGGCGATCTCATTCGCGAACAAAGTGGCGAGAAACTCTTCGAGATTGTTGAGAATGCCCGGCTGCGGGCCATACGCAGACGCGAGAACAACGAGATACCCGGCGAAGATCTCGCAAGCCTCGTTGAAAATCTCGACCCGGATCTCGCTTTGCAACTGATTCGCAGCTTTTCCACGTATTTCCAGATCGTTAATACGGCGGAAAAAGTTCATCGCATCAGGCGACGCCGTGAGTACCTGCGCGATGTCGATCAGAACCAGCCTGGCGGACTTGAAGAAACATTGCTCAAATTGAAAGCCTCCGGAATGGATATCGATGGCTTGCAGGACCTGCTTGATTCGATGTTGATCGAACCTGTCTTTACTGCACACCCAACTGAACCGACGCGCCGGACGATCCTGCGCAAGGAACAGAACATTGTGCGACACCTCGTCGACTTGCTTAATCCTACGATGACGCCGCAGGAAACCAATGCCGCCCTGCAGAATATCCGGCTTCTCGTAACAACCGGCTGGCAAACAGACGAACATCCGTCCGAGCAGATGACTGTCGCTGACGAACTGGAGCACGTTCTGTTTTTTGTCACCGACGTGCTCTATCGCGCGATTCCGCCCTTCTATGAAGATGTTCGCGAAGCGGTCAAACGCATCTATGGCGAAGACAGCCAAAAACTGGAGATCCCTAACTTCGTGGAATTCGCGTCCTGGGTGGGCGGGGATATGGATGGCAACCCGAACGTCAACGCAAAGACCATTCGCGACACACTGGCCCGACAACGCTCATTGATTCTCGATCTTTATTACAAGGAATGCGCGGCCATTTCCGCCAAACTCAGTCAGTCAACTGATCGCGCCACCTTCGGCCAGGGCTTACTGGACAAGATCGAGGAATACCGCGGCATATTCCCGAACGCCTACCACGCCGTGCCGGCCCGTCACAGGGACATGCCCTACCGGGTGTTCCTGCGCTTCGTACAGCAGCGGCTGCAGTCCACCTACGACGACGATATTTTTCCTTACGAGAAAGTCGATGAGCTCGTCGCCGACATTGAGCTCATTGCCGAAAGCCTGTCGTTCAACAAAGGCAAGTACGCCGGCCTGTTCGCCGTGCAGCGCTTGCTACGGCGTATCCACACTTTTGGTTTTCACCTGGTAACTCTGGATGTGCGCCAGGACTCGGATGTGCATCGACGCGTTATTGGCGAATGCCTCGGCGAAGAAGATTGGCTTGACCTGTCCGCTGATGAGCGCGCGGAAAGAATCATCGAGGCAATAAAGACCCGCGAAAGCGCACCGATGAACCTGAGTACACGCGCGCGCAAAACCATCAGCGTATTTCAGGCCATCGCGTTTTGCCGCAGAAAATATGGCAAGCAAGCCATCGGCCCGTTCATCATCAGCATGACCCAGGGCGCTGACGACATCCTGTCCGTGTTGTTGCTGGCGCATTGGGGCGAGCTGCACAATCGCCGGGGCGATGTGCCACTCGATATCGCGCCATTACTGGAAACTGTCGACGATTTACACAATGGCCCGGAGATTCTGGAGTCGTTGTTGGGCACCGAGCTGTATCGCAAGCATCTTGAGCGCCGCGGCAACCGCCAGACCGTGATGATTGGTTACTCCGACAGCAACAAGGACGGCGGCCTCGCGTCCGCGCGCTGGGCACTGCAGAACGCCCAGGAGTTGCTGGTCAGTACGGTCGAGTCACAGGGCATCGAACTGACGTTGTTCCACGGGCGTGGCGGCACCATTAGCCGCGGCGGCAGCAAGACACATGTCGCGGTCCTGGGAGCCCCGCCGGGCACTGTTAACGGGCGCCTGCGCGTCACAGAGCAAGGCGAGATCATTAACGAAAAGTATGGGCTGCGCGGCATCGCGCTGCGCACCCTCGAGCAGGTTACGGGTTCCGTGGCGCTCGCGACCGCAATGCCGAAACACCGTGGTAATGACATGCCTGAATGGCACGAGATGATGGACGTTATCGCTGCGGAGAGCAGGCGCGCCTATCGCAAACTCATCTACGAGACACCCGGTTTTTACGACTACTTCCGAAAAGCAACGCCGATTGATCTTATCGAGCGCATGCGCATCGGCTCGCGTCCGTCTGCGCGCCGGTCACAGTCCGGTATCGAGGACTTGCGGGCGATCCCATGGGTGTTCTCCTGGTCGCAGGCGCGCTTCGTTTTACCAGGCTGGTTTGGGATTGGCACCGGCATCGCGAAAGCCGCCGAGCAATTCGGCGACGACGTTTTTCGTGAGATGTTTGCGGAATGGTATTTCGTGCGCTCGCTGACTGCCGATGTCGAAATGGTGCTCGCCAAGTCTGACTTTGGCATTGCGAAATTGTATTCTCGACTGGCCGGAGACCTGCACGACGAATTCTTCCCGATCATCGAGAAAGAGTACGACCTCACTCGTGACCTTATCCTCGAATACTCGGATCACGAAGCCTTGCTCGAGGGGGACGTAACATTGCAGCGTGCAATCATGCTGCGAAACCCGTACGTCGATCCAATGAGTCTCATGCAAGTGGACCTGTTATCACGATGGCGGGCATCGAACTACGAAGACGAAGAACTGTTCACGGCCCTGCTAGCCAGCGTAAACGGCATCGCGCAGGCTCTGCAGAATACAGGCTAACTTCCCAGCCGCCAGGCCCACCACCAATCTCACAGCAGCGGCGAGTGCATCGTACTGATTTAGGCAAGTGGACGAGATGTTTGTTGGCGAGACATAAAGCGAGCGAACCTCGGTCCCGCCCGACGGGAGCGAGACAGTCCGCCAACAAAGCATGCTACGTGCCCTAGGGGCATCGGCCGGTTGCCTGAATAATGGGTGGTGTCCGAATGTGATGTACTACGTATCGATGAAACTTGTGAATTCTTCGAGTGGTTTGCGGGTGATGTCGGGCACGCGCGCGTCGTCCGCCGGATAACCCACTACGAGGAGGAGAAAGGGCCGTTCGCTTTTTGGTCGTCCCAGGATCTCATTGAGAAATTTCATCGGACTCGGTGTGTGCGTGAGCGTCGCAAGGCCAGCCATGTGCAGCGCGGTTATCAGTATCCCGGTGGCCAGGCCCGTCGATTCGGACGGGTAATAGTGTTTCACTTTGCGTCCGTCGGGCAGTTCGCCGAACTTCTGCAAAAAGACCGCGATCAGGTACGGTGCCGTTTCCAGGAAGGGTTTATTGTCGTCGGTACCGAGTGGTTCCAGCGCCGCAAGCCATTCTTCAGAAGCACGGTGAGTGTAAAACTCCCGCTCCTCGACTTCGGCCGCTTGCCGAATCTTTCTCTTGGTTTCCGCTCCGCTGACAACCGCGAAATGCCACGGTTGTAAATTGGCGCCGCTTGGCGCCGTGTTCGCCGCCCTGAGTGCTGTCTCAATAATGTCTCTTGGCACCGGCCGGTCGGAAAATTCTCGAACTGTACGACGCCGATTAACGTCCGTGTAGAAATCGTTCAGGCGTTTTCGCATTTCTTCGACGGGGTATTCACGGTACTCGTCAAGCGGAATGGTCGGGTAGCGAGTCACGACGGGTGGTCTCGTTCACCCAGCTTTTGCAGGACACTCCACCCTGGCCCGTCTTCTTCTGACACGGCCCTGCCACGCATCGATATCCTTGCTTCGTGCACTGATTCCGGGTCCCCCGAGACCAGTGGGTGCCATGCGGGAAGCTCCTGTCCATTCGCCCGACGACGGTAGGCACAGGTGGCCGGCAACCACTGGAAAGCCTCCGGATTGTCCACCGCCAGCACGAGGCACTCTGACACACGCCTCGCGCGCGCCGCGTAGTCGGTGCAGCGGCAGGTGTCGACATCGAGCAGGCGACAGGCGATGTCCGTGTAGTAAACCTCGCCGGTATCTTCGTCCTCCAGCTTGTGCATGCAGCACAGCGCACAGCCGTCACAGAGGGACTCCCACTCCTCGCTCGACAGCTCACCCAGAGATTTGCGTTTCCAGAATTGATCCGTCATCGTGCCGTACCAGTGATCCAACAAGGTGATATCGATGGTTTCAGAACAAACCAGATGATCCCAGACAAGGCGCAGTCTGCAGGAAATGGCCAGTCCTTTTCAAGGACTGCAACGCTGTATTGGATCATCTGGTTTGTTCCCTTCGGGCGAGTCGTCAAGCGGTCGCCCGCTGTGTTGCGTCTTTTGGCAAGGCCGCGCCCTTGCCGGCGAGACCCGCCTTGCGCTCGACCGCTTGACGACTCGCTGAACTTTTCGATATCACCTTGTTGGATCACAGGCGACACTGAGCGTCGAATATCCACATGAAAGCGGTGTTTCTCGACTGGGCAACCATGGGTCCGGGCCTCGATGTCAGCCAGCTTCGCGCTTTGTTGCCCGACCTCGAGATGTTTGACGTCACAGAGGCTCGTGATGTCGCCGCCCGTATACGCGATGCGGAATTTGTATTTGCGAACAAGATTCGGCTGACCGATGAGCTATTGAACGATTGCTCCACGTTGCGTTTCATTGGCCTGACCGCAACCGGGACCGACAACGTTGACCTCAATGCCGCCCGGCGGCACGGCGTCGCAGTCTGCAATATCCGTGCATACTGCACACAATCCGTAACCGAGCATGTATTTGCCTGCCTCCTCAGCCTGACGCATAGCATCGATCGATACGCAATGGATGTACGCGCTGGCGAGTGGCAAAAGTCCGATGACTTTTGTCTCCTGATCCATCCGATCCGGGAACTGTCGGCGATGACGCTTGGTATCGTCGGCTACGGGAAACTCGGCAAGGGCGTGGCGGCAGCTGGTGCCGCATTTGGCATGCAAGTCATCGTTGCAGCGCGCGCTGGCACGAACGATGTTGCAGACGACAGGGTGTCATTCGACGAGCTACTCACCCGCTCGGACGTGATCTCTTTGCATTGCCCGCTTAACGCCAACACCCGCGGACTATTCGGCGCCGCTGAATTTCACAGGATGAAGAGTCACGCGATACTCATCAATACAGCACGCGGCGGACTGGTTGATTCGGCGGCCCTTGCCGACGCGCTCGGCAGCGGACAAATCTCAGCGGCAGCGATCGATGTGCTCGCTGATGAGCCACCCGTCCGAGGTGATCCTTTGCTGGACTACGACGGCAACAACCTGATTTTGACGCCTCACATTGCATGGGCAACCGACGAAGCGCGTCAGGCGGCGATCGACGAACTTGTCGCAAACCTCAGGGCGTTCTTTGATGGCGGCGATCGCAATCGCGTTGTCTGATCAGGCGCCGATTATCTGCCGCGCCCATTGCACGATCTGACGCACGCGGGGTGAACCGAGGTCGTAGGCCTCATCGAACGTTACCCAGCGCCACTCATGATGTTCCGGCTGACCGGTTTCCGGCGAAAGCCCCATTTCGACAGCTTCCGTTCGAGTGATTGCGATGTAATACCTAGCGACTTTGCCGCGGCTGTAGGGGCCCGTTTCGAAGTAACGATCACCCCAGTCAAATCCAAGGTCCACAATGCCCGTTTCTTCCTGGACTTCACGAAGAGCCGCCTGCATGGGCTCTTCGCCCTGCTCCCGGATGCCCTTCGGAAAATCCCAGTGATGGAACGCACGCAACATTAACGTCACCCAGCCTTGCTCCGCCTGTCGCGCAACGACTACGCCGCAGGAAAGCTTCTGCTCCGTCATGCAGCCCACCGCAGTACGTCTGCAGGGGCAGCGTTTACCGCTCCACGCGCTGCAAAGAACCCGCTGATACAAACGAGCAGTACGCCCGCGGTCAGGCCCACCACCCACACCAGCGGATTGAATTCGTAAGGCAACTGAAAGAGCTGCACGGCAACAACGGCGGCAAGAATCGAAGCGCCCGCCGACGCAAGCACACCCGCTGCCAGCCCCAGGGCTGCAAACTCGGCCATAACACCGAAGAATACTGTTCGTCGGCGCGCGCCTAACGCACGCAACATTGCGCTTTCGAAACGTCTCTCATCGATCGTGGATTGAACGGCTGCAAACAAGACCGCGATTCCCGCGGCCAGCGTAAACACGAACACGGCCTGCACGGCAAGGCTGGCTTTCTCGATGATGCCACGTACCTGCTGCAGGATTGAGTCAAGATCGATGACGGAAATGCTTGGATAGGTACGGACCAGTTTGACCAGCATCGGCTGCTGTTCTTCTGCGAGTCGCATGCTCGATATGTACGTTGTCGGCATGCCGTCCAGCGCGCCCGGCGACAGGACGATAAAGAAGTTGGGTTGAAACGAATCCCAGTTCACTTTGCGAATACTCGCAATTCGGGCTTCGACGTCGCGACCCGCAACGAAGAAATTGATGCGATCACCGATCGCTAATCCGGCGTTAGTCGCGGATTCCTCCTCAATCGAAACCAGCGGCGGACCAGGATAGTCGGGCGGCCACCACTCGCCCTCCAGCAACTCATTGCTGGCACTCATCTCGGAAGTCCAGGAGAGGTTGGCTTCGCGATTGGCCAGCCAGCGACCGTCTTCATTCGGATAGTCTCGCTCCTTGACCGACTCGCCATTGATCAATGTCATGCGTGCCCGCACCAGCGGCGTGAATGTCGGTACGACTACCTCGTTTTGTTGAAAAAATTCGCCCAGCGACTCGACCTCACCAGGTTGAATGTTAATAAGGAAATGATTGGGTGCATCCGCGTCGAGAGTCTGCCGCCATCCTTCGAGCAGATCCGTTCTGACAAGCGTGAGCAACAACAATACGGTCAGGCCAAGGCCGAAGGCCACAACCTGAACTGCGCTGTCACGCCCGCGGCGCGCAACGTTCGCGAGGCCATAGCGCCACGCAACACCAACACCGGACCGAAATCGACCAATCACGGCGACGAGCCCGCGACCAACCAGGTACAGCGCCGCGGCAATCACGAGGATGCCACCTATGAGAATGACCAACATGCGCGGATCACCAACCGAGCGGTACAGCAAGGCAGCAACCGCCGCGAGCGACAAGCCTGCCACCAACAGTTGCGACGGTGCAGGCGGCATCGCATCGTGGCGCAGCACACGTAACGGTGGCGTATTCTTGAGCTGAATCAACGCCGGTAGTGCGAACCCGAGTAATAAGACCAGGGCGCTGCCGCTTGCCAGCACGACCGGCCGCAGCCCGGGATTCGGCAGGTCGCTTGCGATCAGATCGACCAGGATGAGCGACAGTATTTCTTCGGCGGCATAACCGGCTACGCTACCCACAATCACGCCGAGTATGCCCAGAAGCGTCAGCTGTATGAGTGCGACGGCGATAACGAATCGCTGGGTCGCGCCGAGACTCTTCATTAGCGCAACGGAATCCATGCGTCGGTGTGCATACCGTCGCGCCGACATCGCAACGGCAACCGCGCTCAGGAGCAGGCTGATCACGGCCGTGAGTGAAAGAAACCGCTGCGCCCGATCGGCCGCATTGTACGCGCGCTCACTGCTTTCTTCCTGGCTGCGAATCCGTACGGACTCCGGTAGTTCGTCCTGGATGGCGTCATTGAATTCGGAAACAGCCGATTCCTCTCCTGCAACCAGCAAGGCATAGCTGACGCGACTGCCCTCACCAATTAATCCACTGCGCGAAATATCCGCATCATTCATCAGGAGCGACGGCGCGAGCGAGGAGAATCCGATCGATTGATCGGGGCGGTAGGTCAGCACCGCAGAGACGAGGAGCTCAAGCTCTCCCACGGTCAGTCGGTCACCAACGTCCGCGCCGACGCGTGCGAGTAAAGCGCCGTCTGCCCATATTTCGCCCGCTGCCGGAACGCCGTCAACTTCGCGTTGTTCGCCGAACAGTTGATCGGACACACGTACTGCGCCACGCAGTGGATAACCGTCGCTCACGACCTTGATCGTGGCCAGGGCGCTGGCCTCCCCAGCGAATACCACCGATGGAAAAGACATCGTCTCAGCGGTGTCGAGTTCGAACTGCCGCGCAAGCTCGCTCCATTCCAGAGGCACCGGTTCCTGTGAACGAAGTCGCAGGTCCGCGGCAAGTACCTCGTTAGCCTGGCGCGCTACGGCCTTGCCGATGCGATCTGTCAGAAAGCCCACCGCTGTTAGCGCGCCTACTGCCAGACTCACCGCAGCAAGCAGCACCAGCACTTCGGCCGAGCGCAGCTCCCGACCGAAGCTCCGCAGTGCGAATACGATTGCTCTCACGGGTTCGCCCCGCTGTCGCTCTCCAGTCGCCCGGCGTCGAGCGCAATGACTCGATCACAGCGTTCCGCAAGGCTGCTGTCATGGGTGACCAGAATAAGCGTCGTCGATGATCTCCGATTGAGTTCGAACATGAGCTCCATGATGTTGGCGCCTGTACGGCTATCGAGATTGCCCGTGGGCTCGTCGGCGAACAGTACGGCCGGTTCGGTCGCGAACGCCCGCGCGATGGCAACGCGCTGCTTCTCACCACCCGACAATTGCGAGGGATAGTGGCTCCAGCGGTCCGCGAGCCCCACTTGCTCGATGATCCTGCGTGCAGCCGCCCTGGCATCGCCATGACCTGCCAGCTCCAGCGGCAGCATGACATTCTCCAACGCATTCAGCGACGGCACGAGGTGAAACGACTGGAATACGAAGCCGACGCTCTCGGCACGCACGCCGGCGCGTCCGTCCTCGTCCAGGTCGGACAGGTTGGCGCCATTCAGTACAACGTGCCCGGCGGACGGCAAATCCAGGCCGGCCAGCAAAGCCAGCAGTGTGGACTTACCAGCCCCCGATGGCCCGACCACGGCCACCGACGCGCCGGCAACAATTCGGAAACTGACGTCCGAAAGAATGGTCAGATTCCCTTCAGGGCTGCTAACCTGTTTGCTAACACTGTTGGCCTCTAGTACCACATCCTTTTCGACTAACTGATTTTGCATGCGAAGACTTTTAACTCTTATTGTTTTATTGATGGCTGCCAATGCGCAGGGTAACGGCTCACCGACGGTTCTGGTGTTTGGCGACTCATTGAGTGCCGGATTCGGTATTGACGTTGACCGTTCCTGGACCGCTTTGTTGCAGTCACGCCTCGTAAAGCTAGGGTACGAACATCGCGTCGTGAACGCCAGCATCAGTGGTGAAACGACCGAAGGCGGTGCCACCCGTATCGAAGCTGCGTTGAACACCTTTGCTCCTGAGCTGATTATCCTCGAGCTTGGCGGCAACGATGGCCTGCGCGGCTTTCCGCCGGCACGAATAAAAAGCAATCTGGAGAAGATTATCCAGCAGTCGAAGGCGTCCGGTGCCGCTGTGGTACTACTGGGCATTCGCATACCGACGAATTACGGCCCGCGCTATACCGAGGCTTTCGACGCCGTCTACCGCGACGTAGCCAGCGACCTCGACGTGAAGTGGATCGAGTTTTTCATGGCCGGTGTCGCGATGAATGACGAATTGCTGCAGTCAGATCGCATCCATCCCAATTCCGCAGCACAGCCCATCCTGCTCGACAATGCCTGGCCGATTATCAGCACCGCACTCGACGATGCGTTATGATTTTGAGTCGCGCTTGCGCATTACAGCCATAACACCGCAGCAGAGGGAAATCTGATTTTGGACAAACCGTGGCTCAAATCCTATCCGGCCGGCATGCCAGCAGAGGTACCGACGCCGCCATTTCGTTCAGTTCGCGACTTGTTCGAACACGGTTTTTCCGAATATCCGGACAATGCGGCATACACCAACATGGGCCGCACCCTTACTTATGCAGACCTCAACGGGCTGTCGATGCGCTTTGCATGCTATCTGCAACAAACCGTCGGGCTGACCCGAGGTGAACGCGTCGCGATCATGTTGCCAAATATCCTTCAATACCCGGTCGTACTTTGCGGGATTTTTCGCGCCGGCCTTGTGGCTGTCAACGTCAATCCCTTGTATACCGCCCGGGAGCTCGAGCACCAGCTAAAAGACTCGGGGGCAAGGTGCATCGTAATTCTCGAAAATTTTGCGCACGTCCTTGAAGACGTCATTGCGGACACTGATGTCGATCGCGTTGTCACGACCGGGATCGGTGACCTGCTCAGTTGGCCGAAAGGCACCATGACCAACTTCGTGCTGCGCTACATCAAGAAAGCGATACCTGCCTACCGCCTTGCCAATTGCATAACACTGAAAGGGGCCTTTAAGGCCGGCGCCAACAAGACGCTACAGCCCGTCGACATCGGATTCGCCGATATTGCTTTCCTGCAATACACGGGCGGCACGACCGGTGTTTCCAAAGGGGCCATGCTGAGTCATCGCAACATGGTATACAACGTTCAGCAAACCATTACCTGGCAGGCCGACGCCTACGATGGCTTACAGTCGATAGTGGCGATTACGGCTTTGCCGCTGTACCACATCTTTTCGTTACAGGGTAACTGCCTCACCGTCATGGCGCAGGGCGGACTGAATGTCCTCATTACCAATCCTCGCGACTTCGAAGGCTTCGCCAAAGAGATGGCGAAGTACGAGTTCAGTATTTTCACCGGCGTGAACACGATGTTTGCTGCCCTGATGAATACGCCCAGCTTCAAGGATATCGATTTCAGCCACCTGCGAGTTTGCATCGGCGGTGGCATGGCCGTGCAGCCAGCCGTTGCCAAGGACTGGAAGAAAGCTACCGGTAATACGATCCTGCAGGGTTATGGCCTTACGGAAACGTCGCCCGCCGCAATCGTCTGTCGAATCGATTCCGAATTCACCGGCACCATCGGCCTGCCCATTCCGTCGACAGAAGTCTTTATCGCAGGCGACGACGGCAACACGCTGCCAAGCGGCGAAGTCGGTGAGATCTGCATCAAGGGACCGCAGGTCATGGAGGGTTATTGGCAACGCCCGGCCGAAACCGCCGAAGTGATGTTCCCCGGTGGCTGGCTGCGGACCGGCGACGTCGGGCGTATGGACGATGACGGCTACCTGTTCATCGAGGATCGCAAGAAGGACATGATCCTCGTATCCGGCTTCAACGTTTACCCTAATGAAATCGAGAATGTCATCGTTGAACTCGACGGTGTACTGGAGGCTGCGGCCATCGGTATCCCGCACGAACGCTCAGGCGAAATCGTAAAGGTCTTCGTCGTGCGCACCGACAACACGATCACGGAACAGGACATACGCGATCATTGCCGTAAAAACCTGACTGGCTACAAGTGCCCCAAGGTCATTGAGTTTCGTGACGACCTGCCGAAGACCAACGTCGGGAAGATTCTGCGGCGCGCGTTGCGCGACTGAGTCAATTTCTAATGCGTCGTTATGCGCCGTACGACTGCCAAGAGAACCGCATGAAAAATCTAAAGGTTGCGACGTTGCTACCCACCTTGTTGCTTGCCGCCGTTGTCGGCGCGGCCGTGCCCAAGCCGCTCGACCCGTTAATGGTTGCACCGCATATCTATGAGCTGGACTTTGAAAACGAGAAGGTCCGCGTACTTCGGCAGACAGTTCGTGCCGGCGAGACTCAACCTGTACACGCACACCCGGACCGGGTCATGGTTTATCTGCAATCCTGTGCCTGGCTCGAAGACGATGGTGAGGGCGGCGAACGCATGCGGTTGTACAAGATTGGCGAGGCCGTCTGGATGCCGGCGGAGAGTCATGGTGGGACGAAAATCGATGTCGTTCAGGAATGCAGAATCCTCGAAATCGAAATTCTCTAACCCACCACCCACCACCTCTAAGATGGCGCCGATCACGGGGAAATCTTGCTCGCTCCGCGCTTCGCGAAGTCGCTTCACAAGACATCCCCGCACTCACCGCCATCGTCCGCATCGTGCTGTCGTAGGCGAGTGGACAAGATGTTTGTACCCGGAGGGCATCAAATTGGCGAGACCTAAAGCGAGCGTAAGCGAGACAGTCCGCCAACAAAGCATGCTACGTGCCCTAGGGGCATCGGCCGCTTGCCTGTCCTGCATGGTGGGTGGTGGGTTAGAGGTGATACTGCGGACTTAATTCGTGGACAGCGTCCACGAGTACGCCGAGATGATCGGGGTTGATGTCCGGCGTTATGCCGTGACCGAGATTGAAAACATGGCCAGGTCCGCTGCCGTAACTCGCCAGCGTATCCGCCACGCCCTGTCGGATTATCTCCGGATTCTCGCGCAGTGTTGCCGGATCGAGATTGCCCTGTAGCGCAACCTTATCCTCGACGTAACGTCGGGCTGTCGCGAGATCCGTCGTCCAGTCCACGCCCAGCGCGTTACATCCCGTGTCCGCCATGTCGGAAAGCAGCTCGCCGGCGCCCTTGGTGAACAGTATCACCGGGATCGGTTCTGCGCCCTTGTCACCCGCAAGGTTGTCGACGATGGTCTGCATATTGGCGAGCGAGAATCGTCGATAGTCGTCCGGTGCCAGCGCCGAACCCCAGGTATCGAAGACCATGATGGCCTGCGCGCCCGCGTCGATTTGTGCATTGAGGTATTGCACGGTTGTCTCGGTGACGACGTCCAGCAGCCTGAGCAGCGCTGTCGGGTCCTCTTTGGCAAGTCCTTTGATCGTCGCGAAATCGCGGCTGGAGCGCCCTTCTACCATGTACGTTGCGACCGTCCATGGGCTACCTGCAAAGCCTATCAGCGGCACCTCGCCGTCAAGGACCTGGCGAATCGTACTCACCGCTTCGAAAACGTAGCCAAGCTCCGAGCCGACGTCGGGCACGGATAACTTGCGGATGTCCGCGGCATTCTGCACAGGCCGTTTGAATCGCGGCCCTTCACCGGTCTCGAAATAGAGACCGAGCCCCAACGCGTCCGGCACGGTGAGAAT